>Ga0210399_10000280_pt1 | contig 41739 bp, 34 predicted proteins | sample IncBWC14MmetaG_FD_150865 | JGI IMG/M metagenome (GOLD analysis project Ga0210399, IMG submission 150865) | Forest soil microbial communities from Barre Woods Harvard Forest LTER site, Petersham, Massachusetts, United States - Inc-BW-C-14-M | ecosystem: Environmental > Terrestrial > Soil >... | reverse complement strand
ACACCGGAGCGGCCCAGACAAAGAAAAGGATGTCCGAGGGCACAGGCATTTGCGAGGAGCCCGGAACGTAGCTCTGATAATAGGTGGTGATGGCTTGGGCCACCGCTTCCAGGGAGAGGGCGATCCCCAGGAGCGCCCAGAGTTGGCGAGCGTACCCCCGCGAACCGCGGGCGGCGTCAAACGAGGCGAGAGCCGCGAGTAAAACGATAAAGAAATCGAGAGAATTGGAGAACAGAAGACGCGTAGCGAAAGCGTGGATTGCGACCAGGTCAAGGATAAGGAGCGCCGCTACAAGAAGGGCGAGGGCGATGAGGAGCTTGGAAAACTTGCCAAGAGGGTGCAAGCTGACCTCAAAGTGCACGCCTGGCGGTGCGTGCCGGGTACCGGAACTTAAGTATCAGTGAGTGTACACCACGGCAGCGCGAGGGGAAGGGCGATGTTCACAAAATCGTGAGGCAATAATGAGATGCTCTGAGACGGCGGCGAATTTCAACAGGAGTCCAGTATGAAACCTCACAACCCGATTGAACACGCGGTGATTATCGTCAAGGAGAATCACAGCTTCGACAACTACTTCGGCTCATTCCCCGGTGTGAATGGAACCATTCTGCCGGCGGCGCAGGATCCACCCGTCGGAGGCGATCCACGCCACGACCACACCGCCTGGTTGGAACGCGCGACGAAGGCGGTGAAATCGCAATACAAAGAAACCGATATTTCGCCATATTTTTCCTACGCGCGGCAATTCACGCTTTGCGACAACTATTTCACCGAAGTCGCCAGCCAGTCGGAACCCAACCACCTGATGCTCATCGCGGCAGATTCGCCGGTCATCGACAACGCCAGCAAAACGCGCACCTACCAGCCGCAGGAGCCATTTGCGATTCCCTCGCTGCCGCAAAACCTGCAGTCGGCTGGATTGAGTTGGGCGACTTACGGCGACCCGGGATTCAGCTATTTCGAAAAAATTGTGGCGCTGAAGGGTAGCAAGAATATTCTGCCCTGGACTCGGCTGGATACCGATGCCGCCGCCGGCACTTTGCCGAATGTCAGCTGGGTCTACGCGCCAGGTTCCCCGCAGAATCTTTCGGAGCATCCGCCGTACGGAGCGAACGCAGGGCAGCCGACCGTGAAACTGGGCACCCAGTGGACAGCCGCGCGCATTGCCGCGCTGGGGAAAAGCAGCTTGTGGCCGAAGATGGCGATCTTCATCACCTGGGACGATTGGGGCGGCTGGTACGACCATGTAGAGCCGCCGCTGAAGGACAAGTGGAGGGGTGGAAGCCCAACGGCAGGACCCAGTTACACCGGCACGCAATTCAGTTACGGCCCGCGGGTAGGCTGCCTGGTGATCAGCCCGTACTCGAAGCGGGGAGTATCGAGTCAATTTCATTCCCACGTGAGCCTGGTGAAATTTTGCGAGGCAACGTTTGGGTTGAAGCCAATCAACGCGCGGGACGCGGCGTCGGACGGAATGGAGGATTGCTTCGGTTTTGCGCAGAGGGCGCTGGGACCGCCGAAGTAAAAGCGCTTGAATGGGACGGATGACGACTGGATTGAACGGTTCAAAGAGCAAGAGAGTTCGCGGGGGCGGCAAGCGTACAAACTGAGTTTGCGCGGAAAGAAGATATTGCAAATGGAAGTGGGGAGATTGAAACATCTCACTCGGGTGGCGAACCTGCGCATGGCCCCAAAGGAGAGGTGTGGGATGCTGACCGCGTGCCGCTATTTGCTCTACTTGTATCCGCCGCCCCACCGGAAGGGGTTTGGCGAAGGGATGATGGGGGATTAGAAGGGGATGTCTTCGTCGGAGATTTCGGGGCCGGACGTCTGGCCGAACTCTTCGGCGGGCGCGGCGCTGTGCTCGAAGTCATCGCCGCCGCTACGGGCCGCTGCTCCGCCACCGCCGGCGCTAGCGCCCGCGGCCATGCTGTCACCCCGTCCGCCGAGCATGCGGAAGTTGGTGGCGACAATTTCGAAACTGGTGCGCTTCTGGCCTTCCTTGTCCTGCCATTCGCGAGATTGTATTCGCCCTTCAATGAAGATCAGTGAACCCTTCTTCAGATACTGCTGGGCAATCTCGGCCTGCTTGCCCCAAACGACGATCTTGTGCCACTCGGTGCGTTTCTGGCGCTCGCCGTTGCGGTCTTTATAGGTTTCGTCCGTTGCAACGGAGAAATTGGCAACAGCCTGGCCCCCGGAGGTGAAGCGCGTTTCCGGGTCGCGGCCCAGGCGGCCGACGAGGATGACTTTGTTAACGGACATTTGAGTTGCTCCTGTTCAAGAAATTGAGGAGTGCGGGATCCTTCGTCGGTCGCCACGGCGACCTCCTCCAGGACGACGATCCTCATCGGATCGTCGCTTTGTTGACGGCCCCGTGAATCTCCCCGAAGAAGGGAAGATAGCACGATGGAGAAGAAAAATGAAATGCGGGGAGGGAGGAGAGATAGCTCGAGTGTGGCGGTATGACGGCGATGTGTGCGTGGAACGAATTAGTAGCATCCGCCGAACGCAGGCCGGATTGGATTGGTAGTTTTGACAGTAGCGCTTTTCGGAATCTGGGTGATACTCACCTCCTGTATGTGGGGCTGATATGGATTGCGGCGAAACTCGCGGGGAGTTGGGTGGTGCGTGCGGCACACGGAAGATTTTTTGAAACAGCGGAAGTAGCTCCGATGCGCGAGCAGCCCGAACGATATTTTCGAAACTGAAGGAACGCGCGCCCCATCTAAGAGAAAAAAGAATAGGAGGAACACAGTGAGGCATCCCGAAACGCAGAGGGCGCAACAGGATGAAAAATGAAATTGGCAGACTTACCGTTTTTTTGGGAACGGCGTGGTTTTCCCTGCTGGTGGGAGACACTGCGGGGGCCCAGACAAAACTGAAGCTGGAAGGAGATCGCGGCGCCCTTTACGCGCAAGCTGAGTGGCTGACCTCTACGTATGACGCAAGCTTGCACCGGATGGGCAGCTTGCCGGCTTTTCCGCCGCTGACCCCAATTCCCGGCACTGCACGCGACCCATGGAATCTGGACTCGCCTGGAAAATCTGCCAAAGCTGATCCATTCAGCGGTGAGAGCAGTTCCACCACCCGCATCCGGCCTGCGGCGCCGGAGGAAACCGACACTCGCGTGCATTGGGCAACCGCCTTCTGGGAGTCCATGTATTACACGGGGCTGATGCACACCTTCAATCTGAGCACTGAGCCGGGCACGCGCGACACACTGAACGGTCACTGGTTCCAGCACTACACGAGTTCCGTCTCTGAATTGCGCGGCTGGAGCGACAGCGACACCTTCATGGCTCCCTACGTGGGGCACCCGATTGAAGGATCGGTTTTCGGCTACATTTTCCGCCAGAACGATCCGAAGTACCGGACTGTGCAGTACGGCGACGGCCGGGAATATTACATCAGTCTGCTGCGCTCGATGGCCTATTCGGCCGTCTGGCACACGCAATGGAAAATCGGACCGGCCAGCGAGGCCTCGATTGGTAACGTGATGCTGCATGCGTCGCCGGGGTTCATCACCCTGGTGGACACCCCAACCCTTGGCGCGCTGACGATGCTTGGCGAAGACGCGGCGGATCGCTACCTGATCATGGGTCTGGAAAACCGCACCAGCAATCGCGCCCTTATTATTCTGGCACGAACATTTCTGAATCCCGGCCGGACGATGGGAAACCTGACGGCGTTCCGCGCGCCCTGGGTGCGAGATACACGGCTGAACCTCTATGGCGAGAACTATGTGGTGCGGAAAGAGCTGCTGCGCGAGTACAAGGAAGAAGGCGGAGAAAAACCGTTCGAATTCGTGAAGCGGACTCCGTCTCCGGGTGTGGAGTTCCATAAATCGTTCCCGCTGGAGGCGCCCATCGAACTGGAAGCGTTTCCGGTGTACGAAAGTTTTCTGGGCGGCGGCAGTTGCATGGGAGGAGGCGGCCAGGGCGCGGCGCGCGTAAGTCCAAAGTTTCAGATCGTGGCGGAGGTGAACGGGTGCTTGGTGATGCACATGCCCCAGAGCAACCAGAGCGGCGATTCTCTGTTTTACGGCGTGGGACCGCGGTGGACGCCGCATGCGGCGGAGCGGTTTTCTCCTTTTGCGCAGTTGTTGATCGGCGGTCGAAGAGTGACGCATGAAACCGACAACGGCGCCTTGCGCGCTCAACTGATGAAGGAGTGGAACGACGGAAACGGAACGCTGGCGCACTATCCCACGCGGTTTGATTGGTCCACGGAAAAGCAGGCCAGCGGCTTCAGCGTGGCGGCCGGAAGCGGATTTGACCTGGTGGTTACACGTGCGTTTGCCTGGCGAGTTTTGAACGTGGAATACACGCATTCATGGCTGCCAGACGTGGATATGATTCGCCCGCAAGATGGGATCAAGGTGACGACAGGAGCGGTGCTGCGGATTGGGACCTGGTAGTGGAAAGTCGTTAACTAACAGCAGTTTGCGGCATTTAGGCGGGCAGGCGCGCGAGCGCTTGCCTGTTCTTTATGGGTCCAAGAAGAAAAGGAATTTAATGCAGAGGAGGCGCGCAGAGTAAAGAGAGGAGAGTGGCCCGTCGACCGGGGCGGAGGCGTCCTTCAACCACTGGAGGGGAGCTAGCGGGCGGTGGAGGCGGTGACGGCGACGCCGAGCTCCTTCAGCTTGGCGCGCGACCGGCGCTCTTCCTCTGTGCCGGGGTAACGCTTCACCACTTCGCGGAGTTCCTTGACGCCGGCGTTTTTCTGGCTGAGTTCCAGCAGCGCCATCCCTTTCTTATAGCGGGCAGAAGCGAGCTTGAAGCTCTTGGGGTAGCTGGTAAGAACCTTGTCGTATTCGACCAGCGCTTGCTGATACTGGTGCTGAGAATAGGCGATTTCGCCGAGATAAAACTGGGCGTTGGAAGCGAGGTCGGTGTCGCCATAGTAGGTCAGGTAGTCCTGAAATTCAGAGCGCGCGAGATCGAGTTTGCCGCTGTTGATGTCGCCCAGACCGTTGGAGTACAGGGTGTCCGCAGAAGGATGTGAAGCAGCGGGGGGAGCGGCCGATGCGGACCCGGAAGGCTTGGACCCGCTGGCACCACCGCCTGCGGGAGCGCCAGTGGGATTACCGCCGGCCAGACGCGCATCAATGCTCTGCACGGAGTTCTGCAGATCCACCAACTGCTGATTTACTTTGCCGAGGCGCGACTTGATTTCTTCCAAATTATCGGAGAGGCCCTGGACCTGAGTGGACATCGTGTCCAGCCGCGTGCCGGAGTTGGCCTGAACGTCCTGCACGGATTTCTGCAGCGAGCTCATCGTGGTGTTGAGCTTGTTCACCGTGTCCGAGGATTGCTCGATCAGGGTTTTCTGGACAGTGTGGTCCTGCGTGAGCTGGGTCTGCATATCTTTTTGACCCTGAAGAATCGAGGTGACATCGCGCTGCAGCTCGATGATTTCACGGGCCACGGCCATCACGGGGTTCGGGCCGATAAGGCTGCCGGCGACGGCGCTGGCAAACATGGCGCCAGAGAAGAAGAGAATGTTACGAACACGCATGATCAGGACCTCCGAAGTTGGGCATGGGTTGGGGACACCTTGAGATAAACAGCGGAATGCGCCCCAATTATCAAATGTAACGGGAGAATGGGTGTGGGGCAAGTGGGGAATCAAGAGGTGCAGAGGTTGGTTCCATCGAGTTGTGATCGTGGAGCATTGGTTGCCACGATCCCTCCACTGCGGCCCGCAAACGAAGGGGCCTCCGGTCGGGATGACGGAGGGGGAAGAAGAAAAGAGCGAGGCGGCGTACCCTTGGCAAAATCGTTCAGGATGAACCGCCGCCCCTACACTTCTAGGCCGAAGCTCCTGAATTACTGACGGGCCGGGACGAAATGCCCGCGGCGGTTTTGCTGCCAGCAGGTTTCGTTGGACTCCGTGCAGAACGGCTTTTCCTTGCCGAAGCTGACTGTGTTCAGGTTGGCTCCAGGAATCCCCAGGTTGACCAGGTATTGTTTCACGGCGTTGGCGCGGCGGTCGCCCAATGCCAGGTTGTACTCCGTGGAGCCCCGTTCGTCGCAATGGCCTTCAATGGTCACATGCGCATTCGGATAGCCCTTGAGGAAGGCAGCGGTCTTTTCGAGTGCGATGCGGGCATCCGGACGGATATCCGCCTTGTCGAGATCGAAGTACGCGTCGCGCACTTCTCGCATGAAGAGCTCCTCGTAGCTGGGGCCCTTGGGAGTTTCGGCGACCGGCGCGGGAACATTGACGGTGATGCGCACGTTGGCATCGGTGCTCCCGCCGGGGCCGCTGGCGGTGATGGCGTAGGTGGTGGAGTCGGCAGGGGTGACGGTGGTGGAGCCTTGCGCGGTAACGGCCCCAACTTCGGGAGTGATGGAAACGTTTGTGGCGTCAGTCGTGGTCCAGGAAAGCTTGGCGGATTCGCCCCTGTTGATGGAGATGCGATCGGCGGAGATGCTCACGGTGGGCTTCGCGGCGACAGGCGCTGGAGGTGGAGGAGCCGGCGCAGCGGCCTTTGGTTTCTTATTGCACGCGGCAGCGAACAGCAGCGCAGTCGAAGCGAGAATGAGAAGCGAACGATGCAGCGGGGAGTGCGGGTGATTCATTCGTGTCCTCCTAGACACCACAAATTGATTGCCGAGCGTATTCCACCGGAAGGAGCATCATACCACCGGAGGCAGGGTTCCGGGAATATATCGCCATACGATATATTGTAAAGTAGGGCATGGAACGAGGGCAAGCGGGAAAGTGGGGTGGTGCGAATGAGTAATGAGGGAAGGTAGCAGCGATCAGATAGCAGGAGGTGCGCAGATGATTGAGGAGAGCAGGTAGTCTGTAGCGCCGGATCGTAGAAGAGCCCAGGCAGGAATGCCTGTGTCACAAGGAGAGGCAGGAATTAGTGATTGCTGGGAGGGTAATGATTAGGACGGGGCTGCACAAAGCGTGCTAAAGCAGTTAAGCTGTGGTTATGACGCACACTCTTGAAGAGCTGATACCCGATTACATTCAGGGGCTGCCTGCTTATGTGGCCGGGAAGCCGGTGGAAGAGGTCGAGCAGGAGCTGAAGATTCATGCGGTGAAATTGGCCTCGAACGAGAATCCGCTGGGACCATCCCCGAAGGCCATGGAAGCGGCGCGAAGGGCGCTGGGCGACGCGAACTGGTATCCGGATGGGGGCAGCAAGCGGCTGCGGGAAGTGCTGGCGCTGCGATTTGGGGTAAAAGCGGACGAAATTTTTGTGGGGCTGGGGTCGAGCGAAATTATTGATCTCGCTTCGCGGGTGCTCTTGAAGCCGGGGAGCGAGGGGATTACCAGCGAGGGTTCGTTTGCACTATTTTCGATTGCCATTCGGGCCAGCGGCGGAAAATTGTTTTTGACGCCGTTGAGACAATTCGGATTTGACCTTGATGCGATCGCAAAGGCAGTGACGCCGCAGACGCGAATCGTCTACATCGCCAATCCGAACAATCCGACCGGGACGGCATTTGGCGCCGCGGAATTCAGCGCGTTCATGAAGAAGGTGCCCGGCGACGTCCTGATTGTTATGGACGAGGCCTATCGGGAGTATGCCGATCGCCCGGATTTGCCGCAAGCGAGGGAGTTGTTCCGCGAATACAACAATTTGTTGACGCTGCGGACGTTTTCGAAAGTTTACGGCCTGGCAGGGTTGCGGATTGGCTATGGTGTCGGGCATCCGACGCTGGTGGCGGAAATGAACAAGCTGCGCACGCCGTTTAATGTGACGAGCGTGGGCCAGGCCGCGGCGCTGGCGGCGCTGGATGATGAAGAGCACGTACGGAAGTCGGTGGAGATTAACCGGGCGGAGCGCAAACGGCTCTATGAGGAATTGAAGAAGTTAGGCCTGGCGCCCGTGGCCAGCGAGACCAATTTTCTATTTGTGCCGATTGGGCCGCGCGCGAAGGCGCTTTGCGACGAGCTTTTGCAGGAGGGCGTGATTATCCGTCCGCTAGGCTGGATGGGATTGCCCGAAGCGATCCGGATTTCAGTGGGGAGTCCCGCCGAAAATACGAAATTGATTGGGGCGCTTGCGCATGCATTGGCGCGGCCCGCAGCCAGCCTCAAGACCTCGCGTGCGGACGAGTTTTCGAACCGATCGGTATAGGTCGGCCCAGCCCGAATAACCTGGCGATAGCGGACTTCATCCAACACGCATGAACCTACATCTTCCAGGACAATATGCGGTGGGCGGCGATGCGGTGGCGCACATTCTGGGTGCCACGAAGACGATTGCAGTTGTAGGACTCTCTTCGAATCCGATGAGGGCCTCGCACGACGTGGCTGCCTATCTGAAGGCCGCGGGATACCGGATTATCCCTGTGAATCCGAATGAGACTGAGGTTTTGGGCGAGAAGGCGTACGCTCGCCTGGAAGATATTCCGGAACCCGTGGACATTGTGGATGTGTTCCGGCGCAAAGAGGAACTTCCGGCGGTGGCGAACTCTGCGATCGCGATAAAGGCCAAAGTTTTGTGGATGCAATTGGGGATCGAGAATGCCACGGCAGCGGAGACGGCCCGCGAGGCGGGGTTGGTGGTGGTCGAGAATGCGTGCTTGCTGGTGGAGCACAAGCAGCGGAAAGAGAGCAGGTAAATTCCCAAAAAGAGCCCTGGCTAGAAGCTGAAGATTTGCAGGTTGCGCTTGCCGGGGAGGACTACGCCGAGGAAGCGGCCGTCAGGCGAGAGCGAGTATTCGCGAATCGTCAACCCGTGGAGAAGCATGCGGGGCTCGGGTTCAAGCACCGGAATTTCGGAATGGGCCGGATAAGCGCGAAGTTCGGGAACCTGGAAGGAGACGAGGTCGGCGGACTTTTTCTCTAGGGTGCGCTTGAGGTAAAGGCGTGACTCGTCCGCGGACCACTGCAGCACGCCCAGGCCGATGCGCATCCGAGCGATTCGAACGGGCGCAGTGAGATCGCGGATTTCCAGGACTTCCTTGTCGAGAAAGTAGGCGACGCGCGTGCCGCCGGGCGAGACGAGGATGCCGCCAGCATAGCCGTCGAGTGTTGCGACTTCCTTGTCGTCCTGCGAGAGAAGATCGAGGCGTTGGAGCCGCGGCGGGCCGTCAAAAGTGCGGCTGCGCTCGACGCCGATGGCCGCGTTGCTGCCGGAAATGCGCGAGGCTCCTTCAAACGTGCGGCCTTCAAACGCTTTTCCCGCGGGGCCGCTGGAAATATTCAAATATTGCATCGCATAAAGATCTCGCGGCGTGTCCTCATTGGTCAGGTAGACAAGCGTCTGGTTATCCCGGAACCATAGGGGATTCTGCGCTTGCATGACGAGCGAATCCTTTCCGTTGGGGTGGAGTTCGCGGCCCGAATCTTCGAGGAGAAGCAGGGCGGGAGCGTCTTCGCGCGCGCCGGCGTCGGGGTCCATCGTGGTGGTGAATAGCTGGACGGCGATGACGTGGGCGTTGGGAGACCAGGTGAAGGATTCGACCTGGTAGGTGAAAAGTTTGTCTTCGTGGGAAAATTTCTGGCCTTCCAGAAGGCGCTTGCGCTTGCCACCGGATTCAAGGAGCCAGATGTCGTCGCGCTGGAGATCGTATTTTTTGGTTTTGAACATGCGGCGAACGGAGAAGACAACGTTGCCGTTGGGGGCGTAGGCGAAGGCGGTGACTTCCTCGTCGATGTTGGTGACGGGCTTGTCGAGGTTTTGGGCGCGGGTAGGAAGCAAAAGACAGAAAGAACTAACGCAGAGCACGCAAAGGGCGCCGAGAACGCTGAGCAGATGTGAACTGGAAGGCGAGCGCGAGATCATGGTTTCGGGTGAGGACCAGTGTACTCGCTGCAGCAGGGTTTTTCGACGGGGGTAAATTCCATAAGTTCGACCCGCGTCAGGTCAGGGTCATAAAGATTGAGTTGCCATTTTCCGTCGCGACCGATTTGGGGAACTTGCTTGTTGGGTAAGTGAAGACCGGCGTCGAGGAGTTCCCGGTCGGCAGCTTTCATGTTCGCAACTCCCACGGCGATGTGATTCATCACGCCGCGGGTATGTTGATCGGCATCGGGCGGAACGTTCAACATGTATTCGATCCAACCGGTGCCGTCGGGCACTTGCATGTCCACCCAATTTGTTTGGCCGTCTTTCATTCCACCCTGCCAATAGAGGTGAAAACCGAGGATGTCTTTGTAAAAGCGATCCATAGCCGCGCGGTCGTGAACGATAAATCCGGCATGGATGATGTCCGGCCAATTGGGTATGGGCTCCTCGTAGGCGCCCGGAATCGCCAATGATGGCTGGTTGTAGTCGGGGGCCTGAACAAAGATTAGACGATGCCCTTCGGGATCGAAGACTGTGAACATGGCTCCGGAAGGCCATGTCGTCCATTTCTCAACCTTTACTTTCTTCTTTTCCAAGTATTTCCTCAGGCGTTCGGCGTCGTCAGTTTTGAAAAGGACGGCGCTGAGTAGATTATCCGGCAGCGGTCCCTGGACCGGCTCGAGCACTACAGGTCCGTTTTCACCCTTGGAAATTTTTTCGCACCAGTTGCACTTTGCGGTGTCGGTGCCCGCCTGGGCCAGGGTGCGCAAGATACCGTAGTAGAAGGCGTTTGCCTCTGGGACATTGGTGGTGAAGATGCGGACCTGGAGGATTTGAAGGATTTTGGGACGGGCGGGAGTGGAGGGAGGAGAAGAGTTTAACGCGGAGAGAAGCGGAGAGGAGACGCAGAGGGCGCAGAGAAGGAGGAGTAGGAGAGAGAAATGCAGTGCGCGGATGGAGTGTTTGCTGATCATTTTATCTGGTGCTGCCGATGGCTTTGGCTTTGATTTTGCGAATTTCGTCCATTCGGGTGCGCAGACGCGCCTCAAAACCCTGGTCAGTAGGTTTGTAGTATGTGCGGGAGGAAAGGTTGTCTGGGAGGCAGGTCATGTCGGTGATTTTGTCTTCGAAATTATGGGCGTATTTGTAGCCTTGGGCGTAGCCGATATTCTTCATGAGGCCGGTGACGGCGTTGCGAAGATGGAGCGGGACAGGATCGGCTTCGGTCTTGTGCACGTCTTCGAGGATGTCGCCATATGCGGTATAGAGCGCGTTCGATTTCGGGGCGAGAGAGAGATAGACGGCGGCTTGGGCGAGGGCGAGATTGCCTTCGGGTGCGCCGAGGAAGTCGAACGCGTCTTTGGCGGCGAGTGTGACGGCGAGGGCGCCGGGTTCGGCGAGGCCGATGTCTTCGCTGGCCATGCGCACCATGCGGCGCGCGAGGTAGAGTGGCTCTTCGCCGGATTCGAGCATGCGCGCAAGCCAGTAGAGGGCGGCGTCAGGATCGGAATTGCGGACGGACTTGTGGAGGGCGGAGATCAGATTGAAATGCTCTTCGCCGGCTTTATCGTAGCGGAGCATCTTGCGCTGGAGGAGGGCTTCCAGGAGATCGGGCGTGACGTGAATGGTGCCCGTCGCGTCGGGCGCGGCGCTCTTGGTGCACAGTTCGAGCGTGTTGTAGGCCGTCCGGGCATCTCCGTTGGCGAAGGAGGCGATGCGGAAGAGGAGGTCTTCGCTGGCGGAAATATTTTCCTTGCCGAGCCCGTGTTCCTTGTCGGCCAGTGACCGGTGCAGGAGTGCAACGATCTGAGGCGTGGTGTGGGCTTCGAGGACATAGACCTTGGTGCGCGAAAGAAGCGGCGAAATGACCTCGAAGGAGGGATTTTCCGTGGTAGCGCCGATAAAAAGGATGTGGCCGGCTTCGACGTGAGGCAAGAAAGCATCCTGCTGGGATTTATTGAAGCGGTGGACTTCATCGACGAATACGATGGTGCGCAGGCCGGCGCGGGATTTTTTCTCGGCTTCGGCCATCACTTCTTTTATTTCCTTGATGCCGCTGGTGACCGCGCTAAATGGAATGAATTCGCTTTTGGTGAGGCGGGCAATCAGTCGCGCCAGCGTGGTCTTGCCGCAACCGGGCGGCCCCCAAAAGAGCATCGAAGAAAGATTGTCGGTTTCGATCTGCACACGAAGGGGTTTGCCAGGACCAAGAAGTTTTTCCTGGCCGATAAATTCGTCGAGCGTCCGAGGACGCATGCGCTCCGCCAGTGGCTGGAGGGCCGCGGAAGTCTCGGGTTCTGGGAGGCTGGAGAAAAGGCTCATAAAGAATAGAGTTTAAGAGGTTTTGGGAGCGGAGTCGAATTGCAATGATTAGAAAAGGAGAGTTGAACCAGAGTTTGGGGCACAAGTAGACGCTACTCGGGGTCGGGGGCTTGGTTTTGCGGGGACATGTGCGATAGGCTAACGGCCGCAGGGAACCCCGAGGCCCACTCATGCTCTCCTCTTACTGGAAGTCCATTCCCGCTGTGCTCGTGATTAGTGCAAATATTCTGATTGGGTGCAGTGGCGGAGGCGGCGGCACGACCATGCCCGCCACGCCACAGTTTACAAGCACGCCCGTGACCGCGGCGGAAGAAGGGATGACGTACACCTACCAAGTGACGGTAACTTCCTCCGACATGAGCGCAATTACGTATGCACTGAGCAGCGGGCCAATGGGCGCGACGCTTTCGGGGAATACCATTACGTGGACGCCGACGCATACAGAGTCGCGGGTTCCGAATACCTTCAAGGTAACCGCAATGACGGCCGCAGGTGGAAGCGCGACGCAAACGTGGAACGTAACGCCGAATGGCACCGTGAACATCACCAGTGTGACGACGTACTGGACTCCGGCAGGTCCGGTGGACATCCCCCGCCTGTGGCTTCCCAATTTACCTTACCCGGCTGCGCTTGTGCCGCAACCTGACGGTTCCTTCCAATCATTGCAAGGCACCCAAAATCCGGATACCTCTTTTAGCATTTCGAATGTGCCGGCGGGATATTACTGGCTGGAGCTAAGCCCGGCTGCGCTGTTTTGGACTTCGACGAGTGATTTTGACGATGGGCAGAACGTCATCGGCAAACTGGGTGCCGCTTCGACCGGCCAACAGACTACCACGTTTGACTATGCGGTTTCCGGCTTGGTGCCCGCGCCGCCGGGTGATTATGTGACGGTGAAGACGGACAGCGAGAACTTGAGCCTTGTACCAGTGATTTTTCAACCGTTGGGGAGCGCAACAACGATCAACCTACACATTTCGGTATCGTCGTTTGCGGATTGGTCGAGCGTGGACACGCTCTACTACCTGGAATACGACTTCTTGAACTCAGGCGGATTCACTGGAGTGGTGCTGGGCCCCGAGTTGACAGTTCCAAACGTCTCGCTGGTGAATGGAGGCACGAACAACTTGACGGCGTCGTTGAATCCGAGTCCCGCCGCGTCGGTGGCCTTGAGCATCAAGGGTACCCAGTGGGCGAATGCGATGCGGGGAATTGGGCCGGGAACGCCGACTCCGTCGTTTTCAGATTATGCCGTCGAAGTGCAGCCCTACCTTACAAACGGCTTTGTACCGGTGGCCTCCGACACGCCAGCGTTGGGGACGTTTTCGTTGGATGGGCGGGCTGTTCGAGCCGGGTTTCTTCTGTGCGACTGTTGGATTCCCGGAAACTCCTGTGGGACCCCTGTCAGAATTGCCGCCGATTGTCACTGACGTGGATTACGGGGTGTTGGGTTACGGCGATCCGTTCCCTGCGGAGTGGCCCCGATTGTTTCAATATTGCCAAGCTTCCACGGTGAGCCTACCGCGTCCGAATTCCACTGTGACGGATACCTTTACGGTCGTGAATCGGCAAACAACCCCGCTCCCGACGAGTGCGGTGACTCCGCTGCTGACGCCCGTGCAAAACCCAATGTTGAATGGGGCGAGTCTGTTTCAGGCGGCAATCTCAAACACAACGAGCGTGGATTTGAGCTGGGAAGCACCAGCGACGGGGCAACCTTATGGATATTACGTCCGGGTTTTCGCACTAAGTACCTTGCAACCGGGCGGGACGGCGAGATACTTGCAAATGGCTCAATATGGGACCTCGAAGACGACGATGCAAGTTCCGTTCCTGACGCCGGGAATTACTTATTTATTTGTAATTTCCGCAGAGTTGGACGCGAACGCGAATATCGAGAAGAGTCCCGGGCGGACGAAGGCGCCGAATGCGGAGGCATCAGTTGTGTCGGCGCCGATGGTGATTGCGACGGGGGCGACAGCGGCGGCGAAAAGGGGCGCATAGGCGATCAGGAAATCGCGAACTGGAAAGAACCGCAGCGGCTTCGATGTTCTCAATGATTCAAAAACTTCCTCGCCCGACAACGGCTTGACCGAGCCGGTTCTAATTTGATCGTAGCGATTATTTGCGTTGGCGCTGGCGGAAGGCTTCGTAGAAGAGGACTGCAGCGGCGGCAGCGGCGTTGAGGGATTCGACGTGGCGCTGCATGGGGATTTGGATGCGGGCGTCGGCGGAGTGGACGACGTCTTCAGGGAGGCCGGCGCCCTCGTTGCCGACGAGTAGGGCGATGGGCTGGCACCAGTCGAGTTCCCAGGGAGCGGAGGGTGCGTCAGCGGAATTATTTTCGTGCGCGCAGGTGGCGACGGTGGAGATGCCGTTGAGTTTGAATTGTGTGAGCAAGATTCCGAGAGCGGCTCCTGCTACGAGTGGAAGATGAAGCGCGGCGCCTGCGGAGGCGCGCAGGGCTTTAGGAGAAAAAGGGCTGGCGGTACCACTCTGTCCGGTGGCGGAGGTTACGGCCCCGGTGGCGCCGAATGCGGCCGCGGTTCGGAGAATCGTGCCGACGTTCCCGGGGTCCTGGACTCCGGCGAGGACGACGATGAGCGGCGAGCATGCGCCGCGGGGAGTGGCAAACAGATCTTCCAATTGTGTTTGACGAGGAATCACAAGCGCGGCGACGCCTTGAGGATGCTCGGTGTCGGCAATGCCTTCGAACAAGCGATCCATGGTCTTGAGAACAGGGAAGGCCATTTCCGGGCGTGCAATGAGAGGTGCGAGTCTCTCGCGGTGGCGTTCGCCGGATTCGCTGAAGAGGACGGCTTCGATCTGGCACCCGGATTCGAGGGCTTCCTGGACCAGGCGGAGTCCCTCGACACCGACGCTGCCGGAATCGGTTTGCAGGCCGCCGCGGAGCGCGATACGAAATTGCTTCAGCCAGCGATTGTCGCGGCTGGTAAGGAGGCCACCGGGCGCGGGAGCGGGCCGATTGTTGCGGTCGGGTTTAGGGGTTGCGGCCATGTGAGGGCAGCGTAGCACTGGGCGTTCGATTGCGGCAAATGGTGGGAGAGGAAAAGGGAAAAGCTTTAACCCAGCGGGCGCGGAGGAAGAGGACACAGGACACAGAGGAAGAGACCGGAGAATTTAAGGCAGAGTTCGCGGAGCACGCTGAGAAGAATCAGGACGCAGGCTGAAACCTACGCTACGTGTCGAGCGTCATTGCGCGGGTATGCGGCGTGTGGTAGCGTCCTGTGCGAGCGGCTCTTTTGGGCATCGAGTGGGCATTGCCGTGGGTGGGCATAGGACCGCACTTTTCCGAACAGGATGGAATTTCCACTTTGTCTGCCGAAGTGTTGAAAGTCGACCCGCAGAACCCCGATAAACGAACGATTCGTTACGCGGCGTCGTGGCTGCGCCGTGGCGCGGTGATTGCCATCCCTACGGACACTTTGTATGCGCTCGCGGCCGATCCGGTGAATCTGGCGGCGGTGGAAGAGATTTTTCGCTTGAAGGGGCGTCCCGAATCGCGGGCGCTGCCGATCCTGATCAATTCGCTGGCGCAGGCGCGGGCGCTTTCGCGGGACTTGCCGGCGAATTTCTACCGGTTGGCGCAAGCTTGCTGGCCGGGGCCGCTGACGGTGGTGGTGGAGGCGTCGAACCGCTTGCCATTAAAGGTGACGGCGAATACGCGGCGGATTATGTTGCGATGGCCGAAGAATGAGGTTGTTTGCAGCTTGATTGAGGAGTTGGGAGTGCCGCTGACCGGTACGAGCGCGAATCTTTCAGGATCGAGCACTTGTGCAAGCGCAGAAGAAGTCCTCCTGCGACTGGGCGATCGGATCCCTCTGATTTTGGATACGGGAGAAGCTGGGGAATTGGTGCCGTCGACGATTGTGGAGTTGCGCGGAGAGCATTGGTGCATCGGTCGCGAGGGGGCGATCCCGGCGGAAACGATTCAGGAGGCGCTGGAGGGGGATGACGCGGTGCCGACGTGAGATTCGGAAGTAAATGTCGAACGTGGAAAAGTTAAAGAGTTAAAGAGTTAAAGAGTTAAAGAGTTCAAAGTTGAAGAGATGAACTTACCGGAACTCTGAACATTTGAACTTCTGAACTCTTGAACCCTTGCATGCACAGCGGAGGGAACGAATTGAGAATTGTGCTCGGCCACCGATGGGTGCTCGTTGTTGCTTACGGGGTCGCCAGGAATTCGTAGTCGCCTGTCGGAAAGAGAATTAATTCACCAGGGAGCGTTGGTGGACGCTGACTACGTCCGCGTACCACAGCGGGATGTAGGGGACATCTTCGGCTACTATTTTTGGGACTTCGCTGGTTAGTACTTTGCGTTTTTGTTGGTTCATCTCGACGCGGATCGCATCGGTTAGTTCATCTACTTTGGGATTGCGATAGCGCCAGCGGTTGGAACCGTTGGGAGGAATGCGCTTGGTCGAGAAGACCAGCGCGAAGACATCGGGATCGTTGTTGGCGCCTACCCATTTTAAATACGACAACTGAAAATTGCCTTTGGTGAGATCGGCGAAGAACGTAGCCAGCTCGAGCGAGCGGACTTCGAGGTCGATGCCGATTTTTTTCCATTGATCCTGGAGGGCGGCGCCGATCAGGCGGGCTTGCTCTCGGTGGAAACTTTGATTGTGAGGTGGAAGCGCTTGCCGTTGGCGGCTCGGGGTAGCCGGCGGAGTCGAGGAGTTTTTCTGCGGCCGCGGGATCGTAGTTATAGGTTTTCACGTTTGGTTTGTAGGCCCAGTGATCGGGAGGGAGCAGGCCGGTCGCGAGGCGGGCTTCGTTGCCGACAAGATATTTGATCGGGGATTCGCGGTCGGTGGCGTAGGCCAGGGCTTGGCGAACATCGCGTTTGGAAAGGATGGGGTCTTCGAGATTCGTGCCGACATCAAGGCGAAATTCGTTCCCGGGCGCTCGGTAATGCCGAGTTCGGGGAGCTTGGCGAGAACGGGAATCATGTCAGGAGAAATGGAACTGACTTCGAGGTTGGCGGAACCTTTGCGGAGTTCGAGGGCGCGGACGATGGCGTCTGGAACGATTCGGGGTGAAGAATCATCTGGGCGTCACGTTCGACCAGGCCGTCGAAGAGGAGGCGGCCGATGCGCTGGGACTGGGCGTCGGAAGCGCAGCGGGGATCGAGATTGGCGGGGTTGGATTCGATGACGAAGACGAGATGAGCCGGATCGTGCGGCGCGTGAGCGCAGGAGGAGCCGAGAAAGAGCGGATTAGGCATAAGAGATTTTACCGAGGATAGCGAGGCGATTGGCCCCAGTAGCCGACGGAAGATTGGAAGGGCGTTGGTGGAACGTCTCATAGCCGAGCAGGGCGAAGGCGTAGGCTTCTTTGGATTGTTCGGGGACGCCGTACTCTTCGGAGGTCAAAAGTTCGACGGGAGCAAGAGCGGCTTCGAGTTGGCCCATCAGGAGAGGATTGCGGGCGCCGCCGCCGGAGACGATGAGTTGGGAGATTTTTGTGGCCGGCAGGACGAACCGGTTCAGGGCGTCGACCACGCTTAGGGCGGTGAAGATGGTGACGGTGCGGATGAGATCTTCAGGACGGGCATGAAGTTTGTGGCCTTCGCTCAAAAGTTCTTCGACGAACGCGCGGCCAAAATATTCGCGGCCGGTCTATTTGGGGGGCTTGAGCCGGAGGTACGGATCGGCAAGGAGTTTTTCGAGGAGGGGCACCAGGCACTCGCCGTGAGAGGCGAAGCGCGCCCCGGCATCGAAGCGCTGGCGGCCTTTAGTGAAGTGGGAGACAAGGGCGTCGATGACGATGTTGGCAGGGCCCGTGTCGAATGCGAAGACTTGTTCGGGTTTTGCGTGTGCGGGCATGACAGTGACGTTCGCGATGCCGCCCAGATTAAGAGACACGCGGCCAAGTTTCTCGTGGCGGTAAAGAAGGTAGTCGGCGAAGGGAACGAGGGGTGCGCCTTGGCCACCGACGGCCATGTCGGCGGGGCGGAAATCGCCGATCGTTGTAATGCCGGTACGAGCGGCGATGATTGATGGCTCGCCGATTTGCATCGTGGAAGCAGTGGATGCGCCGAGGAAAGAGACGGGTTCGCCCTGGTGGAAGACCGTTTGGCCGTGGGAGGCGATTAGCTCGAGGGATTTTATTGGAACGCTGAGTTTCTTGCAGGTGGTGATGGCGGCGTTGGCGAAGAGTTCTCCAAGACGAAAATTGAGTTGGCTGATTTCGGCGGCGGGGAGGGGAGTGCCTTCGGCAATGCGGAGAATGGCGGCGCGGATCGGCTTGGAGATGGGAAGTGACGCGTGGCCGAGGAGTTTGGAACTCAATTTTGGCGGGGCCCCTGAGATGCGGACGAGGGCGGCTTCGATGCCATCAGCGGAGGTGCCGGACATCAAGCCGAGTACGAGGAGGGAATTTTTGGGCATGAGGTGGTTGTAACAGGGAAAGAAGGAGTGAAGCAAGGAAGGAAAGAGGGAAGAAAGAGATAAGAATTAACGCAGAGAGCACAGCGGGCGCGGAGAAGAAAAGAGCACAGGCAGGAGAGTCTGTCGCACTCATGCGGGTCATTCGATTTGCTTTTTCAGGTCGGAGAGGAGATTTAGGGCTTCGAGGGGTTTCAGGTTGTCGAGGTCGGCGTTGCGGAGTTTTTCGAGGACGGCACGGTCGAGGGCGGTGAAGAGGACGGCTTGGTTGCCGTTGTTGTGGGAGTGGCCTTGGGCGCCGGGGGTTAGGATTTCGCTCAGTTTGTGTTCGCTTTGCTCGTGTTTTTTGAGGACTTCGCGGGCCCGGTCGATTACGGATTTGGGCAGGCCGGCCAAGCGGGCGACTTCGATGCCGTAACTCTTGTCGGCGCTGCCGGGTTCGACGCGGCGAAGAAAAATAATTTCGTTGGGAGTTTCTTTCACGCTGACGTGGACGTTTTTGACGGCTGGCAAAAGCTCGGCGAGTTCTGTTAGTTCGTGATAATGGGTAGCGAAGAGTGTGCGTGAGCGCGTGTGCTTCTGCAGATGTTCGACTACCGCCCATGCGATGGAGAGGCCGTCAAACGTGGCGGTGCCGCGGCCGACTTCGTCGAGGAGGACGAGGCTCGAGGGCGTGGCGTGATGCAAGATGGCGGCGACTTCGCTCATTTCAACGAGGAACGTAGAACGGCCGCGGGCGAGGTTATCGCTGGCGCCGATGCGGGTGAAGATGCGGTCGGTTACCGGGAGTTTGGCGCTGCGGGCGGGCACGAACGAGCCCATCTGCGCCATCAATATGATGAGCGCGGCCTGACGAAGATAGGTGGACTTGCCGCCCATATTGGGGCCGGTGATTAAGAGCAGTTGCTGGCGGCCAGGTTCAAAACAAAGATCGTTGGGCACGAAGCGCTCGCCTTTCTGGCGGAGAAGTTCCTCGATCACGGGATGCCGGCCGCCGACAATGAGGAGTTCTCCAGCGTTGTTGAATTCGGGGCGAATGTAGCTGCGGTCGGCCGCGAGTTTCGCAAACGAAGCAAGGACGTCGAGTTTGGCCACGGCGGCGGCGGTGCGACGGAGGCGCGCGGCCTTCGCGGCTATGCTGGAGCGGACGTCAACGAAGAGCTGGCGCTCGATCTCGAGAATGCGCTCGTCGGCGGCGAGGATTTTTCTTTCGTAATCCTTTAATTCGGGAGAAGTGAACCGCTCGGCGTTGACGAGAGTCTGTTTCCGTTCGTAGTCGGCGGGCGCGTTTGGAAGATTAGGCTTGGAAATTTCAATGTAATAGCCAAAAACCTGGTTAAAGCGGATTTTGAGAGAGTTAATACCAGTGCGCTTGCGTTCGCGCTCTTCCATGGACGCGATGATCTGCTTGCTGTGCTGGCTGAGGTTGCGCAACTCATCGAGTTCGGCGTGATACCCGGCCCGGATCATGCCGGGTTCAGCGGCGGAGGCGGGCGGCTCGTCGGAAATGGATTTCTCTAATTTTTCACGTACATCGGTGAGTTCGTCGATTTCCTCGTGGAGGTCGCGGAGAAGATCGCTACCGCCAGATTGCGGTGGGGTGAGGAAATTTTTCAGGACAGGGAGTTGTGCGAGCGATTTACGGAGGGCGAGGAGTTCGCGCGGGGTGGCCAAGCCGAGGGTGATGCGGCTGGTGAGGCGTTCGAGATCCTGAATGCCGCGAAGTTCCTTTCGGATTTCTCCGCGTACGACGGTTTGCTGCAGCAAATGGGTGACGGCGCCAAGTCGCGCCTCAATGGCGTCGAGATCAATGAGCGGCCGAACCATCCAGGCCCGAAGCATGCGCGCGCCCATGCCCGTGACGGTGGAATCGAGCGCGGCGATCAGCGTGGTGGGGCCTGCAGATTTGGATTCTTCGGTGAAAATTGGAGAAACCAGTTCGAGGTTGCGGACGGAGACGGGATCGAGGATGAGCGCATCGTGCTGTTCGTAAAATCGGATGTGATCCAAATGGCGCAAGGCTTCCAGGCTAGGAGCGTCATCGCCGCGGGCGGAATTTTCCCGCAAGTAGTGGACAATGGCTCCCGCGGCGGAGAGGGCTTGCGGATGGTCGTCGAGGCCGAATCCGGTGAGTTCGGCGACTCCGAATTGTTCTCGCAGGATGCGCTCGGCGTAGTCGGGATGAAAGACCCAATCTTCAACGCGGGTTTCAACGCCGCCCGCGCCATCGAGTAGCGAAGTTTTCGCGGTTTCGAAGAGTTGCTGAGGGCGCGGAACGAGTGTTTCGCGCGGACGGATCAGTTGGAGTTCATCGCGGAGAGATTCTTCGGCGCCGGGGCCAGAAAATTCAGTGGCCTGAAATTCACCGGTAGATAGATCGACGAGAGCAAGGCCGATGGTTTGGGCGGAGGCGTTCTGCGCCACTGCGGCAAGGAAATTATTTTCGCGGGCGTCGAGGACCGCGACATCGGTCGCTGTGCCGGGAGTGATGACACGGGTGACTTCGCGACGCACGAGTTTCTTGCCGGGACCTGGCTGCTCCATCTGTTCGCAGATGGCCACCTTGAAGCCGGCGCGAATTAGACGGGCGATGTAGCCGTCCGCGGCGTGATACGGGACGCCGCACATGGGAATGGGCTGGCCTTTTTCGCGATTCCGTGAGGTAAGAGTGATCTGGAGTTCGCGCGCGGCGATGATGGCGTCTTCGTAGAAAAGTTCATAGAAATCACCGAGGCGGAAGAGAAGTAGTGCGTGCGGGTAGCGGGTCTTGACCGCGTTGTATTGCTGCATCAGTGGTGTGGTGGGTTCGGACATGGATGAGTTAGAGGTGAACTGAGGAGTTCATTGGTTGATGCCAAGCTCATTGAGAACGAAGGCGTAGTCGAAGGCGATTTCTTTCAGGTAGTCGTAGCGGCCACTCGCCCCGCCGTGGCCGGCGCCCATGTTGGTTTTCAGAAGCAGAACGTTCCCGTCGGTTTTCAGCGTGCGAAGTTTGGCGACGTATTTTGCAGGCTCCCAGTACATCACCTGGCTGTCGTTGAAGCCGGTTTTGGCAAGCATGGCGGGATAGTCTTTGCGAGTGAGGTTGGAATACGGGCAATAGGATTTCATGTAGAAGTAATCTTCGGCGTTCTGCGGATTGCCCCACTCCTCGTATTCGCCAACCGTGAGCGGCAGAGTGGGATCGAGCATAGTGTTGAGTACATCGACGAACGGAACGTGGCTGACGACGGCACGGAATAAATCGGGGCGAAGATTGGCGACCGCGCCCATCAGCAAGCCGCCGGCGCTGCCGCCTTCGATGATGAGCTTGTTTCTTGCCGCGAATCCCAGTGCGATCAGGTCTTCGGCGCAAGCAATGAAATCGGTGAAGGTATTCATCTTGCGGTGCATGCGCCCGGCATCATGCCAGGGCTTGCCGAGTTCGCCCCCGCCGCGAATGTGAGCGATGGCGAAAATTACCCCGCGGTCCAGCAGGCTGAGGCGGTTGGAGCCGAAAGTAACCGGCATCGAGATGCCGTAGCTGCCGTATCCGTAGAGCAGCAGCGGGGTGCTGCCGTCGCGGGGCGTGTCGTGGCGATAGACGACGGAGACAGGAATCTTGGTGCCGTCAGAGGCGATGGCGTGGAGCCGTTCGCTGGCGTAAAGAGCCGGATCGTACCCTCCAAGGACGGGCTGCTGCTTGCGCAGAACTCGATCGCCGGAGCGGACGTCGAGGTCGAAGACAGAGCGCGGGGTGATGAAGGATTCGTAAGTAAAGCGGACAAAGGTTGTGCCGAACTCAGGATTGGCGCCAAGTGCCGCGTTATAAGCGGGTTCTGCGAAGGTGATGCGGGTGGAAGCGGCAAGCGCGGTGGCCGCTTCGCGCGTCAGATCGACGATGCGCAGGTGGGGCAGGCCTGCTTCGCGTTCAACCAGAACGAGGTGCGAGTGGAAGGCGGCTACTCCGGACAGCATGACTCCCGGGCGGTTTGGCACGACTTCGTGCCAACGAGAGCGGACAGGATCGACCGCGGGTGCGGTCATAAGGCGGAAAGTGCGTCCGGCATCGTTGGTGCGGATGAAAAACACGCCGCCAGCGGAATCACCGGAACTGCCTGGGTGATGATCAACATAGTATTCGTGGTCGTCGCGCCGCTCGTGGATTAACGCGAACTGCAATGAGGGACCGTCGGCGCGGAGGTAGCGGACTTCGCTGGTAGTGTGGCTATTGGCGACGAGGAAAATATAGGCACCGCTGCGGCTGCGTTCGACGTCAATCCGGAAGCGCTCGTCTTTTTCTTCGTAAAGCAGCGTGTCAGGTCCATTGGAGCCGAGCACGTGGCGATAGAGTTGGTGGGAACGTTTGGTGGTTTCGTCTTCGACAACGTAGAAGAGCGTGCGATTGTCGGACGCCCAGGCAACGCTGGTGACCCGCTCGACTCGCAGCGGAAGCATCGAGGAGTCTACAAGATTCTTGATTTCGAGAGTGTATTGGCGGAAACCAGTTGTGTCCGTGGCGTACGCCAGCAGCGCATTATCGTCGCTGACCTCAAAGATACCAAGCCCGAGGAAGGAATGGCCTTCGGCGAGGCGATTCAGATCCAGGAGCACCTGCTCGGCGGGCCCGCGTACCGCCGTGCGGCAGTAGATGGAGTATTGCTGCCCCTCGACCGTACGCGTGTAGTATTCAAATCCGCGCAGGGTGTACGGCACACTAAGATCGGTCTGCAAAATGCGGCCAAGCATCTCCTGATACAACCGGGATTGAAAACCTTCGGTAGACTTCAGGTAAGCCTCGGCATAAGCATTTTCTGCTTCCAGATAGGAAATGACCCGCGGATCCTTCTTGTCCCGGAGCCAGGCGTAGTGGTCAACCCGGCGGTCGGAGTGAATCACATGCTCAACCGGCTCGCGCAGCGCAAGCGGGGGCTGCAGCCCGGCAGGCCCGGATTTTGCAGGTGCTGCGGCGTCCGGGGAGAGGTGGGCCGCAGTCGATTTGGAGTCAGGCGTCATCGGATTAAGCGTCGATACAATACAGAGCCGGCAGGACCGATCAAAAGTCGGCCACTACTCGAATTGGTAACTGGTGGAATACCCTGCAAGGCCCATCTTAATCGAAGTCAGGTTCTGATTACAGCTTCCTGCTATCCTTTGGCCGAGAGGGAATTGACCGCAATCATGGCCTACGAAATCGAAATCAAGCTGGCGATCCGCAATCCCAAGGCGCTGCAGCGGTCGTTGAAGAGGGTGGGGGCAAAGCCCGCGAACCCCAAGGCCCCGCGCATGCACGAAATGAATCTGATCTTTGACACCCCGGACGGAGGCTTGGCCAAGCACGGGCAGCTGCTCAGGATCCGCACAGAAACGCCGGCACCAGCCAAAAAAGGCTCTCGAAGCAAGTCGGCTGCGCGGACTTTGCTCACCTTCAAGTCTCCGCCAGAGGAACTTGCGATTGGGGACCTGGGGCCCCCTGCGGGTCGGCGGCACAAGGTGCGCGAGGAGATCGAAACGGACCTTACGGACGGGGCGACGATGCAGCGGATATTTGAAGGGCTGGGCCTGCGCGGATGGTTCCGCTATGAGAAATTCAGGACAACGTATGTCTTGCCAGGGCGGCATGCATGGGCGAAGGGCCTGCTGATTGAGGTGGACGAAACCCCGATAGGGACCTTTGTCGAGCTGGAAGGTCAATCGGCAGCAATTGACCGGGCCGCGAAAGAGCTGAGCTATTCGCCCAAGGACTATGTATTGAAAAATTATCTGGTCTTGTATGTAGAGGAGTGCAAAAGGCAGGGGATCCAGCCCAAGGATATGTTGTTTGTCGGTGGAAAGCGCGGATAGCTGAGTCAGCAGCACGAATCCGAAGAAAATGTCACGAAAAATCTCAAAAAGTGTCGTTTTTTCTTGACAATGCATAACGCTCGGCTTATCTCTAACTCCGGAGTGAATTTTTTACGTATGAGCGCGTCCAGCGAACTCGAACCTCACCCTAGTTGCTGGGGGAAGAGGTGCAGCCACTTGACCGCTAGTCCGGCGAGCGATCCGCAGTCCGCCGGGGCTGATCGGCTTCCGATTCGATACCGCTTGCTCGAAGTCCGGGCGGTAGGTTTCGGGCAGGGAGGGTGCGCTGGCGGGTGATGAGGGCGCATTTTTCGGAGTTTGCTGCCCGCGGCCGGAATGGTTTGCGGGCTTTTTGTTTTTGGAAGGAAGAAAGATTTGGCACAGAGGGTACTGAGAAAGAACACAGAGGACACCGAGGAGAGAAACCTTGGAAAACAAGCTAAAGCCTGTGCTATCGGGAGAAAGGAGGGACGGAGATGCTGTTTGCTACGGAGCTGATGGGGGCGTCGGCGTATGACTCACAGGCACATTTTGTGGGCCGCGTACGGGAATTCTTTGTGGAGCCTGCGGAGCAGCCGAACCGGATTTCGCACTTCCTGATTTCGCGCGGCAGGTTTCAGCCGCTGGTGGCACGGTACGACCAAGTCTCGAAAGTGGTGCCCGGCCGGATCGATTTGAAAGTAAGCGAACGCGCGCTGGACGCTTACAAGCCGAATGAGGCGTGGCTGGCGGTGCAGAAGGACCTGCTGGACCAGCAGATTATTGATACCGAAGGGCGCAAGGTTGTGCGAGTCAATGATGTTGACCTGACTGAGATTCGGACGAACGAACACGTAGAATTGCGAATCGCTCAGGTGGACGTGGGGCTGCCGGGTGCGATGCGTCGGCTGCTGCAGGGAATTGCGCCGTCCGCGGTTGTGCGCAAGCTGCAGGGAAAGCTGCCACAGCGCACGATTCGCTGGGAATTTGTAAACCTGATCGAGCCGGATCCGCTGCGCCGCGTAAAGCTGCGCATCACCCACGAAAAGCTGGAAGACCTGCACCCCGCCGACCTGGCCGAAATGATGGAGGAGCTGTCGGCCGCCGAGCGGCAGGGAATTATCGCCTCGCTCGATGAGGAGACCGCGGCAAAGGTGCTGGCCGAACTAGATGAACGGCTGACCACGCAGATCGTGGAGAAATTGGACCCGGAGAAAGCCGCCGACATCTTGGAGGAAATGGCCCCGGACGCGGCGGCAGACTTGCTGGCGGATTTGCCCAAAGAGACTTCGGAGGAGTTGCTGGAAGAGATGCCGAATCTGGAAGCGGAAGAGGTTCGCGAGCTGTTGAGCTACGATTCTTCCACCGCGGGCGGAATGATGAACACAGAGTTCGCGTATGTAAGCGAGGCATCTGCCCGCGAAGAGGTGCTGGGCTGGCTGCGCAAGCAGGATTTCAACCTCGAGCAGTTGGATACTATCGTCCTGGTGGACGCCCACGCCCAATTTTCCGGCACCGTGCCCGTGGCGCGAATGCTGCTCGCAGCGCCCGAGCAACTCATGTCGGAATTGAAGACCGAACCGCTCGTGAGCATTACTCCCGACGCGAACGAGAAGGACGTCTTCGAACTTTTTGACAAATACAACCTGCGCATGCTCACCGTGATTGACGAAGAGAAACGTCCCATCGGGACGGTCACCGTGGATGACGTGGTGTCGCGGCTCGTGAACGCATGAACCTGACGACAATCAACAACATAATCGACAAGATTCGCGGCCGAACGCTGGCGTTTTTCTCTGCCGGAAACCAATGGCGCCGCCGAATCGCCCTGTTCCTGGCGGTGATCGGGCCGGGCATCATCACATCGAACGTGGACAATGACGCCGGCGGAATCGCTACCTACACCCAGGCGGGCAGCGCGTACGGCTACACCCTGCTGTGGTCGCTGGTCCCGATGACGATTGCGCTGTACGTGACGATGGAGATGTGCGCCCGCATGGGAGTCATCACAGGGAAGGGCTTGTCCGACCTGATCCGTGAGGAATTTGGTTTGCGGTCCACCTTTTTTGTGATGATCACGGGCTTTCTGGTGGATTTGGGGAACGTGGTTGCGGAATTTGCGGGCGTGGCCGCCGCTGCCCAGATCTTTGGAGTCAGCAAGTATGTAGCGGTGCCCTTGGCCGCGGTTGCGGTTTGGGTGCTGGTGCTGAAGGGAACGTACCGGCAAGTGGAAGTCGTGTTTTTGATCGCGTGTATTTTCTATCTCAGTTATCTTTTTTCGGCGCTTTTTTCCCATCCGGACTGGTTGCTGGCAGCCAGGATGGTGGTGATACCTTCGATTCATGTCGATACCGGATACCTGGTCACGCTGACCGCGCTGGTGGGAACGACGATTGCCCCATGGCAATTTTTTTATTTGCAGGCGGGGTTTGTGGAGAAGAAGGTGGGGCCGCGGCAATACCCGCAGGCCCGGATGGATGTGCTGTTGGGCAGTATCAGCTGCATGGTGATTGTGTTTTTCATCATCATTTGCACGGCCGCGACGCTGCATGCTACGGGGTTGACGAACATAACGGATGCCGGCGAAGCGGCGAAGGCGCTGATTCCGCTGGCGGGGAAGTGGGCGGCGTTGACGTTTGCGTTTGGATTGCTGAACGCTTCGCTGTTTGCGGCCACAATTCTGCCGCTTTCAACGGCCCACGTAATCTGCGAAGGGATGGGGTTTGAGGCGGGGATTGACCACAAGTTCCGGGAGGCGCCGGCGTTTTATTGGCTGTACACGATTTTGATCGTGGTGGGGGCGGGGATTGTGCTTATACCGAATGTGCCGCTGTGGAAGATCTTTATTTTCTCCCAGGTGGGGAACGGCGTGTGGCTGCCGATTGTGGTGATTTTTATTTTGCTGCTGGTGAACCGTAAGGATTTGATGGGGGAGCACACGAACACGCTGGCGTTCAACGTGGTCGCCTGGGTTACAGCGGTGGCGATGATTGTGTTGACCTTTGTGCTGGTAGGGCAGGGCGTCGTTCAGTGGGTGCGGGGAACGCCGGGGTGATGTTGGAAACCGGAAAATGGAAATTGGAAAATGGGAATAGACGAGGGGACTTAGCGCTCCGACCAGGTCGGGGTAAACGCCGGTCGCTGAGGCCGGGTTGCGAAGGACACAAAGGGGAACGGCCCACGACAAAGGCTGGTCCTACAACCGTTTGGCCGGAATTACTGTTTGAGGAAAAGTGCGTTGCGCCGGTGCTAACGCGTATGTTAACTTTGCGGCATAAAGGAAGATTGACCTGAAACCACTGTGGCTCACTCTCTTGAACTCTCTGCCGCTGCTCTCGGTCCGGTGACCGCTGAAGAAGCGCATATCCTGGAAAAACTTGATTGGGAGCGCTTGCCACGGCACATCGCGGTAATTATGGATGGCAACGGCCGCTGGGCGCAGAAGCGGCATCTTCCACGCGTGGCGGGCCACCGTGCGGGCACGCAGTCGGCGCGAACAACCATTGAAACCTGCGCGCGACTGAAAGTGGAAGCGCTGACGCTTTACGCATTTTCCGTGGAAAACTGGCGGCGCCCGAAAGCGGAGATCGAGTTTTTGATGCAGTTGCTGCGGGAATATCTGCGAAAGGAAATGCCGCTGATTCAGCGTAACAATATCCGGATGAGATTTCTGGGCCGGCCAGATGATTTGCCCGATGGCGTGCGCAAAGATACCCGCGAAGCGATGGAAGCCACCGCCGGAAATACCGGGATGGTCTTATCCATCGCCCTGAATTATGGCGGCCGCGCCGAAATTGTAGACGCGATGAACGCGATCCTGGCCGAACGGAACGGGCACGGCTCGTCGGCAATCACAGAGGAGCAGCTTTCGCAACACCTCTACACGGCTAATCTGCCCGACCCGGACCTGCTGATCCGTACGAGCGGCGAAATGCGCGTAAGCAATTTTCTGCTCTGGCAGATAGCCTACGCGGAAATCTTCGTAACCGAAACGTTGTGGCCCGATTTCAATCGCGCGCGGCTTCTCGAAGCGCTGCTCGATTTTCAAGGCCGCGAGCGCCGCTACGGCGGCATCGACGCCCCGAAGTCAGCGGCCCGCTAACCATTCGTGAACCACCCGGCGGGAATTTCTCTCCGTCAATTTTCTCGTTTGCGGCCCTTCCCGCTATAATGCCAAGTCGTTATAGCATCTGATCCGACCCTTTGTCTGGGAAATTTCTCGAGGATAGTCATTTCATGACGTGGAAACGCGTGGCGACGGCGCTGGTGTTGATCCCTGTGGTGGTAGGGTTGGTGTTGTTTGCCTCGACGGCGGTGGTTGCGGTGGCAACGGCGGTGATTACGGTGCTGGCACTCTGGGAATACTTTGCGTTGGGCGAGGCGATTGGTCACCGGGCGTATCGGGTGTGGACGATTTTCTGCAGCGTTCTGTTTGTTTTCTCAGGGTTGGTTGGAGTCGGGACGGGCGGATTCCTTGGGAACAGGCCGGAGACTTGGACGTTTCCTTCCTTAACAATTCCTTTCAATGGAATATTTGCCTCAGAGCTCCTTTTTTTATTTGTTTTGGGGCTTGCCGTGCTGACGCTGTGGACGCGGCGACCACTGGTTGAGGCACTCCCTGCGGCCGGGATCTCTGCGAGCGCGATGTTGCTGGTTGCGTTTCCACTTTCGTTTGCTGTCCGGCTGCATAACGGTCCCCCGGTATGGGGTCCGAGGTTGCTCCTGTTTGCGTTGGTGATTACCTGGGCAGGGGATACGGCGGCATATTTTGTGGGGCGGGCGATGGGGAGGCACCCCTTGGCGCCGCATATTTCGCCGAAGAAGACTTGGGAGGGATCGGTTGGCAGCATGGTCGGGTCATTGATAGTCGCTTGGGGGTTTAGTTACTGGCTCCGGATTCCGTTGGGGCATTTGGTGGCGATGGCAGTGATCGGCAATGTGGCGGGGCAGATGGGTGATTTGATGGAGTCGGCATATAAGAGGTCGGCAGGCGTGAAAGATTCCGGCGGGCTGCTCCCGGGGCATGGGGGAGTGCTGGACCGGATCGATGCGCTGATTTTGTGTATTCCGGTGATTTGGTATTACCTCGTGCTGGTGAATCCGGTGGCGTTATAAGAATAAGTTCACACAGAGGCACAGAGGAAGAGTACGGAGAGCACTGAGAAGAGTGGGTTCCTGTTATCTGATCGCTGCTATCTGATATCCTGAAATTCAGTTCGCGATTGGAACCATTCCAAGATGAAAACTATTTCCATTGTCGGCTCTACGGGATCGATCGGGCGGCAGACGCTCGCCGTTGTGGAGGCTTTGGCCGGACAATTTAAGGTGGTGGCGTTAGCAGCGGGATCGAATCTTGATGGGCTTGTCGGGCAGGTTGAGCGGCACCGTCCGGAAGTGGTGTCGGTGGCCACGGCCGCGCTCGCAGACGAGCTTGCTGGGCGGTTGCGGCAGAAGGGCGTGGCGCCGCTGCCCGCGATTCATCATGGTCGCGAGGGGATGCTGGCGGTCGGTACGCACGGGTCGGCGGAGATTGTGGTGTCGGCGGCCGTGGGCGTGGTGGGACTGGAAGCCACTTACGAAGCGATCAAGCTTGGTAAGGTGATTGCACTTTCGAATAAGGAAGTGCTGGTGGCTGCGGGCGAGTTAGTGATGGCAGCTGTCGCAAAATCTGGAAAAGAACTGCTACCCGTGGACAGCGAGCACAACGCCGTCCACCAGTGTTTGCGCGGCGGAACACATGGGGAAGTGCTGCGAATTGTTTTGACCGCGTCAGGCGGGCCGTTTCGGAAGACGGCGTTGAAGGATTTGGCATACGTAACCACCGAGCAAGCCCTGGCGCATCCGAACTGGCGGATGGGGAACCGGATCACGATTGATTCCGCGACGATGATGAACAAGGGATTTGAGGTGATTGAGGCGCGATGGCTGTTTGGCGTGCGGCCGGATCAGATTGAGGTGGTGGTTCATCCACAATCGACGGTTCATTCGATGGTGGAGTATGTGGATGGGTCGGTGCTGGCGCAGTTGGGGCCGACGGATATGCGTATGCCGATTCAGTATGCGTTGACGTATCCGGCAAGGGTGAAGACGGCGGAGGTGCAGCTCGATTGGGGGAAATTGAAGCGGCTGGATTTTGAGAAGGCTTCGACGCGGCGGTTTCCTTGTTTGCGGTTGGCCCGCGAGGCGATGAAGAAGGGCGGGGCGTGGCCGTGCGCCTTGAACGCGGCGGATGAGGTGGCAGTGGCAGCGTTTTTAGAAGGCCGGCTGACATTCTTGGGAATCGCGGAAGTGATTGAGCGGGTGCTGGAAAGGACCGCGATAACGAAATTCTCGAGCATGGAAGACGTGTTGGCGGCGGATGCGGAAGCGAGACAGGTAGCGGGAGAAGAAGTGGGGCGGTTGAGAGCGAAGAGCGCGGCGGTTTTGTAAGGATTCCTTTTACAATTTATAGAGGTGGGGTCGCGATTTTGGCGGGCCGGGGATTGGTGTGTTTGGACGAAGCGAGGAAAGAATTACGCAGAGGGCGCTGAGAAGAGAACCCCGCACCCAGCGGTCAGTTTGCATCTTGTTTGGGAGGTTTCCGACGATAAACGGAGAATAGAGATACAAAAAGGTAGGCGATACAAATTAGAAACACCAGATGCCGATGAACACCGCTGAACGCGAGCCAAGCTCATACGAATAGAAGCGCAAACAGTATCCCTAAAGTGAGTATTCGTTCTGCACCTCGCGTCATATTCATGTGCCGTTAGATTATTGGTATTCCTGATCGATGTGGAGGATGGCGCCGTTTTCGTCGAAGGCCACGTCGAAGGCTTTGGCTTTTTTGACGAAGATGTCGGCGAATTGATTTTCCTGAGTCAGCAGCACAGCTTGTAGCTTTACCATTTCAAGGACCGCCAGAAACGCGACGATCATCGCATGGCGCGAGGGGCAGGCTTCGAAAAATTGGATGAGGCTGACGGTGGACGTGTCGCTCGCGAGGATCTGGGAGCGGAGTTGCGCGATCATCTGAGCGACGGTGAAGACGTCGTGGGTTAGTTCGATTCGAACAACTTCTTTCTTGCGCTCAAGAACCTGCTGGAAGACGCGAACCAGGTCCACCAGAGAGACGACCAGTTCGCCTTCCGTACCCTCGTCATGGTAAAGCGTTTTGTCGGGCCTCGACCAGACGTGCTCCTCGATTTGCTGCTTCTGGTAAAGCAGCTGCGCCGCATTCTTGAATTTCTCATGCTCGATCAGCCGTTGGACCAGTTCTTCCCGCGGGTCGGCGGCCTGCTCTTCGGACGAGGCCAGCGGATCAGGTGGCAACAGCATTTTGGATTTTATGTAGATGAGCGTCGCGGCCATGTAGATAAATTCGGCGGACACGTCAATGTTCTGCACTTCCAACTGGTGCAAATAGTCGAGGTATTGCGAAGTGATCTTGGAAATCTGGATGTCGTGGATATTCATTTCCTGCTTTTTGATGAGGTCGAGCAGGAGGTCGAGGGGACCTTCAAAGAGCGGGATGTTGATTTTGTAGGGAGAGGCCATGTGGGAATAGTTTACAGTCAAAAGTTTACAGTTCACAGTTGAAAGGCGAAAGATAAGTGTCGGATACTGTGCTGGTTTAGAGGAACGTGACTGATGGGTGGCAATTATCTTCGATTGCGCTTTAGCAACGATGGCGACGGGACGGGTGAGCTACTCGCCCAGGCCGAGGCCGCCGGATTTGCGGGAGAGAGCGGCGCGTATTTTAGCATCTCCGAACTCGAAGAGTTTGCAAAGACTGTTGGAACCTTTCCTCTTCCGGTCGGCGACAAACGGCTTTCCGTTGCAGGCGGATTCTGGAGTCAGGAGCGACGTGGCAAGTTGGATCAAGAGCTCCTCGGGATCAACGTATGTTTTGCCGATGCACCACGAGGTTATATTGGTATCCAAATTCGAATGGCTACACCTGTTAGTCACGGGATGAGACCGGATTCAAAGAAAGTGGTGACACTCGAAGTGGTGACAACTTACGAGCCGCTCGCTAAGTTTAGCCGGGACCTGGACGCGGTATTGCGGGGCAAACTCAAGGAAGCCGTTCTTGAGGGAGCGAGTATCTCCTAACATCCAAACTAATGTGAGATTTCAGCACGTTTGCGGGGCCAGTTGAAGATGGCGTTGCGGACGCGCTCCAGTGTCTGCTGCGCTGACTTTCGCGCTTTCGCACTCCCAGCATCGAGAATTTCCAGGGCATTTTTCGGGTGGGCCTCGTAGTTTAGGCGACGTTCGCGGACTGGAGCTATCCACTTGATCAGGTTTTCGGCCATGGCGGATTTGCATTCGATGCAGCCGATGCCGGCGGTTGTGCAGCCTTTGCGGACCCAGTCGAGACGGCCGGGGTCGCGGTCGGGTGTGGAGAACAGTTTGTGCCAGTCGTAGACGGGGCAGACGTCGGGGTTGCCGGGGTCGGTGCGGCGTTTACGGGCCGGGTCGGTGACCATGACCTTGGTTTTCTTGCGGATGTCGTCGTCGGATTCCGAGAGGGTGATGGCGTTGTTGTAGGACTTGGACATCTTTCTACCGTCCAAGCCCGGGATGCGGGGAGTGGGCGTGAGGAGGTGGCCGGGCTCTGTGAGCACTTCCTTAGTTTGAACAAAATTACTAAAGTAAGCGTGTTGCCCCGCAAACTTTTCGAGGAAATTCGAAGCACCGCCCTCCCGTATTTCTTTCCGCATACTTTCTACAATTTTTTGGGCAACGGCCGACGTGAGTTCTTTCGGCGCTTTCTCGGACGGGAAGAGCGCACTAAACACTTCAAGTGCGCTCTGTAGCTTTTGCTTGTTCGTCAGTTCTTCTTCAAGAATCTGTTGGCCGTAAAAGAGATTGAAGCGGCGGACGAGTTCGCGGCTGAATTCCACGTGGGAGACCTGGTCTTCGCCTACGGGGACGAAGAGGCCTTTGCCCGGCTGCGAGTACATGACAATGTCGGCGGTTTGCAGCGTGGGGTAGCCGAGGAAACCGTAGGTGTGGAGGTCTTTGTTTTTGATTTGGTCGAGTTGTTCTTTGTAGGTGGGGATACGTTCGAGCCAGCCGAGCGGAGTGACCATGCTTAGGAGCAGATGGAGTTCGGCGTGTTCGGGGACTTGGGACTGTAAGAAGATTGTGGATTTGGCGGGGTCGAGGCCGGAAGCAAGGAAGTCGATGGCGATGTTCAGAGAGTTTTGCGCGATGGCGGAGGTGTCGGCGTAGTCGGACGTCAGGGCGTGCCAGTCGGCGACGAAGTAGAAGCATTCGTAGTTAAGATCGGATTGCAGCTTGACCCAGTTTTCCAGCGCGCCGAAGTAGTGGCCGATGTGGAGACGTCCGGTGGGGCGCATGCCGGAGATGACTCGGTTTGTGGGAGTCGACAAGTTTTGCCTCGATGGGATTAGGTGACAGTCTACAGTTTACAGTTCGCAAGCGGAAAAGAAAAAACCAGGGAGACGAGTTCAACGCGGAGATCACAGCGGGGCCGCAGAGGAATCAGAGAAGATCGACGCAGGCGTTGAATCGTAAGAACGCACCCTTGCCGCCTGCGGCGGACGAAGGATGGGGCACGCTCGAGTTCATTTGTTGAGTGGTCTGACAGCAGATCGAAGACCACAGGCTGAAGCCTGTGCTACCAGGAAATTATTTTGAGGACCAGTTGGGCGATTCGTTGTGGCCCTGAGTCGTCAGTTGGTGAGGCTGGCTGCCATCGGCCAGCATCGTCCAGATTTGGCGCGTGCCAGTGCGGGTCGATTCGAAAACGATGTGCCGGCCATCGGGAGCCCAACTGGGGCGCTCGTTGCGGCCGGAGTCGCGGGTGATTTCGATGATGTGTCGCGAGCCGATATCCATAACGTAAAGATCGTAATTGCCGGAGGGGCGGCGCCAACTGAAGGCGAGCAATTGGCCGTTGGGAGACCAGGCGGGATCGATAAGGTAACCCTTGTCGGGTACATCGATTTTCTGCGTATTGGTGCCGTCCGCATTCATCATGTAAAGCTGCGGCACGCCGCCGCGATCGCTCACAAAGACCACGGTCTGCATTGTTTTGGGATTCCACGCGGGGGAAGTGTCAGCGCCGCTATTCGAGAACGTGAGCCGCTTGGGACGATTCCCGCTGGCGTCCGAGACATACAGCGCGGGAGTCCCCTGCATCGAGGAAGAGAACATCACCTCCGACCCGTCGGGCGACCACGCTGGAGAAGAGTTGGTGCCCTTGTAGCGCGCGAACGACACCACCTTGCCTGAGTCGAACGAGTACATACAAATCTGCCCGCTGACAACGCTGTTGGCCGGAGCGAAGCAGGTGAAAGCGATACGCGAAGCATCGGGAGACCACCGGGGCGTCAGCGCGATGGAGCGCAGAGAAGTGAGCGCGTGCTGGTTGGCACCGTCGTAATCCATCACCCAGACTTCCTTGGTGCCAGTGCGCGAACTGATAAAGGCAATCTGCGTGGAGCCAACGCCAGGAAAGCCGCCCGAAAGTTTCGAGATGATTTCGTCCGCAAACTGATGTGCGAATTTCCGCACCTGAGCATCCGTGGGAGCCCCGCGGTAAACCTTGCCAACGACAGCTTCATTCGAGGGGCTGCGCACATCAAACATCCACGCGGGAATCGCCACTTCGGTCGCGGTTTCCGTCAGATTGCCGAACGCGAGGAAGTTGGCGTTAAGGGGAGGATCGGTCCACAGGGTTTTTGCGAGTTCGTTGGGAGCGGAAGGAACTTGCGTCGGATAGAAACTGGGAGAGACCAGTTCGATGATGCCAGAGAAGGAGAGGTCGTCGCGGACGGTTTGGGTGAAGAGATTCGCGTGGGCTTTGGCGCCGTCAGCGCGAGGAGCAAAGTCGGTTACAGCGATGCGGGGTTTGTCGACACCCAGACCGGTGCCGGTGCGGAACCAGTCTTGAGCGAAGGCGGGGGAGGAGAAACACAGGAAGGCAAGGAGCGAAAGAAAACCGATGGGAATGCTACGGCTGATTCGAAGCAAGGGTTCCTCCGGAAAAAATTGGGCTGAAGAAATAGTTTAGGACAAATTGAAAGAGAGAGGAGAAAAGATTTAACACAGACAGCACAGAGATGGAACTCAAGTGGGTGTACGGGTTGAAAACCTGCCACGGTCCCTCTCCTCCGAGCTGCAAAAAGCGCGGTTCTCCGGTCGGGATGATACTTATTAGCGTATTAGCGAGTGGAGGAGAGGTCGAAGTCGAAGGTGACGTCAACATAGGCTCCGGAGTAATCGGCAGGAAGGGCTGGGAGTCTGTCGATGCTGAGCAGGGCCCGGGTAGCAGAATCATCCATCGAACGGTTGCCGCTTGAGGAGTCGAGGCGAATATTTTTGATGGTGCCATCGCGATAAATTCGGAACGCGGCGACTGCGTGCGCCTGGCGCGCCGCGCGAATCGAGGGATCGATCGACGTCTGAATCCAGTTCTGGCCAATCGCGCGCCTCACGGATTCAATGTACCAGCCGTACCGCGACGCGAAATTGCCTCCGCCCTGACCTTGTACGGCCAAGCCGCTGGCGGATGCGCCGGGCGTTGGAGAGTAACCGGTGGGGACGTCTAACTGGCCGCCGCCCTTGCCATAGGGGGTGGCGTTGTCAGGAGGCTTAATTTTCGGTTCGAAGACTTTGGATTTCTTGGAAGGTGGCGGAGGCGGCTGTTTTTCCTTGAACTTGAGAATGGGCGCGGAATCGGCTTTGGGCGGTTCGATCTTGGGTTCTTCCTTGGCCAGACCCTTGGTGGGATCAACCACATCACTGGGCGTAGGTACAACTGGATGAGGCATCGGAATGCCGGCGCTGCTGACAAGATTCACTTTGGTACCGGAGTCGCCGCCGCCGATCCCGCCCCAGGGATTGCCGGACCGCTGGATCCACACGCTCAAACCAATCGCCGCGATCAGCCCGATATGCAGCCAGGCCGAGTAGCCCAGAAACCGTTTGAACGGTGCTTCGTAGTTGTTGGCAGCGTAGTCCATGCTCTTAGAACGTCAGCTAACAAAATTCTTGCGCGCCGTGTTTCCTGCGTCAAGCATCAGCGATTCCGGTCGTTGATCGGCTGGGTGACAATGCTGATGTTGGAGATGCCGGACTGGCGGAGAGTGTCGATGACGGTGCAAAAGGCGCCGAACGGGACGGTCTCGTCCGCTCGGAGGTAGATGACGTCATTTTGATGCTTGGCTTGTTTTTTGATTTTGTCGGCCAACTGGTGAATGTTGATGGGATCGTTCCCGAGATAAATAAGCTGGTTCTTATCCATGGTGACCACCAGACGCTGCTGCGTGATTTCCTTCACCGTGTGCGTTTTGGGGACGTCCACCTCGATGCCGGATTGCAGGATGGGCGCGGTGATCATGAAAATGATCAGCAATACGAGCACGACGTCAATAAACGGAACCATGTTGATTTCCGAGAGGCTTGATTGCGTGGATTTGGGTAGTTGAGGCATGGAGCGTTCCTGGTTTGTATCAAGTAAAAGTTTTTTCGATTTGGGCGGTGAATTCGAGTGCGAACGTGTCAAGCCGCTGGGCAAGATCGCGGATGTCCTGGAGAAAATAGTTGTAGGCAATGAGGGCGGGGATCGCGGCAAAGAGACCGGCGGCGGTGGTGACCAGCGCTTCGGCGATACCCGGCGCCACGGCGCGGAGGCTGGCGGAGCCGGAAGTGCCGAGCCCTGAGAAGGCGTCAATGATGCCCCAAACCGTACCGAAGAGCCCGATGAAGGGCGCGACGCCGGCGGTAGTGGCCAGCCACGACATTCCTTTTTCCGTGCGGCGAACTTCTTCCGTCGCGGCGAGCTGCATGCTGACGGTGACGGCTTGCAAGGATTTGAGCTTGGCGGGCGTAGGATTGCCGGTCCCGGTAACCTGGGATTGGAGTTCGCGATAACCAGCAGCGTAGACGTTTGCGAATGGAGAGCCTGCGGAAACGAGTCCTTGCGGATTGGCGACGCCTTTGGTGGCGCGGAAGATTTTCAGGAATTGATCGCTCTGCCGGCGAATGCGGCTGAAGAGGCCCGATTTCTGAAGAATCAGGGCCCAGGAGACGAGTGAAGCGAAGAGTAGAATGACCAGCACGCCGCGAGCGACCAAGCCGGTTTGCGCGAGAATATCGAAAATGTTGCCGACGAGAATAGCGTTCAGGAGAAAATGAATGTCTGTCTCCTTAGGAGAGAGTAAATTTTACGGACAATTTCACCGTAGCACAGGGGTGGGGCATGGTCAAAAGGATTAGGATGCGAGTGTGTTGAGGAAATGATGTTTGAATGGGTGGAGGGGGATTAGTAATTGTTAGTCAGTAAAGAAGAGGGGATGGGACGATGAAATTTGCGAAGGTGGTGTTTTGGGTGGCGGGGATTTGGGGAGTGGTGGTGATTACGCCCCTGTATTTTATTTTTGATTTGATTGGGAAGAACGATCCTCCGTTGATTACCCACCCGGGGTTTTATTACGGCTTTGTGGGATGCGCCCTGGCATGGCAGATAGCGTTTTTGATTATCGGAACGAACCCCGTGAGGCTGCGTCCGATGATGATTCCATCGGTGGTGGAGAAGTTTACCTATGGCGTGGCGGTGGTGGCGCTGGTGACGCAGGGCAGGATGCACAGGGCGGACCTGGTCTTTGCCGCGACGGATTTGACGTTGGGGGTGTTGTTTGTGGCGGCGTTCGTAAAGACGGGAGGCAGAAGTGGAGAAGTGGGTGAAGGTAGCTAGCGGCATGAGGAGTCGGGCCCGGTGAGGACCCGTGTGGTAGAGTGAAAAGGTATGGGCAAGAGTTTTGATATCGGGTTGGAACGGTTGATGGCGACGGGTCTGCCTGCTGGGGTCACAGTTGAAACTCCCGGCCGGAGTGGACAGGCAGGAGTGCCTGTGCGACAGGGGGAGACATTTTATCTGGAGACGTTTGGATGCCAGATGAACGACCACGATTCGGAGAAGGTGGCAGGAGTTTTGCTGGCTCGCGGCTATCGACAGGTGGAGAATCCGGAAGCGGCGAAAGTAATCCTCTACAACACATGTTCGATCCGGGAAAAGGCCGCGCAGAAGGTTTTCTCAAGGTTGGGAGAGTTGCGGCCAGTAGGGGACGCTGAGCGGAGATGGATGGAGGAAAGAGAGTTGGGGTTGAGGAAGGCCGATCTAGAGATCGGCGCTCCCGGAGAAGAAGAGTCGGAGCAGCGGGCTGGCCGGGTCAAAACCCGGCGCCTACAGTCGACGGGGAAGATTATTGGAGTGTTGGGTTGCGTGGCGCAGCAGGAGGGCGAAGGAATTTTCGAGCGGGCGCCTTGGGTGAGTCTGGTCTGCGGCAGCGCCAGTTACCGGAAGTTGCCGCAATTGATCGCGGAATTGGAAGCAGGGAACCGCCGCGTCACCGGCCTCGATACGGACACAGACGAAACGTTTGAGACAGAGATTACGCGGCGGGACAACCCCTTCCGTGCCTACCTGACGATTATTGAAGGTTGCGACAAAGCCTGCTCCTACTGCGTGGTTCCTTTCACCCGCGGGCCGGAACGGAGCCGGGCCAGCGGCTCAATTTTGCAAGAGGTGCGGCAACTTGCCGATGCAGGCTATAGCGAAGTGCAGTTGCTCGGCCAGACCGTGAATTCGTACGCGGACCCAAGCGTGACGAACATGCGGTTCTCCGAGTTGCTCACCGCCGTGGCGGAAGTGCCAGGGATTCGTCGCGTGCGGTTCACAACGTCCCACCCGCGCGATTTCGGGAAAGACATCGTGGAGGCGATTGATGCGCATCCGACAATATGCGACCACGTCCACCTGCCGGTGCAGAGCGGGGCAACCGCGGTGCTGCGTGCGATGACGCGCACGTATTCGCGTGAAGAGTATCTGGAGAAGATCGCGCTGATGAAGGCGGCGAAGCGGCCGATCAGCATCACCACGGATATAATTGTAGGATTCCCGGGAGAGACGGAAAAGGATTTTGAGGAGACACTGAGCTTGCTGGACGAGGTGCAGTACGACAGCGTTTTCGCCTTCAAGTATTCTCCGCGGCCAAACACTCCTTCTCTGAAAATGCCCGACGCGATTCCAGAAGACGAGAAGGGCCGCCGCCTGGCGATATTGATGGACCGCCAGCGGGAAATTCAGCGGCTGCAGAATGAAAAACTCGTCGGCGAGACATTCGAGGTACTGGTGGACGGGAAGTCCCGCCGCGAGAACCAGTGGTCGGGGCATACTAGTTCGAATCGAATCATGAATTTTACTTCACCGGAGCAGGAACTTCTGGGAGACTACGTGCAGGTGAAGGTGACTTCTGCGTTGCCGAACAGTTTGGTGGGAGAGATGGTTGGGCGATGAGAGGTTAAGCGGGCAGAGAGAAGAATAGACTTAATGCAGAGTTCGCAGAGATGCAGAGTGCGCTGAGAAGAGGAAGAAAAGCCTAGGAGCACAGTCGATAGTGCCTGTGCCACTGGGAAAGCAGTCGGCAGGGGATAGGGGGGCGCGATGGAAGTAGAAATGAAGATACGCGGCCTGATGATGGATCCGGTTACGCAGATGCCGATTGTGGTGCTGAAGGATGTGCAGGGCCAGTCGGTGCTGCCGATCTGGGTGGGGGCGTACGAAGCCAACGCCATCGCTCTCGAGATTGAGAAAGTATCCACGCCGCGCCCCATGACCCACGATCTTCTGAAAAATGTGCTTTTGGGCCTGGATGTACACGTCCAAAAAATCGTGGTCAACGATCTCCGCGACGACACTTTCTTTGCATTAATCTGGGTAGAACGCGAAGGCGAGTTGATCAGCATCGATTCGCGCCCAAGCGATGCCCTGGCGCTGGCGCTGCGGATGGATTGCCCGATCTTCGTGGACGAAGCCGTGCTCAAAAACTCAAAGGTGGCGACGGCGCTTGCGGAACGAAGCTCCAACGAGCAGCTGAGAAATTATCTGGAAGGCTTGAGCGACGAGGACCTCGGAAGATACAAGATGTGAGTGAGGCGGATAGCAGATAGCAGCGATCAGATAACAGGATTCGAAGAGCGGCACGGCTTAAAGCGTGCCGTTTTTGTTTTGAGTGAGGAAAGAAAAAGACATAACACAGAGAACGCAGAGGTGGAGCACAGAGGTCACGGAGAAGTCACGGACGAACTAGACGGGAAGGTGGCGGAGCCGGCGGCGCCAGAAGGTCAATAGGAGCATCCCGATCAGGATAAGCGATGCGCTAAGGCCGATCCACAGGCCGAGCACTCCCCAGCCTTGCCGAAAGCATAGCCATGCACCGAACGGAAGCCCCATCAGCCAGTAGGCACAGAAGTGGCAAATCATCGGCGTTCGCGTGTCGCCCGTCCCGCGAAGCGCGCCGGTGGCAACCGTCTGAATTCCGTCGAACAGTTGAAATGCCGCGCCGGCGGCCAGCAACACCACCGCATTATGAATAAGCACCGGGTTGTCAGTATAAATGCGCGCAATATATTTCGGAAAGACCAGCAGCACCACGCTCATGCACGACATAAACGATGCGCCAAGAAGGATGGCCGTGTTACCCGCGTGCCGCGCGCCAGGCAGATCGCGCCGTCCAATGGCCTGGCCGACGCGCACAGCGGCCGCGGAAGAGATACCCAGCGGTACCATGTAAGTGAACGCGACTGTGTTGATCGCAATCTGGTGGCTGGCAAGCGGTATCGCCCCCAACCGAGCGATTAAGGCCGCCACAGCCGCAAACACGCTAATTTCCGCGGTCATCTGCATCGCCGCCGGAAACCCCAGAGAAATCAGTCGCCGGACTCGCGCAAAATCAGGCCGCAACGATGCCCGCCGCATGCCATTAAGGTTTCGCGCGTCGTACCAGAAGAGAAAAACAATCACCACGCTCGCGAGGTAAGCACGCGAGATCGCCGTGGCGATACCGGAGCCGACCACCCCCATCGTGGGAAATCCCCAGTGTCCGAACACCAGCACATAGTTGCCCAACAGGTTGATAAGGTTCGCCGTGATCAGCGCAAAGGCGATGGGTCGCACCAGGTTCATCCCCTGCAATGTCCTCCGGAATGTGAAATAAAGCAGCAGAGGCACAAGTCCGAACGCCAGCGTGTGCATGTACGGCCTGGCCAGGACGGCAACGTCGGGAGCAACGCCAAGGCGATCGAAGAAGCTGGGCAAAAACCAAACGGCGATCAGCAGCAAAGGCGCAAGGCCCAAGCTGAGGTACAGCCCATTCACCAGGGAATGGAAGCAGTCTTCCGGCCTCCCCGCTCCGAAAGCCTGCGAGACCAGCGTATCCAGTCCAATAAGAAGGCCCTCCCCAAAAAAGACGAACACCAGGAACAGGCTGGAGCTGATGCTGACTGCAGCAATGGATTGCGCGCTGTTGGGAAGCCGGCCGACCATCATGGTGTCCACGATGGCCATACTGATCCATCCGATTTCGGCAAGCACCAGCGGTATAGCCAGGTGAAGAGTCGGGCGAAGCTCGGAACGCAGAGTGGACCAGG
>Ga0210399_10000278_pt1 | contig 41974 bp, 43 predicted proteins | sample IncBWC14MmetaG_FD_150865 | JGI IMG/M metagenome (GOLD analysis project Ga0210399, IMG submission 150865) | Forest soil microbial communities from Barre Woods Harvard Forest LTER site, Petersham, Massachusetts, United States - Inc-BW-C-14-M | ecosystem: Environmental > Terrestrial > Soil >... | reverse complement strand
CAATCTGCGCATAGGCAAGCCCGACGCGACGCAGGCCGAGCTCGAAGAGGCGGCCAAGCTCGCCGAGGCGCACGACTTCATCCTGCGCCAGCCACAGGGCTACGAGACGCTGGTAGGCGAGCGCGGCATGACGCTGTCGGGCGGCGAACGCCAGCGCCTGGCGATCGCCCGCGCCCTTCTGAAGAATCCGCCGATCCTGATCCTCGACGAGGCAACCAGCGCGCTCGATTCGGTGACCGAAGCGCGCATCCAGAAGGCGCTCAAGACGCTGATGCAGGGCCGCACCACCTTCGTCATTGCCCATCGGCTGTCGACCATCCGCGACGCCGACCAGGTGGTGGTGTTCGAGCATGGCCGGATCGCTGAGCAGGGTGGCTATCGGGAGCTGGTGGCTCACGGCGGCGCCTTCACCCGGCTCGTGGCCACGCAGCAGGCTGGCATAGAAACTGCGTGATACCCCTTGGCGGATGAGCGTCGCCCGCCTAAGAGTCGCCGAACGGGGATACTCACGAGGGGCAAGAAGACATGAATACACTCGCCAAATGGCTGGGCGGCGCGGCCGCTGTTGCGCTGGCATTGGGCGCGCTGCCTGCAGGGGCGCAGACACCGATCAAATTCACCCTCGACTGGGTGTTCCAGGGCCCGACCGCGCCGTTCCTGGTGGCGCTGGAGAAGGGCTACTACAAGGCCGAGGGCCTCGACGTCACGATGGATCCCGGCCAGGGCTCGGCTGGCGCGGTCCAGCGGGTCGCCACCGGCGCCTACCAGATCGGCTTCGCCGACGTGAACTCGACCATCGAGTACAATGCCAAGAACCCGGGCAAGGAAGTCCTCTGCGTCTTCATGGCCTACGATTTCGCGCCGTTCGGCGTCTATGCCCTGAAGAAGAGCGGCATCAAGGTGCCGAAGGATCTCGAGGGCAAGAAGCTGGGCGCCCCGGTGTTCGACGCCTCGTTCCGCCTGTTTCCGGCCTTCGCCAAGATGAACGGCATCACCAAGTGGGAGCACGTCAACCTCACGCCGCAGCTTCGCGAACAGAGCCTGGTGCAGGGCACCGTCGACTTCATCTCGGGCCATTATTTCTCGTCGATGCTCGACCTCAAGGCGCGCGGCGTTAAGTTCGACGACATCGTCGCCATGCGCTACGTCGACTTCGGCATGGACGTCTACGGCAACGGCATCGTCATCTCGCCGGAGATGGCCAAGGATGAGAAGGCGGTGAAGGGCTTCATCGCCGCCACCATCAAGGGCTGGAAGGACGTCATCGCCGACAACAAGCTCGGCATCGCCGCCGCCAAGAAGCGCGATCCGCTGATCGACGAAGCGCTGGAGACCGAGCGCCTGCAGATCTCGCTGCAGACCAACGTGCTGACGCCCTACGTCAAGGCGAACGGCATGGGCGACGTCGATCCGGAGCGCTTCGCGCGCTCGGTCAAGCTGGTGTCGGACGCCTTCGGCCTGCCGGCGGCGCCGTCGCCGGACAAGGTGTTCACCGACAAGTACCTGCCGCCCAAGGCCGACAGGATGGTCGCCAAGTAGGAATGCCCTTCGTCGACCTGAAAGGCGTCAGCCTTACCTATCGGCTCGGCAAGGAAACCACGCTCGCCCTGGCCGACGCCACCTTCGGCATCGACAAGGGCGAGTTCATCGCCGTCGTCGGGCCCTCGGGCTGCGGCAAGTCGACGATCATGAAGCTCGTCACCGGCCTGCTGCCGGCGTCGGGCGGCGAGGTGAGGGTCGCAGGCCAAAAGGTTACCGGGCCGATCAAGGGTGTCGGCATGGCATTCCAGAACCCGACGCTGATGCCGTGGCGCACCACCATGGACAATATCCTGCTGCCCATGGAGGTGGTCGAGCCGCACAAGCGCCGCTTCCGCCGGCATCGCGCCGAATACGAAGCGCGCGCGATGAAGCTCTTGGACACGGTTGGTTTGGCCGATTTCGCGCGGCGCTATCCCTGGCAGCTCTCGGGCGGCATGCAGCAGCGCTCCAATCTCTGCCGCGCCCTGATTCATGAGCCCGAGCTGCTGATGCTCGACGAGCCGTTCGGCGCGCTCGACGCCTTCACGCGCGAGGAGCTGTGGGGCGTCATGCAGGCGCTGTGGCTGGAAAAGCGCTTCACCGGCGTGCTGGTGACGCACGATCTGCGCGAGGCGGTCTATCTCGCCGACACGGTCCATGTCATGAGCCGCCGGCCGGGCCGCATTGTGGAGAGCCGCAAGATCGATATCCCGCGGCCGCGCTCGCTCGCCACCACCTTCGAGCCGCATTTCGTCGAAATCGTCCACGAGCTGCGCGACCGCATCTCGCAGGAGCACGCGCCATGAGGACCGCGCCGTGAACGACCTGCGCCGCGAAGCGCTGAGGCACGCCATGCCGTGGCTGGCGACCCTCGTGCTGCTGATCATCTGGGAGATCGCCTGCATCGTCTTCGACGTGCCGGAGATCATCCTGCCGAGGCCTACCAAGATCTTCACGGTGTTCGTGGCCCGTTTCGACATCCTGATGGCGTACTGCTGGGACACGTTGTGGACGACGGTGATCGGCTTCCTGCTGGCGATCACCGGCGGCCTGTTGCTGGGCCTGGCGATCGGCGCCTCGTCCTTCGTCTATTCCGGCCTTTACCCCCTGCTGATCGCCTTCAACGCCATCCCCAAGGTGGCGCTGGTGCCGATCCTGATGATCTGGGTCGGCGTCGGCTCGCTACCCGCCGTCATCACCGCCTTCGTCATCAGCTTCTTCCCCATCGTCGTCAACGTCGCCACGGGCCTCGCCACCATCGAGCCCGAGATGCGCGACGTCCTCCGCAGTCTGGGCGCCACGCGCACCGAGATCCTGACCAAGGTCGGCATCCCGCGCGCCATGCCCTACCTGTTCGCCAGCCTGAAAGTGGCGATCACGCTCGCCTTCATCGGCTCGGTGATCGCCGAGACCGTGGGCGGCAACCGCGGCATCGGCTTCCTGATGTTGTCAGCCGGCGCGCGCAACGACGCGCCCACCACCTTCGCCGGCCTGTTCGCCATCGCCATCATGGGCGTGCTGATGTACGCGGTCTGCGCCCTGGTCGAAAAACGCATGACCCGCTGGGCGTTTCGCGGCGAGCTCGTGAGCTAGACGCGCCTGTCGGGAGGGCTTGACGGTGTCGATCGCCATGTGTATATGCACGACATGACGATCGAGCAGGATCTCCTACGCAGTTGCGCCTGCCACAAGGTGCGCATGGCCGCCCGGGCGGTAACGCGCGCCTACGACGAGGCACTGCGGCCGACCGGACTGCGCGCCACCCAGCTCTCGGTGCTGGTAGCAGTCGGCACGGGCGAGGCTCAGTCGATCGCTGCCCTTGCTCAGGTGCTTGGCATGGATCGCTCGACGCTGACGCGCAATCTCGGCCCCCTGGAAAGAGAAGGTCTGGTCAAGGTCGGGCTCGAAGGATGGCGCCGCAGCCGTACTCTCGAGATCACCAAGAAAGGCCAATCGCGGCTGCGCGAGGCGCTGCCTCTGTGGAAGAAGGCGCAGGACATGCTGAAGGGCAGGCTGGGCAATCGCGACTGGTCGGCCACCCACACCAGCCTGGATAGTCTCGCTCGCGTTGCCTAGGGAGAGGTTTTGGCAGTTTGGCGTAGCGTGTGTCGTGTATATACATCACAGAAAGGAGCTAGATATGATATCCATGGTCACCATCGTCGCCTGCCTTCGGCAGGTGAGCCGAAAGGTCCTTTCCACGCTGCTGGCCGCCGCCGGCTAGGAGGAGGATCCAATCAACTGTTTATCTATTTGAGTCGTGTATCTACACGGCATCTATCAGAAGAGGACCGCATGAAGTACTTCATCGACACACACGACAAGAGCAAGGGCACCTTCCCGACGCAGGTGCTGACGGAAGAGCAGTTCTTCGAGCAGTTCGCCTCGCTCGAGGCGGCGGCCGGGAAGCTCGGCGTTTTCGGCCATGCTGCGCATGTCAATCTGAAAGACGGCAAGGCTTTCTGCTTCATGTCCGGCCCGGACGAAGAATCGATCCGCAAGGCGCATGCGGCGATCAACCTGCCGTATGACTCTATCACCGAGGTGAGACGCGTGACCGGCGCCGACATGCGCCCGGTGCCTGCCAGGGCCAAGCCGTAGCCGCGGCCGTAGCGATGCAGGCCACCGTGGAAGAGGTCGGGAATTCCGCCCCTTCCACGGTCCGGCCCGCCGGACACGTCTCAGAGCACGGCTTCGGCGACGACGCGCAGCGAGTCGACGGTCACGCCACTCAAGAGCATCGAGCCGACGGCGTGCGTCTTGCCGGCTTCCTTCCAGGCCTGCAGGCGATTTTTTATACGGTCAGGGCTGCCGACCAGCGAGACCGCGTCCACCAGGGTGTCGGGCACCGCCGCGATCGCCTCGGCGCGCTTGCCGGAAAGATAGGCGTCCTGGATCTTCACGGCGGCTTCCTCGTAGCCCAGCTGCTTGGTGAAGTCGTTGTAGAAGTTCTTGGTCCTGGCCCCCATGCCACCGATATAGAGCGCGAGCTCCGGCTTCAGCGCATCGCGGCAGGCCTGCAGGTCGGCACCCATGGCGATGCGCACGTAGGGCGCCACGTCGAAGTCCGCGAGGCTGCGTCCGGCAGGTCCGTTGGCGATGCCCGCCAGCAGGGGCTCGGTCACCATACTGGTCTTCTCCGGCGACATGAAGATCGGCAGCACGCCGTCGGCCACTTCGCCCGCCGTTCGGAGCCCGATTGGCGTGATCGATGCGGCATAGATGGGCATGTTGGGATCGCCGTGCAGGATGCTCTTCAGCGGCTTGCCGAGACCGGTCGCTCCCGGGCCCTTGTAGGGGATTTGGTATAGCTCGCCGGCATGCTGGAGTGCCGCCTCGCGCTTCAGGATCTTGCGCAGGATCTCGATATATTCGCGGGTCCGCGCCATCGGCTTGCCGAACGGCACGCCATGCCAGCCTTCGACGACCTGCGGACCGGAGGCGCCGATGCCCAGCAGGAAGCGGTTGTTCGAGAGCGCCTGCAGCGTGAGCGCCGTCATCGCCGTGCAGGCGGGCGTGCGCGCCTGCATCTGCATGATGCCGGTGCCGGCCCGGATGCGCGTCGTGCGGGCCAGGATCCAGGCCGTCGGCGTCACCGCATCGGTGCCGTAAGCCTCGCCGCTCCACACCGAATCGTAACCGAGGCGCTCGGCCTCCAGCACCTGTTCCAGCGCGAGGCTGTTGGGTGCGCCGGAATACTTCAACAGCATGCCGAGCCGCATGGTCCGCTCCTAGGAAGGTGTCTTGCGCAGCCCCGCCAGCAACGGCAGGGCCTCCGAGGCAAAGCGCTCGATCTGCCGGTCGCGTTCCTCGTAGGGGCCGACGAAGTCGAGGATGACGTGGCGTGCGCCGGCCTCATGGAAGCGAAGAATGGTCTCGACGACCCGCTGTGGTGGCCCGAGCGCGCAGTAGCGTTCGGCGGCCTTGCGGAAATCCATGGCGTAGCGCTGGCTCAACGAGATCGTCGCGGCGTCGAGTGCCTTTTCGTAGGTGTCGTCGATGCGCGTGAACAAGAGATGAGCCGTCCCGAAGGCGCGGTCGAAGGTGCGTGCGGCCGCGCTGGCCGCCGCCGCGATCTTCGCCAGGCCCTGGCGAAACATGTCGGGTGTGACGACGTAGGACATCCAGCCGTCCGTCAGGCGCCCGATGCGCCGCAGCGCGGGATCCGAGCGGCCGCCGCACCAGATCGGCGGGCCACCCGGCTGGCGGGGCGGCGGCTGCATCGGCACGCCCTCGAACTTGAAGAAGCGACCGTCATGCGTCGCCGGCTCGCCGCTCCACAGCTTGCGCAGCACCGCGAGGCTTTCGCTCAGCCGTGCGCCGCGCTCGCCGATCGGCACGCCGCAAGCCTCGTACTCTTTCGGGAACTCGCCGCCGACACCGACACCGAAGATGAACCGGCCCTCGGTGAGGTGGTCCAGCGTCGAGACCTGCTTGGCCACCGGCGTGGGATGGCGCAGCGGCAGGAGGTAGACGCCCGTGCCGAAGACCAGCCGCCGGCTGACCACCGCGGCCTGCGCGAGTTGCAGCAGGGGATCGAAGATGGCGAGCGGGAACGAGATATGATCGCCGACCCAGAGCGAATCGTAGCCGCAGCGGTCGACCAGCTCGACCAGGGTGGCCATCTCGTCGATCGTCGGCAGCCAAGCGCCTGTCGCCGGTTCGGTGCGACGATGGATGGTCTGCACGCCGATATGCAGGCGATCGTCCAGAGGCAAGTCCATGGCGCCTAGGATACCTCCGGTCGGTCGAAGAAGCTCTCGGCATCGTCGATTTCGACCAGGCGTCCCTTGCGGATTTCCACGAAGCGGTTGGCGACGGTGCGGGTGAAGTAGCGGTCGTGGCTGACGAACAGGCACGACACGTCGCTTTGTTCGAGCTGCTCCTCGAGGTCCTCCTGGCCCTCGATGTCGAGATGGTTGGTCGGCTCGTCGAGCAGGTACATGTTCGGCCGCAACAGCTTCATCTTCAGGAATACCAGCCGCGCGCGTTCGCCGTGGCTCAGCACGCCGATCGGCTCATCGATCTTGACGAAGGGGAAGCCGGCCGGCGCGAGATGACGGATGGCGTCTTTCTCGCCGATGCCCGGCGCCTCGACGACATAGTCGAGGATCGACTGGTCGAGCGGCAGGTCGCGCATGGATTGATCGAAATAAACCAGGCGGCAGGCCGGGTTGAAGCGCACCGGAGACAGGCCGTCGTAATGCTCGAGTTCCGGGTCGAAGGCGTCGGCCAGCACCGACAGGAGCGTCGACTTGCCGGCGCCGTTCGCGCCCAGGAGGGCGATGCGATCACCGGCCGCGATCGCCAGCCGGTCGATGGCCAAAAGCCTGCGCTGGCTGCCGGGCGCCGTGACATCCAGCCCGGCGATGCGCAGCGCCACCTTGGCGTCGATGTCGCCGTCGCTGAGCTCGAGCCGTCGCTCGCGCGCCACGTAGGTCTGCGTCCGGTCCTTCTCGATGCGCGCGATGCGCGTCTCGACGGCATTCTTGCGCTTGTTGAGGTCGGGATTCTTGACCGCCCAGACCTTGTAGCGCGCCGCGGCCTGCTCCAGCCGTCGGATCTCCTTGTCCTCCAGTCGCGCCCGCACCGCGGCAGCGGCGTCGCGGCGCAGCAGCTCCTCGCGCGCCTGGCTGAAGCGGGTCTTGAAGGCATGCATGCCGTCGCTGCGCAGGAACAGGGTGCGCTCGGTCGCGCGGTCGAGAAACTCCCGGTCGTGGCTCACGATCAGCGTCGGCACCGTGAATTCGACCGTGAGCCAGCGCTCCAACGTGTTGATGTTGGCGAGGTCGAGATGGTTGGTCGGCTCGTCGAGGATCAGGATGTCGGGCTCTTCCAGCCGGGCCGCCGCCGCGATCAGCAGCAGCCGCTGCCAGCCACCCGACAGCGTGCCGAAAGACTTGTCCAGGATCTCCTGTTCGACGCCGATCTCGTCCAGCAGCACGTCGATGCGCCAGTCGTCGTCGCCCAGCCCGACCCTGACCAGGGCGTCGTGCAGGACGTCGCGCACCGGCCGATCGGCCAGCAGGGGCGGCACGTCCTGCGGGACGCTGCCGACCCGGAGTCCCCGCGAGCGGATCACCTGGCCGCCGTTCAGCTCGAGCTCACCGGTGAGGCACTTCAGCAAGGTCGACTTGCCGGCGCCGTTCTCGCCGACCAGCGCCGTCCGCGCACCGTCGAGCAGGAACGACACGCCGCCGAAGACGCGGGCTGAGCCGTAGAAGAAGCTGGCCCGCTCCATCCCGAGCACGGCCTGACGTGACGCCATTGTCGATCCTCAAAATTCAGGGGACCAGTACGCCATCCCTGGCGACAATGCGACCGGCTTTGATCACCAATTTGCGCTTGGGCCGCGCCGCGACCGCCTCGGCGAGCGAGCCCGCTTCGACGATCACGAAATCGGCCGGGCCGCCCGGCTCGATGCCATAGGGCACGATGCCCAGCACGCGCGCGGCGGCCGCGGTCACCATGTCGAAGGCCAGTGCCAGCTCCTCGTCGTGGCGGAAATTGGCGCGGTAGCCGATCATCATGGCCCGTTCCAGCATGTCGCCGTTGCCGAACGGCGACCAGGCATCGCGGATATTGTCGGAGCCGCCAAACACTTCCACGCCATGGTCGCGCAAAAGCTTCAGCGGCGGGATCACCGCACCGCCCGGGCCGTGGCTCATGATGGCGACGCCGGCCTCGGCCAGAAGGTCGGCGGTGCGTTCGGCCAGGTCGGTTGGCACGGAGCCCAGCGCGAAGGCGTGGCTCACCGCGACCCGGCCATTCAGGCCGGCCACCTCGGTGCGATGCGCGATCGCCGCCAACTGGTGAATGCCGCTTTCGCCGCTGTCGTGCAGATGGATATCGATACCCACGCCGCGGCGCTCGGCGATGGAAAAGATCGCATCGAGATGGCCGTCGAGATCGCCGTCGATGCCGACGGGATCGAGCCCACCCACGAGGTCGGCGCCTTCGGCGATGGCGGCGTCCAGCAGCGCGGCCGTGCCGGGCGAGCGCAGAATGCCGCTTTGCGGGAAGGCCACCATCTGGATCGTGACAAGGTCGCGAAAGCGCTCGCGCACCTTCAGGATCTCGTGGAGATTTTTGAGCCCGAGCTGATTGTCGATGTCGACGTGGCTGCGCATATGCAGCGTGCCGCTGGCCACCACCTGGCGCACAAGATTGGCGCCGGTTTCGGCTTCCGGGACCGTGCGTGTCGCGCGCACCTTGCGTTCGGCCTCGATGCGGTCGGCGACGCGGTTGCCCGCCGCCTGGTTGGGCACCCAGGGCAGGCCGAGCAGGGTCTTGTCGAGATGGATATGGCCATCGATCAGCGGTGGCAGGACCAGCGCGCCGCCGAGGTCGAGCGTCCCGGCGTGCCTTGTGGGATCGCCGGAGGGTGGCAGGAGGGCGGCGATCTGCCCTCCCTGGACGTCGATGTGGTGGCGCCTGCCGTCGGGCAGCGTGGCGTTGGCGAAAAGCACGCCCTTACTTGTCGGCGACCGCGCCCGCTTCCTTGCGGGTCTGGGCAACCGCGGCGCGCGCTGCCATGGCCATCAGGCCTGAGTCGTTGGCGATGGTGACGAAGCGGAAGCCCTTGCCGATCATCTTGGCGGCGTAGCCCGCCGTGCCGTTGTGGATGCCGGCGAACAGGTTGCGCTTCTTGATGGCGGCCAGAAGCTTGTCGTAGATCGCCAGGATCTGCGGTTCCTCGCGGTCGAGCTTCGGCACCAGGCCGAGCGACAGGCCGAGGTCGCTGGGGCCGATATAGATGCCGCTGATGCCCGGTACGTCGAGGATGGCGTCGATATTGTCGATCGCCTCCTGCGTCTCGATCATCGGGATGACCAGCACCTCGTCGTTGGCGGTCGCCTGGTAGGGCGTCGCCTCGCCATAGGCGCCGGCGCGGATCGGGCCGTTGCTGCGCTTGCCCTTGGGCGGATAGAGCGAATAGGAGACCAGCGCCTTGGCCTCGGCTTCGGTGTTGATCATGGGGCAGATCACGCCCCAGGCGCCGCCGTCCAGAACCTTGCCGATGATGCCGGGCTCATTCCACGGCACGCGCACCAGCGGCGTCACCGGATGCTTGTCCATCGCCTGAAAGCAGCTGACCATCGAATGGTAGTCCTGCACGCCATGCTGCATGTCGACCGTGACGCTGTCCCAGCCGCACTGCGCCATGGTCTCGGCCGAGAAGCCGCTGGGGATCGCGAGCCAGGCGTTGACGCAGGCCTTGCCTGCCTGCAGCCGCTTTTTCAGCATGTTTGTCGACATCGGCGTTCCCCTTTTCATCCCGGTTTGGAAGGCCGGATCATAGTCGTCCCGGCCGACACAAGGCCACGACGCTTTGCCGCTCTGCGGACGCCCGGTCCTCAGCCTTTGACCGCGCCGGCCGCCAGTCCCTCGACGATGTATTTCTGCAGCAGTGCCACCAGGATCACGGTGGGCGCCAGGGCGAGCAGGCAGATCGCCATCATCAGATTGAAGAAGACATGGACGTCGCCCACCAAGCTCGCGATCACCACCGGCAGGGTCATGAAATCCGGCCGGGCATTCAGGATCAGCGGGATCAAAAGCTCGTGCCAGGAAATGATGAAAATGATGACGCCGCACGCCGCCAGGGCCGGCGTCGCGAGCGGCAGGACGATCTTGATGAAGGCGCCCAGGCGTGTGCAGCCGTCGATGCGGGCGGCTTCTTCGAGATCGGCCGGAATGGTGTCGAAATAGGGCGCCAGGATCAGGATGGCGTAGGGCAGCAGGAAGCCCGTCTCGGCGATGATGACGCCGCTCAGCGAATTGAGCTGACCGAACGATCGCATGACAACGTAGAGCGGGATCATCAGCACGATCACCGGCACGAAACGCGCGACGATGTTGGCCTGCAGAAGGAACAGGGTCCATCGGAAGCGCTGGCGGGCAATCGTGTAGGCCGACAGCGAGCCGAACAGCAGGGTCAGGAAGGTGACGGAGATTGATACGATCGCCGAGTTGGCGAAGGCGGCATAGAAGCTCTTGATGTTGTCGGGCAGGTAGGTGATCTGCTCGAAGATGCGGCCCTTGTGTTCGCCCTTGCTGAGGATGACGGTGAAATTATCGAGGGTGGGCTCCGGCGGCAGCAGCCGGCGCGTGTCGGCCTGCAGCGACTTCTCCGACTGAATGCTGCCAATGACGACCGCCGCCACCGGCAACAGGATGAAGAAGATCACCACGAGATTGGCGATGTGAAGCAGCAGCCTGCCGCCGGGCGATCTGGTTCGCATCACAGCGTCACCCGCCTGTAGACAAAGCGCATGTAGACCAGCGCGATCGCGCCGATCATCAGCGCCAGGATGTAGGCCGATGCCGAGCCCATGCCGAAATTGTTGGGTGGCGCAAAAGTGATCTTGTAGCTGTACCAGGCCGCGACCCAGGTGGCATCGCCCGGTCCGCCCTGGGTGATGGCGAGGATCTCCTCGAACACGGCAAAGGCGAACGCCGTGCGCAGAATCAGGATGATGGCGATGATCTGGCGCAGCATCGGCAGGGTGATGTGCCAGAAACGGTGCCAGGCGTTGGCGCCGTCAATGGAAGCCTGCTCGTAGAGCTCGCGCGGGATGCCCTGCAGCGCCGCGTGCACCAGGATGATGGCGAAGGGCAGCGTGCGCCAGACATAGGGGACGGCCACGGCATAGAGTGCCGTGTTGGGATTGCCGGCCCAGTTGACCGGATCGCTGATCAGCCCTGCAGTGAACAGGATCCTGTTCAGAAAGCCGAACTGGAAGCTGTAGAGGAAGGACCAGATCAGGCCGTTGGCGATCGGCGGAATGGCGTAGGGCAGCAGGATCAGGAAGCGCGTGAGCCGCGACGTCCAGACGCTGGTCTGGTTGATGAGCAGCGCAATCAGCACCGCCAGCACGATCTCGCTGCTGACGGTGATGGCCGTGAAGATCAGCGTGTTCTTGATCGCGACCCAGAACAGAGGATCTTCGAGCACCCGGCCGTAATTCTCCCAGCCGCTGAAAGGGAACTCGCCGCGCCGTAACTGGGCGAGGCCCACTCGATGCATCGAGAGATAGGCCGCATAAGCCACCGGGTAGGCGAGCACCAGACCGAGGCAGAGCAGAGTCGGCACGTTCATGAAGAAGGCGAAGTGCGATGCGCGCATCTCGCGCCGGAACCAGGGTATGCGGATCCGGCGCGCGACGGCGATCTCCTGGAGCTGGGCGGTCAGGGTGTCAGACCTTGCGCTTGGCGTCGGCGATGCCCTTGATCAGGTTGTCGCAGCACTGGTCGGCCGTGATCTGCCCGGTCAGGCATTTCTGGACTTCGATGTTGAGCTGATCGGTCCACGGGAAATGCCACGGCTGATAAACCGACGAACAGGCCTCGCCGATATAGGCAGCCTGGTCCCAGATCTTGAGCAGGGTCGGCACGTCGCCCCACGGCGCCCAGCCGAGCTTGATCGCGTCGCTGTTCATCACCGAAGTGTAGCCAGAGCCCAGCATGGCGTCCTTGGCCAGGCTGACGGCCTGCGTGTAGTTGCCGTCCTTGGTCTTGCCGCCGAGATACTGCAAGAGCTTCCACGCCCATTCCTTGTCGCGGTTGGCCGACGACAAGAAATAGACGTGGGTGACGCCGATCGTCTTGCCGTCGCCCGGCGAGCCCAGCGCCTTGACCTTGCCGGCGATCGGCGACTGTGCCGGATCGTTGCAGATGTTGAGGCCGTAATGATGGTTCGGCCCGCGATAGAGGTTCTTGCCGGCGCCGAACGCCTTGGCCCCGCTGGTAAACTGCACTTTCAGCGATTCGGGGTCGGCGATGTCGAGGCCCTTCTCGAAGGTATTGGCCCACCATTTCAGCGTCTCGCGGGCGACCGAGCCGTCGCCCAGCATGTGGTTGCCCTGCTTGTCGAAGAAGGTGCCGCCGCGGTTGAACGTCATCTGGTACCAGGTGCCCGGCAGCTGCTCGAGGCCGACGCCAGCGATCCAAAGGATGGGGTAGCGCGACACGCCGTCCTTCTTGGCTTTTACGCAATGTTCGATGAATTCGTCGTAGCTGGCGAACGGCTTGTCGATCTTGAGCTTCTCCAGCATGTCCGAGTAGTAGTTCCAGATCCACACCGCGGAAAAGTACGGCAGGCCCATGGTCTTGCCGCCGATCGTCGCCACCTGTTTGGTGAAGGGCGTGAAGTCCTTGATGTAGTCGGCGGCGCCCGGCAGGTCGTCGAGTGGTTCGGCCAGGCCCTGGTTGACGAAATTGGGGAAGGAGAAGGGCGAGGACTGCGAGACGTCGATCTTCTCGCCGGCCGCGAACATGGTCGCGAGCTTGGTCGGGTGATCGTTGAAGGAGGAGATCGTCGAATCGACCTTGACGCCCCAGTCGGTCTCGAACTGCTTGGCGATGCGCGTGTAGATGTCGCCGTACGTCCAGACGACGAAGTTGAGCCGATCGACCTTGCTCTTGGGCGCCACGCTCCAAGGCCCGGCTGGCTGACCGAAGGCAGCTCCCGACAGTCCGGCCACGCCGAGACCGGCGGCCCCGCCGAGAACGCGCCGCCGGCTCAATTCCCATTTGCCGATGAAATCGTCGCTCATGTCATGCCCTCGCTTGCCCCGGTGATGACCGAGCCTATCACCAGCCCCCTGTCGAACGTAGCGAGGATCGAGCAAAAAGCAGGCCATGGATTACGTGCCCGGATGCGGGTAGAGGCGATGGCATGAAACTCTTGTCCTTGCGCTCCGGCCGGCTCGGCCTGGATCTCGCCCCCCAGGCCGGCGGATCGATCGCCCGCTTGACGGCTGACTCGTCCATCGACCTCCTGCGGCTAACGACAGCGGAGGCCGTTGGTTCGGGGCGGGGCAACGAGTCGTCCTGCTATCCGCTGGTGCCGTTCTCCGGCCGCATCGCGAACGGCCGGTTCGTCTTCCACGGCACCGAGATCGTGCTGAAGCCCAACTGGCCAGGCGTGCGGCATCCCATGCACGGTGACGGCTGGGCAAAGCCGTGGACCGTCGCGCGCAGCGACGGCCACTCCGCCGACATCGTCTACGAGCACGACCCTCGGGACGGCTGGCCGTTTCGCTATCGCGCCCGCCAGACCTATCGCCTCGACGGCGACACGCTCTCGATCGGCATCAGCATCGAGAACCTGGAGAACCGGCCCGTGCCGGCCGGCCTCGGGCTGCATCCGTTCTTCGTGCGTGACGCCGACACCGAACTTTCCTGCCGCACCCGGCAAGTCTGGCTGACCGACGCCGAAGTGCTGCCGATCGAGCGCATCGCGGTGCCGCCGAAATGGGATTTCGCCAAGTCGCGCAAGGTCGACGAGGTCACAGTCGACAGCGGCTTCGAGGGCTGGGACGGCCATGCCACGATCGTTCGGCCCAAGGTCGGGCTTCGTCTGGACATGGAAGCGACGGCGCCTTTCCGCGACGTCATCATCTACATACCGCCGGGCCGTCCCTATTTCTGCGTCGAACCGGTGAGTCATATTCCGGGCGAGATCGGTTCGACCCGTCTCGAGGCCGGCGCCACGCTGGCCGGCGACGCCGTGTTCCGTCTCTCCAACCTCTAGGGGCTCCCATGTCATCCTTCGCCTCCTATCCCAGCCTCAAGGATCGCGCCGTGTTCGTCTCGGGCGGCGGCTCGGGTATCGGCGCCTCGATCGTCGAGCACTTCGCCGCGCAGGGCGCCAAGGTGGGTTTCGTCGATATCGACGAGGCGGCATCCAAGGCGCTCGGCGTCAAGATCGCGGCGGCCGGTCATCCGGCGCCGATGTTCGCCAAGTGTGACGTGCGCGACATTGCGGCCTATCAAGCCGCGATCGTCGGCATGGCAGCTCGCCTGGGGCCGTTCACCGCGCTGATCAACAATGCCGCGCGCGACGATCGCCATTCGCTCGAGGAGGTGACGCCGGCCTACTGGGACGAGCGTATCGCGGTGAACCTGCGGCACCAGTTCTTCGCCATCCAGACGATCGCGCCCGGCATGAAGAAGGCGGGCGGGGGCTCGATCGTCAATTTCAGCTCGGTCAGCTACCACACCATGACGGCCAATCTCGCCGTCTACCAGGCCGCGAAGGCCGCGGTGATCGGCATGACGCGCGGCCTGGCACGCGATCTCGGCCCCGACCACATTCGGTTGAACTCGATCACGCCGGGCTGGATCATGACCCGGCGCCAGATCGATCTTTGGCTGACGCCGGAGGCCGAGGCGGGGCTGATGCAGGCGCAATGCCTCAAGGAGAAGCTCTATCCGCCGGATATCGCGCGCATGGCGCTGTGGCTCGCCGCCGACGACAGCCGGCTGGTGACGGCGCAGAACTTCGTGGTCGACGGGGGCCGCATGTGAGCCTGCCGGCGCGGGCTGGCCGCGCGGCTTTGGCCCTCTTCAGGCACATGCTGCCGCCGACCCTGTATTTTTTCATCGCCTTCAATCTGATCGTTTTCACGACCAATCTGCTCGTCCACGACTACTGGTTCCGTCTGTCGGGTTTCCTTGTCGTGACCACGACGGCTCTGGTCGTGGGCAAGTCCGTGCTGGTTGCCAACAGGATCAGGCTGATCGACCGCTTTCGCGGCGCGCCGCTGATCCAGCCCATTCTCTACAAGACGATTTTTTATACCTTGATCGTGCTGGTCGCGCGCATCCTGGAGCGCTTCATCCATTTCGCGATCGACCACAGGGGCTTCACGCTGGCCTTCGGCGCGGCTGTCGATGAGTTCTCGTGGCGGCGCTTTGCCGCCATCCAGATCTGGCTCTTCACCTGCTTCCTGATTTACGTCACCGCCACCGAGCTTAGTGCGCTGCTGGGCGAGGGTCAGCTGTTCCGCCTGTTCTTCCGTCATCGATCCAGCGAGCATCGTCTGACGCGTCGCCAGCACGTGCGCGCCCTGATGGAACTGAGCCGGCTTGCCGAAACGACCCCGCGCGACAAGTTGCTCGATCCGGCGACGCCGCAGGGCAATCGGCTGGTCACCATCGTCGACGCCCTGCGCCGGCGGCCGCGCTGAACAAACCGTGACCGTCGATCGCAGCTGGTGCTGGATTGCCTGGCTGATCATGGGCATCGGCATGCTGATCCTTTTGGGCGGACTGGCGCTGGGCTGGAGTAGTCTGCGCCACGTGCTCTACGGACAGCGCGCCCAGGGTGAGGTTGTCGAGATCCGCCGCGAGGGCGACATGTATGCGCCCGTTGTGCGCTTTAGGTTGCCGGATGGCCGGAGCCAGGAGGTCAAGGATCTGGCAAGCGGTGCCCCCGACTTCGCGCTGGGCGACAGGGTCGCGATCCTCTACATGCAGCAGAATCCTGAGGATTTCCGCATCGGCACGTTCGACCGACTGTGGTTCTCCGCGCTTTTCGTGGCGTTGTTCGGCGCCTTCTGGCTGCTGTTCGGCGCCATGACATGGGCGCTCTCGCGCGGCGTCGACTTGTTCGTGATCGGCGAGCGGGCTTTCGGCACGATCGCCGTGGCGTCGGCGTTGATCGGCGTCTTCACCGTCTGGAACGCCGTCACCCTCTATACCGGTGGCCTGCGGACTCAAGGAACCGTCGTCGAGATCCGTCAAACGCGACGGACCGAGCAGGAGGACGTGACCCGGGCCGACGGGAGCGAGTGGCGGCACGATGTCGAGCGCGTTTACTACACGCCCGTCGTGCGCTTCGCCACGTTGGAGGGTCGCGAGATCGAGTTCCATGGCAGTGGCGGCAGCAGCACGGCGTACGCCCGGGGCGAGCGCGTGATGGTGATCTACGATCCAGCCAACCCCATCGACGCCCGCATCGCGTCGTTCCTTGAACTCTGGCTGCCGTCCGCCGTTCCCTTCGCGGTAACGTTGCTGTTCGGCGGATCGGTGCTGCTGTCACACTGGGCGCGGCGGCATTGGCGGATGCCTCGGCGAACCCCGTAGACCGGCAAATGTGCCTGCAAGGCGCAAAATCGCGGCTGGTACAGTCCGTGCATTACTTTTCCTGATATCATTGCACGGAAGAAGAATGTGATTTCAACGCGCGCAGCGGCGACAATACATTCTCTTTGCCTGCGATGACGGCTCTGTAACGTTCGACGCCTGCTTGTCGAAGCCCTATCTCACGAGGTCTCCATGTCCGCAGCCAACCGTCGTTTCAGTATTGGCGCCGCTGCCGCTTTTCTTTTGGCGGCGATTGTTCCCGCCGGCGCCCAGACTGGGGCAGCGAAGGGAGATCCGATCTATCTGGGCGTCAGCGGCCCATTGACTGGTCCGAACGCGCAGTATGGCGCTCAGTGGAAGCAGGGCTTCGATCTTGCCCTTGACGAGATCAACGGCGCCAGCGGCATCAAGGGAAGGCCGCTTGCCTACATTTTCGAGGATACGCAAAGCGATCCCCGCCAGTCCGTCGCGGTGGCCCAGAAGTTTGTTGCCGACCCACGCATCGTGGCCGAACTCGGCGACTTCTCGAGTCCGGCCTCGATGGCGGCATCGCCGATCTACCAGAAGGCCAAGCTCGTCCAGTTCGGCTTCACCAATTCGCACCCCGACTTCACCAAGGGCGGCGACTACATGTGGAGCAACTCGGTCAGCCAATCCGACGAGCAGCCGCTCAGCGCCGCCTATGCCATCAAGCGGCTGGGTCTGAAGCGCATCGCCGTTCTTCACCTCAACACCGACTGGGGCCGCACCAGCAAGGACATCTTCGTCAAGGCCGCCAAGGACATGGGCGCCGAGATCGTCGACATCGAGGGCTACATGGCCGACGAGAAGGACTTCCGCTCGACTCTCGTGCGGGTGCGCGACGCCAAGCCGGACGGTCTGATGCTGATCTCCTACTACTCCGACGCCGCGCTGATCGCCCGCCAGGTGAAGCAGTCAGGCCTCAATCTGCCGATGGTCGCGGCGAGTTCGGTCTATTCGCCCAAGTTCGTCGAGCTGGGCGGCGATGCCGTCGAGGGCGTCTACACGGCGTCGCGCTATTTTCCCGAGGATCCGCGCCCGCAGGTGCGCAACTTCGTCACCAAGTTCAAGGCCAAGTACGACAAGGAGCCCGACGCCTTCAACGCATACGCCTACGATACGATGATCCTGTTGGCGCAGGTGATGCGCGAATCCGGCATCGATCGCAAGGCGATCCACGACGGTCTGGCCAAGGTGAAGGACGTCCCGAGCGTGATCTTTGGCAAGGCGACGTTCGATCCGAATACACGGCGGGTCTCTGGCGCCATGAACGTCGAGCTCGTCGTCAAGGACGGCCACTTCACCGTCTGGGAAGGTGGCACGGCGACGCGATGAACCCGTCCCGGAGCGCCTCTTCCCGGAGCAGCTAGTGGCCTCCTGGTTCGACTACACCGTCAACGGCATCATTATCGGCAACATCTATGCGTTGCTGGCAGTGGGTCTTGCCTTGATCTTCGGGGTGAGCCGGCTGATCAACTTCGCCCACGGCTCGGTCTATGTGGTAGGCGCCTATGCCGGCTTCCTGGCGGTGACCCATCTCGGCACGCCGTTGCCGCTCACTATCGTCATTGTCGTGGCGGTCGGCGCCCTGTTGGGGCTCGGCATCGAGCGGTTCGGGCTTCGTCCGCTGCAAGGTCAGCCCCATATCGCGCCGCTGCTGGCAACCATCGGGCTGAGTTTCGTGCTCGATCAGCTCATCCAGCTCGCTTTCTCGCCTGATCCACGGGCCTTGCCCAGCGAGTTGCTGGATCGCCGGTTTCAGCTCGGCTCGGGCACGATCGGCGCGCTCGATCTGGTGATCGCCTTCGTCGGCCTCAGCAGCGCGGGGCTGCTGTTCTATTTCTTGCGTTTCACGCGGTTGGGCTGGGCGGTCCGCGCCACGGCCCAGGATCGCGACGCGGCGCAGCAGATGGGCGTCGACGTCAACGCCGTGAATCGCACGGTTTTCGCCATCGCCTCGGGATTGGGTGCGGTGAGCGGCCTGCTGGTCGGCATGTATTACAACTACATCGATCCGGCGATGAGCTTCCAGGCGACGCTGAAGGGCGTCGTGGCGCAGGTGGTTGGCGGGGTCGGCAACGTGCCCGGTGCCATCGCCGGTGGCGTCCTGCTCGGACTCGTCGAAAGCTACGGCATCGCGCTGTTCGGCACGAGCTATCGCAATCTCTTCGCCTTCATCTTGCTGGTCGCCATTCTAGTGTGGCGGCCCAACGGATTGTTCGCCGGCCGGCGGCAGACCCCGCCCGAGCCGATGACCGGCACCTTCATCGCGCCCAGCAAGCCGTTCAACGTACCGGCGCCTGCGCTGCTTGCGGTCGCCGTCGCAGCCGCTCTGCTGCCGCTTGTCCTGCCGAGTCCCTATGTCCTGCAGATCCTCACCAACTCGTGGCTCTACGGACTGCTGGGCCTCAGCCTGACCTTGATCGCCGGCACGGTCGGGCTGGTGTCGCTGGGGCACGCGGCACTTCTCGCCATCGGCGGCTACGCCTCGGCCCTGTTGTCCATCGATCTCGGGATGCCGGTCACCCTGTCCATCCTGGTGGCCGGCGCGATCACGGCGGTGCTGGGCACGACCCTCGTCTTCCCATCGTTCCGGCTGCGCGGCCACTATCTCAGCATCGCGACGCTCGCCATCGGCGAGATCGTGGGTCTGGTCATCCTCAATTGGGAAAGCCTGACGCGCGGTCCGATCGGCATTTCAGGCATCCCGTCCCTGTCGCTGTTCGGAATCGAGCTCGATACCGATCGATCTGTCTACTGGTTCACGTTGGGCCTGCTGGTCATCCTGGCGGCGCTGCAGTTTCGGTTGCTGGGCTCGCATCTCGGGCGTGTCCTGCGCGCGGTGCGCGACGACGATGTTGCCGCGCGCTCCTACGGCATCCGGCTCGACCGCTACAAGGCGCTGGCCTTCATCGTCGGCGGCTTCGCCGCCGGCGTGAGCGGCGGCGTTACCTCCCATATCTACTCCTATATCAACCACGAAACGTTCAATTCGCAGCTTTCCATCCTGGCCCTGACCATCGTCATCCTGGGCGGCATGGGTAACGTGACCGGCGCGATCGTGGGTTCGGTCCTGCTCGTGGGCCTGCCCGAGGTATTCCGCGTTGCCGCCGAGTACCGCGTCTTGATCTACGGCCTCGTCCTGCTGCTGCTCGTGCGTTTCCGTCCGCAGGGCCTGATGGGCACGATATGACCGGGAAGACGGCAGCGCCGCTGCTCGAGGTCCGCGGTTTCACACGCCGTTTTGGCGGCCTGACGGCCGTCGACAATGTCGATCTGGACGTCGCCCAAGGCGAGTTCGTCGGCATCATCGGCCCCAACGGGGCCGGCAAGACGACCTTGTTCAACCTGGTGACCGGGCTCGACGAGCCCCACGCCGGTACGGCGCGGCTGGACGGCCGGGATGTCACCCGCATGGCCGCCGAGCGGCTGGCGACGCTCGGTATCGCACGCACCTTCCAGCACGGTCGCGTCTTCGCCAATCTCAGCGTTCTCGACAACGTGCTGGTGGGCGCCCATGTGCGTTTCAAGGCGGTGCGGCCGTCGTGGCCCGGTCCGCTCTTCCTGCTGGAGCCCCTGGCCGAGCTGGTGCTCGCCCTGGTGCGGCCCGGTTCGGTCGGCGCAGAGGAAAAGCGGCTGCGCGAGGAGGCGCTGGAGATCCTCGGCCGTTTTGGCGACCGGTTGTTGCCGCGCAAGGACAATCCGGCCTACAGCCTGTCCTACGCTAATCGGCGGCGGGTCGAGATCGCCCGCGCTCTGGCGTTGCGTCCCCGTCTCCTGCTGCTGGACGAGCCGACGGCCGGCATGAACCAGACCGAAACGGCGGAGATGCAGGCGCTGATCGGCCAGCTCAAGCAGTCCGGCCTGACGATCCTTCTCATCGAGCACAAGCTCGACATGGTGATGCAGCTCTCCGACCGCGTCGTCGTCATGGACGAGGGCGCGGTGATCGCCAACGGCAGACCCGCCGAGGTGCGCAACGATCCGGCGGTCATCGAGGCCTATCTCGGCCATCGCCGCGGCGGTCCCGCCGGCGCGGCCGTGGTGGAGGCAGCCCAATGAGCGACGCGAGCCCTGCCGCCGATCCCCTGCTGTCCGTCGAAGGCGTCAATACCTTCTACGGCCTCGTGCAGGTGCATTTCGACCTCACCTTCACGGTGGGACGTGGACAGATCGTCTGCCTGCTGGGCGGCAACGCCAGCGGCAAGTCGACGACCATGAAGATCATCCTGGGGCTGGTGAAGCCGGCTTCCGGCATCGTCCGCTTCGCCGGCGAGCCGATCACCGGCCTCGCCACGCCGCAGATCGTGCGCCGCGGCGTCGGATCGGTTCCCGAGGCGCGCCGTCTGTTCGGCGACATGAGCGTGCGCGAAAATCTGCTGATGGGCGCGTTCAGCCGCAAGGATCATCGCGCCATCGCCCAGGATCTCGATCGTGTGCTTGCGCAGTTCCCCAAGCTTGCCGAGCGCCTGTCACAGCGCGCCGGCACACTGTCCGGCGGCGAGCAGCAGATGGTCGCCATGGCACGCGCGCTGATGGGGCGGCCGAAGCTGATCTGCATGGACGAACCGACCATGGGCCTGTCGCCCCTCTGGGTCGATCGCGTACTGGACCTCATCGCCGACATCAACCGCGAGGGAACCACGGTTTTCATGGTCGAGCAGAATGCCAGCCTGGCGCTCGAGATCGCCCATCATGCCTATGTGCTGCAGACCGGCCGCATCATCCTCGACGGACCGGCGGCAGACCTGCGCTCCGATCCGCGCGTTCGCGATGCCTATCTGGGCGGCCAGGAAGCCGCTTAGGGGCTTTCCGGCGGACCTAGGGAATCTCGTAGACCGCCACTTCCGACGTGATGCCGCGCAGGGCGTGGCTTTGCGCCATCGGCTTGTGGCCGTTGCTGCCGAGCAGGCTGGCGCTCTTCGGATTATCGACCACGGGCGCCGTTGCCAGGATCGACCGCGACGTCGCGAGGCCCTGCACGCGCGAGGCGATGTTCACGGTCTGCCCGAAATAGTCCTGCCGCTCGTTCAGGTTCACCGCGAGGCACGGCCCTTCGTGGATGCCGATCTTGAGCAGCAGATCTTCGTTGCCATGCGCCTCGTTCAAGGGCCGCATCGCCTCGCGCATGCGCAGCGCCGCGGCCAGCGCATGGTCGGGCGTGAGGAAAGTCGCCATCACCGCGTCGCCGATGGTCTTGACCACGGCGCCGCCCTCGGCCGCCACGATCTCGTGCAAGGCGCGGAAGTGCTCGCGCACCAGGTCGAAGGCGACCAGGTCGCCGACCCGCTCGTAGAGCTCGGTCGAGCCCTTGAGGTCGGTGAACAGGAAAGTCAGGCTGGTGATTTTGAGCCGCTGGTCGACGTCGAGCGTGTCGGTGCGATAGATGTCGCGGAAGGTCTGGTTGGATAGCAGGCGCTTGGCGGTGAGGTAGGGCCGCCGCTTGCCGGCAACTGCATTCATGGCGTCATTGACGACCCATACGCCCGGCAGCACGCGCCCGTTGGTCCGATTGTCGAGCGACAGCCTGAGCGGACCCGGCCGCAGTTCCACGGTGGTCGTCGGTGCGTGCACGTTGTGATAGGCGAGCGACAGGGTCTGCCGCTCCTGGGTCGGTTCGCCTTTCACTTCGATGAACTGCGCGGCATGCGTCACCGGCTCGAGCACGATGATGAACTCGGCCGGGATCTGCAGCGACAGGATCGCCTTGTCGCCGGCGGGCAGCTCGACGGCGTCGAGCGTGATCTGCTGCATCGCCGCGTCGAGATCATCCTCGGGCAGGTCGACGCCGGTGCCCCAGAAGATCTGGCGATGATATTCCCAGATCGGCAGCTGGTCGGGATTGTGGGCCGCGATCCGGCGTACGCGCGGGCTCACGGTGAAGCTCACCTCGACCATGTCGTCGAGCGCGGGCTCGTTGTTGAGGTTGCAGAACGCACAATAGTATTCGCCGGAGTGCACGCTCTTCAGCGTGGCGTTGGCGTCCAGCACGCCGTTACAGCTCGGGCACAGCACGTTCCACGACATGTCGAACAGGCCGATCTGCGCCGCGTACAGGAAGGCGGCAATCGTCCGCTCTTCGTCGAGGCCTTCGCGCCGCGCGAAGTCGAGCACATTGATGCGACTGAGCTTCCGATCCGGCGCTTCCCGGACCAGCCGCTCGAGAGCGGCCACGCAGTCGGCGTCGGCCGACTGTTGCAGGACCGCGAATAGGGGTTGCGCTTCGCTCATGGTTCAAACGTTACGCCCAAAGGTGGATCGAGGATATGGGTACCAGTCTGTCGAAAAGCTTGGCCAATTTGTGTCAGCACTAGAGATCGCGCGACACGATCCAGTGACCGAGCACGGCCGCCAGCTCATGCGGCCGTTCCAGCGGCGCCATGTGACCGCAATCTTCAATCACGGTGAAACTTGAATGCTGCAGGCACTGCGCCATGCGCTCGCTCTCGGCCATGCTGCGCAGCCGATCCTGCCGGCAGGCCACGACCAGGGAAGGGCAGGCGATGCGCTCCAGGTCGGCATAGCCGTCGCGCCGCACCAGCGCCGCCTGGCGTGCCTGCACCTCGCGTCCCAGCCGCTGCTGCATGCCGCGCAGGCGCGCGATCAGCACAGGATCTTTGTCGCGGCCTGGATGCAGGCCCGGCGCGCCCGAGGTCGCGCGCGGCGGCCGGCCCAGCGGGCCATAACCCTTCTTGCGTTGCTCGGTTTCCTCCTCGGAATAGCCGCGTGCCGAGGAGGCGACAAAGGCCACGCCGCTCACCCTCTCGGGCGCCATCAGGCAGAGCACGCGCGCGACGAACCCGCCCATCGAGAAGCCCACCAGCACGAAGCGCTCGGGCGAGGAGTCGAGGACGCGCCGCGCCATGCCCTCGAGCGTGGAATCCTCGTAGACATTGCCGTAATGCAGCGTGCCCAGTCTCTGCAGATCCAGGACCATGTCGGTCCACAGATCCTGGTCGCACATGAAGCCGGGCAGCAGGACGAGATCGCGCAATCGCTTGGTTACTTCTTCAGGGCCTTCAGGATCTTCTCTGAATCGGTGACGAAGCCGAAGCACTTCTTGACGTTCTACCACCAAGGCCTGGGTGCAGAAGTCGGATGAGGTGGTGGCGCAGCAATCCTCGACCATCATATAGTTCCACGCCGAGCTGGCCTGTGACAGTCGCTATTCGCAATCGTCCCAAAGGACGCCGGCCGACCGCCGTTAAGCGTTAAGATTGCATGAATGTCGCAGCATCCAAATGCTCTGTGATTGCATTGTCACAGGCGGGGCCTACATCGAAGACGACTCAACCTAGGAGGATTGCGATGGCCGAGAACGTGCCCAAAGCTGTGACGCCCGCCGCACTCACGCCGTTTGGCGGCGACTTCGATCAAATGTTCAATCGCATGCTGCGCGGTTGGCCGTTCGGCTGGCTCGAGCCTATGGTCAACGGGCAGCCGCGTGCGCTGCGCGCTTTCGAACATGCGCCCAAGGTCGAGGTGCAGGAGAATGGCAGGAGCTACACGATCAGTGTCGAGCTGCCGGGTCTCGACCAGAAGGATGTGAAGGTCCTTGTCGAGGACGATGTGCTGACCATCTCCGGCGAGAAGCACGTCGAACGGAGCGATGAGAAAACCCACTACTCGGAGCGCAGCTACGGTGGCTTCACACGAGCCTTCACCCTGCCGTCCGACGCCGACCACGACGGCATTTCGGCGAACTTCGCCAAGGGCGTCCTGACCCTGCACATCCCGAAATCGGCCAATGGCCACGGGCGGGCCAAGGAAATCGAGGTCAGGCCGTCCTGATATGAGTCAGAAGTGGAGGGGGCCGGCGATGAACGCGCCGGCCCAGGCGGCGGCCACAAGCAGGAGCAGGCCGGGAATCACATAAAGCGCGAAGCCGCGCCCGCCGGTGCTCACGGCGAAGATCATCTTGGTGATGGTGTTGGTCGTGATTGCGGCCAGGATCGGAATCACCGCCAGCGACGCTGTGATGCGTTTTTCTTCCACCAGCGCGGCCACCGACACCGCGGCTGAATGGGTGTCGGCGAAGCCCGCGCTCGCCGCTGCTACAAGAACGCCGGCCTCGCCGAACCAGTCCTGCGCCGCCGCGGCGACCAGCAGGACGATGGCGAGGACCGCGGCGAAGGCGAACGCCGTGCCGACGCTGAAAGCGCTGCCTGGCGGCTCGTGGTCCTCGGCTGTATGGCGCAGCGCCCAGAGGGTGAAGACACCGCCATAGAGCAACGCCGCCGCGCCGGAAAAGATCAGCGGCAGATAGAAAGCCCGCAGCGTCTCCAGGCTGGTGGCGGCAACCAGGATGGCGAGCTGCACCGTGGTGGCGATCGACGACAGCACGGCGCCGGCAACCGCGGGTAGCAGGAGCTGCGGGTCCTTCCGCGCCCGCGCACCCATCGAGCCGATGGTGGCGATGCTCGAGATGAAGCCCGCGGCCAGGCCAGTCAGTGGCAGGCCGTAACGCGCGCCGACCAGGCGCACGGCGATGTAGCCCAGCGCGCTCACCGCCATCACCAGGATCACCACGATCCAGATCGTGTGCAGGTTGAGTGCGCCGTAGGGTCCGATCGCATGGTTGGGCAGCAGGGGCAGCACCACCAGGGTGGCGGCGGCGAAGACCAGGAGGCTGCGGATCTCCTGGTCGGTCAGCACGGCGAGCACGAAGCGGTGGAGTGCCGAACGGGCGGCGAGCAGCACGGCGACAACGACGCCCAGGCCCGCTGCGAAGGCGGGCTCGCGGATCGCCAGCCCGCCGAGCAGGGTCACGAGGACCAGAGCCGTTTCGGTGGTGAGGCCGGGATCGCTGGCGCGCGCGCGCCAGTAGGAAAGGCCCGCGAACGCCACGACCCCCAGCGCGACGGCCGCGAGCAGCAGCTCGCCGCCGGCGACGATGGCGACGGCGCCCAGCAGCGCCGCGAGAGTGAAGGTGCGTAGGCCAGCTGCGTGACGGGCCGGCCCCTCGCCCTTCTTGCGCTCGCGATCGATGCCGATCAGCAGCCCGATGCCGAGCGCCACCAGGAAGCCGAGGAAGAGCGGAGGGAGCGCAAACATCGCCTGGCATTATCCCCGTTGTCCGGGGCGCCGTCACGCAAGCGTAGCAATTCTGTAACCCGGCTTTGTTCCATGCTACCTAAGCAGCGCCGGAGGTGAGCATGAGCGTGGCCGGCGCGACCGGGATTTTCGATAGCGTCCAGCGTAGCAGTGCGATGGCGGCATCGGCCCGGCGCCGGCGGATGCGCTTGCTGCCTTATGTCCTGCTTGCGCCCTCGCTGCTGTTCCTTGGCCTGTTCACCTATCTGCCGGTCGCGCGGGTCGTGGTCGAATCGCTCTACGACAAGCCGCACGGCACGGGCGCCGCCACCTCCTTCGTGGGACTCGGTAACTATGCCCGGGTGCTGACCGATCCCGCCTTCCACCAGGCCGCGCTCAACAACCTCATCTATGCCGTAGGCGTGCTGGTGCCGACCCTGGTGCTGGCGCTCGCCTTCGCGCTCGCCGTTCAGCGCTCGACCCGCCTCTCGGCGGTCCTGCGCACGGTGTTCTTCTTTCCCTCCCTGGTGCCGCTGGTCGCCGCGGCCTCGCTGTTCTTCTTCATCTTCCTGCCCGGCGTCGGCCTGCTCGACTACTACCTCGCCAGGCTCGGCCTGCGCGGTCCCAACTGGCTGGGCGATTCTGACGTGGCGCTATGGTCGATCATCGGTCTCACCGTGTGGAAGAACGCGGGTTACTACATGCTCTTCTATATCGCCGGCCTGCAGAACGTGCCGCGCGACACCGTCGAGGCAGCGATGATCGACGGCGCCAATTCCTGGCAGCGCCTGCGCTTCGTCATCCTGCCGGCACTGGCGCCCACCACCGCCTTCGTGACCGTGATCGCCCTGATCCAGCTCCTGACCAGCGTCGACCACGTGATCGTGCTGACGCGCGGCGGCCCGTCCAACGCCACCAACTTGCTGCTCTACTACATCTTCCAGTCGGCGCATGAGAACTTTGAATACGGCAAGGCCGCCGCCGCGACCCTGATCAGCGTGGCAATCCTGCTTGCCATCTCGTTCGGCTCGCTCCGGATCATGGAACGCGGAGCGCGCGGCAATGGGTAGGGCGCCCCAGCCATGATACGCGTCCGCAAGCATCTCTCCGTAGCCCTGCTCGCCGCACTTTTGTCGGCGGTCGCCTTCCTGTGGGCGACTCCGTTCCTGTGGACCCTAGTCGCGTCGTTCCGGCCCGAGAGCGCGGGCAGCGCCGACATGGCATCGCTGCTGCCCGACCTGCATCCGACCCTGGAGAATTTCCGCAACGCGCTCGAGAGCGGCACGTTCGGGATATACTACGTCAACACCATCATCGTGGTCACCGGAGTGCTCGCCGTGCAGTGCGTGACGGTGAGCCTCGCCGGTTACGCCTTCGCGCGGCTGCGCTTTCCCGGGCGAGATTTCCTGTTTTACGCCTTCCTGCTGCAGCTCATGCTGGTGCCGCCGGCGCTGATCGTGCCCAACCTGCGCACCGTGGTCGATCTCGGCCTCTACGACACCTTGCCCGGCGTGATGGCGCCGTACTTCGCCTCGGCCTTCGGCACCTTCCTGATGCGCCAGACCTTCCTTGCCTTGCCGCGCGACTTCGAGGAGGCCGCCGCCATCGACGGTGCGCCGTGGTGGGCGATCATCTGGTACGTGCTGCTGCCCATGGCCAAGCCCGGCCTGGTGGCCTTCGCCATCGTTTCGATCACGGCGCACTGGAACGAGTTCTTGTGGCCGTTGATGGTCATCAACAGCCCCGGCAATCAGACGCTGACCATCGGCCTTGCCTCCTTCGCGATGGGCGCGGAGGGCGGCAAGGAATGGGGTGTGCTGGCTGCGGGCACGCTCCTTGTCATGGCGCCGTTGGCGGTGGCGTTCGTCGCCTTCCAGCGCCGCTTCGTCGACAGTTTCGTTTTCAGTGGAGTGAAAGGCTAGGAGGTCTTTTATGACAATCGTCACACGTTTGGGGATGGGGGCGTTGGCGCTCACCTTCGCCACGGCCGCGCTGCCGGCCTGGGCGCAAACCAAGATCGAGTTTTTTTTCCCGGTGCCTGTCGAGGGCAAGCTGGCGCGCGAGATGACACGACTGGTCAAGCTCTACAACGAGAGTCAGAAGGAGGTCGAGGTCACCGCCGTCTATACCGGCGGTTACGATGACACCAAGCTCAAGGCGCAGGCCGCCGCCAAGGCCGGCAAGCCGCCGTCGGTGGTGCTGATGAGCGCCAACTTCAACGTCGACCTGAAACTCTCTGGCGACATCATCTCACTCGAGCCGATGCTCAAGGCCGACGAGACGACGCGTGACGACTACCTCAAGGATTTCTGGCCGGCCCTGCACGCCAACGCCATGGTCGACGGCGAGCTCTACGGCGTGCCGTTCCACAATTCGACGCCGCTGCTTTATTACAATGTCGAGCACTTCAAGGAGGTAGGCCTCGATCCGGCCAAGCCGCCGCGCACCTGGGCCGAGCTGGTGGACGCCGCCAAGAAGTTAACCAAGGGCGATCGCTACGGCTTCCTGATGCCGGCAGGATACGACTATCTCGGGTGGCTGATGGAAGCCTTGTCGATGTCCAACGGCGGCCGCTACTTCAACGAGGAGTACGGCGGCGAGGTCTACTACGACCAGCCTTCGATGCTCGGCGCGGCGCGCTTTGTCGAGGATTTGATCTTCAAGCACAAGGTCATGCCGCAGGGCGTCACCGAGGCGGGCGGCGTGTCGACGTCGTTCTTCGCCGGCAAGGCCTCGATGGTGCTGCTGTCGACGGGCTCGTTGTCCTTCATCCGTGAGAACATGAAGCAACCCTACGACGTGGCGTTTGTGCCGATGAACGTGCGCAACGCCGTGCCGATCGGCGGCGCCTCCCTGGTCATGTTCGCGGGCCAGAGCGAGGAGAGCAAGAAGGCCGGCTGGAAGTTCATCAAGTGGCTGACGACGCCCGAAACCCTGGGCGGCTGGAGCCGCTTCACTGGCTACTTCGCGCCACGCAAGTCGTCCTACGACAAGCCCGAGATGAAGGACTTCATCGCCAAGAACCCGGATGCCAAGGTGGCGCTCGACCAGCTGCCGTACGCCAAGCCGTGGTTCGCGACCTACCAGACCGTGGCGGTGCGCAAGGCGCTGGAGGACGAGATCCAGGCCATGATGAACGGCAAGAAGAAGGCCGACCAGGCGGTCAAGGATGCCCAGAAGAAGGCCGACGAACTGATGCGGCCCTATGTCGAGCAGACTTCGCTGAAGTTGCCATGACCACCGTCATCCTGACCGGCGCCGAGCGTAGCGAGGCGGGATGACGGAGTATTGGGAGAGAGGAATTGCTCATGATGATCGCCCAGATCACCGACATGCATATCCGGCCGCGCGGCAAGATCGCCTACGGCCGGGTCGACACCAACGCGATGCTCGAAGCGGCGGTGATCACGCTCGAAGGCCTGCCGCGCAAGCCCGACCTGGTGATCGCCACCGGCGACCTCACCGACTGCGGGCTCGCCGAGGAATATGAGGTATTGCGCGATATCCTCGAGCCGCTCTCCATGCCGGTCTATCTCGTGCCCGGCAATCACGACCGCCGCGCCGAGCTCTTCGCCGAGTTTGGCTCGGACGGCTACATGAAGAACGACGACGGCTTTCTGCACTACACGATCGAAGGCCACGAGATGCGGCTGATCGGGCTCGACACTGTGGTGCCGGGACACGGCCACGGCGAGATGTGCGCAAAGCGGCTCGCCTGGCTCGAGGGCCGGCTGGCGGAGCGGCGAAACCAGCCGACGCTGGTCTTCATGCACCATCCGCCGTTCAGTACCGGGCTCGCCGACATGGACCGCATCAACTGCCGCAACGGCCAGGCGATGTCGGGCGTGCTGCGCCGTGTTGACAATATCGAGCGTGTAGTCTGTGGCCATCATCACCGGCCCATCACCGTGCGCTGGGGTGGCACGGTCGGTTCGGTGGCGCCCAGCACGGCCCACCAGGTGACACTCGACTTGGTACCGGACAACAGCACGACCTTCGTGATGGAACCGCCCGGTTTCCAGCTGCATCTGTGGTCGAAAGAGGCGGGGCTGGTGACGCACACCGTGCCAATCGGCAGGTTCGAGGGGCCGTTCCCGCCGGTGCTCGACGCGGACTATCCGGGGCACAAGGTGAAAGCCGAGGCGACTTAACGCCGTACTCGCGGTGCCGCTCTAGTTGTTGGCGCCCGGCGAGGTGTCGAGTGCTTTAAAACTCTCCTCGAGCTGCGGAGAAATGTCGATGCCGAGCCTCTCGCCGGTCGGCAAGCGTTGCATGAACCACGTGCGATAGAGCGGCAGCAGGTCGTGCTCGGTCGCGAGCTTGCGGAAGGCGCGCTCGACCACCGCGGCAAGCTGCGGTTCGCCCTTGCGGAACATGATGCCGTAGGGTTCGTAGGACAGGTAATCGCCCACCACCTTCATCGTGCCCTGCGCCTTGTGCCGCGCGATCAGGCCATAGAGCAGGATGTCGTCGGTGGCGAAGGCGTCGACCTTGCCGTCGGCCAGCATCTTGTAGGCCTGCTCGTGGTCGTCGGCGGTGACGATCCTGAGCCCCAGCGAGAACTTCTTGTCGGCCGCCTGGATGGCCTGCTCGTTGGTGGTGCCTTTGGTCACCACGATGGTCTTGCCCTTGAGGTCGGTGATGGCCGAGACCGGCGATGCCTTGGGCACCATGAGCTTGGTGCCGGCCACGAAGATCAGCGGCGAGAAGGCGACCCGCTTGGCGCGCTCGGCATTCGCGGTGGTCGAGCCGCATTCGAGATCGATCTTGTTGTTGAGAACGGCGGGAATGCGGGTCTCCGGCGTCACCAGCACGTACTCGATCCTGAGTGCGGGGTCGTCGACCTCGACGCCGATCTCATCGACGATCGCCTGGCAGAGCTCCAGGCTGTAGCCGATCGGACGGTTGGCCTGATCCATGAAGGAAAACGGCGGCGAGGTCTCGCGATAGCCCAGCCGCACCGTGTGCGTGGCCTTGATGTTGGCCAGCGTCGGGCTGAGTCCGGAATCCTGCGCCGGCGCGGGATCGGGCAGCAAGACCGCCGCCAGCAGGAGGCACGCCGCCGCGATCGGCCCCCGCAGCGGCCTGTCTTGGATCGGCCACCAGAGCATCAGGCGCGCACCGGATCGCCGGGGACCGTGTCGGGCGGCACGGCGTCGCTGAGCTGCATCTCATGCTCGGGTGCCAGCTCGCCCTCCCATTTGGCGACCACGCTGGTGGCCAGCGAATTGCCGATCACGTTGGTGGCGCTGCGGCCCATGTCGAGGAAGGTATCGATGCCCATGATCATCAGGAGGCCCGCTTCGGGGATGTTGAACTGGCCCAAGGTGGCAGCGATCACCACCAGCGAGGCGCGCGGCACGCCCGCCACGCCTTTCGAGGTGATCATCAGGGTCGCCAGCATGGCGAACTGCGTGCCGAGCGACATCTCGATGTGATAGGTCTGGGCGATGAAGATGGCGGCGAAGGTGCAATACATCATCGTGCCGTCGAGGTTGAACGAATAGCCGAGCGGCAGCACGAAGCTCGAGATGCGCGTGGAGGCGCCGAAACGGTTCAGCCCCTCCAGGGTCTTGGGGTAGGCCGCCTCCGAACTCGCGGTCGAGAAGGCGATCATCAGCGGCTCGCGGATCAGCCGCAGCAGGTGGCGATAGCGGGGGCCCAGCACGATGAAGCCGACCGCGACCAGGATGCCCCACAGGATGAACAGCGAGAAGTAGAAGCCGCCCATGAACACGACCAGCTTCCACAGCACGCCCAGGCCGTTCTTGGAGACCGTCGCCATGATGGCCGCCCACACCGCGATCGGCGCGAACAGCATCACGTAGCCCGTCACCTTCAGCATGATGTGGGCGAGATCCTCGATCAGTTTCAGCATCGGCTTGGAACGCTCCGGCATCGCCCCCATGGCGACGGCGAAGAACACCGCGAAGACGACGATCTGCAGGATCTCGTTCTGCGCCATCGCGTCGGCGATCGAGGTCGGGATCAGATGGGTGAGGAATTTCTCGATCGAGAAGGCCGAAACCGGCAGGCCGGTCGCCTGGCCTTTCTCAGGCAGCGTGCCGGGGAAGTTGGCGCCGGGCTGCAGCAGGTTCACCATCACGAGGCCCAGCAGCAGCGACACAAAGGAGGCGCAGACGAACCAACCCATGGTCTTGGCGAAGATGCGGCCGAGCTTGGCGCCCGAGCCCATATGGGCGATGCCGCCGACCAGGGTCGCAAATACCAGGGGCGCGATGATCATCTTGATCAGACGCAGGAACAGCAGGGCGATCAGGTTGATGCTCGACGCTATGTCCGCCCGGTCCTGCGGAAGATAGTCGTAGACCAGGGCACCCATGACGACGCCGAGTGCCATGGCAATCAGGATATAGCGTGTGAATTTGTTGGACATGCGACGATCATCCCCTTTACGCCAAGTGACAAAAGTATGACGGCAATGCGCGGGGCGCCGCAAGCTCGAACGGCCCAGCGACGCGGGATATGGTTTCCGGCAGCGAGGGCTCAGTGAGAGGCGAGGGAGAGGCAAGATGAATCCAGACGAAGCGGAGCGCGGCGAGGGGCACCACATCGCCGGTTTCTTCCAATCCCATTGGCTGCTGTTCATCCTGCTGGGCGGCCTGCTGATCACAGCGGGCGGCGTGGCGATCGTCGTTCCCGCGATCACCTCGATCGCGGCCAACGAAGTCCTCGGCCTGGTCCTGGTCTTCGTCGGCATCGTGCAGATCGCGCAGTCTGGCAAAATGAAGGGCGAGGTTGCGTTCGCCTGGCACCTGACGCTGGGCCTGCTGGCCGCGATCGGCGGCGTGTTCGTCTACCTCGACCCGTTCGAGGGCGTGGTGACGATCACGATCTTGATGGCGATCGTCTTTGCCCTGCATGGCCTGACGCAGATCGCTTTTGCACTCCGGGTGCGGCGCCTCAGGGGCTGGAGCTGGTTCCTGGTATCGGGCTGCGTGGCGTTGCTGGTCGCCGCCCTGCTGGTGATAAAGCTGCCCTACGGGCACACCTTTACGCCGGCGACGGTTGGCGGCGTTTCCCTGCTCTTCGCCGGCTGGGCCTATGTCGCCCTGGCGCTGGTCTTGCGGCGCTCGCCTTGACGTTCAGGCAACAACTTTCGGTAGCTCTGCTGAAATGAACTTCATTTTGTCGGGGTTGCCCACAGACGTTGCGCTGGAGGGCAGCTGCCGCGGCAGAGTATCCTGAGCACCGTCAGGCGGACTTGAGACGCGAAAGGAGCCCTGACCGGAACCATCGAAACGAGGGGAGACGACAATGACGAATCTGTTGTTCGGCTTTCAGGGGCGCACCAATCGCGCCATGTTCTGGCTGGTTGCGCTTGCTTTGCTTGTCATCGAGGCCATTGTCCTTGGCGTTATCGGCGGCCAGGCGGCGATGTCGGACGATCCGCAACAGGCCCTCGCCTCTCTTGGACCAGTCGCCGGTATCGTGCTGGTCATTTTTGGCCTGGCTGTGACCTGGATCACGATTGCCGTCGGGATCAAACGCTTTCACGACCGCAACAAGAGCGGCGTTTGGGTGCTCATCATCTTCGTTCCGGTGATCGGCGGCCTCTGGTACCTGATCGAGTGCGGCTTCCTCAAGGGCACGCCCGGACCCAACAACTACGGCCCTGATCCGCTGGCGGCGCTCTGACCGCACGCGCTCATCGTTTGCGCGGCGCGTTCCTCTTGAATTCCGGGATCGTCACGGTGGCTTAGTTGTTCATGCGTGGGCGGAACGCTGCCCAGGATGATCATCTGCTCGAGCCAGTCCACCGGATTTGGCGCTGCCTTGCAGGTGGCCCGCAACGTCCGCCGGACTTTCCGGCGGATAGCAGGGGCAGCGCCGAGCGCGATTGCCGACACCAATCCATGGGACGCCTCCCTTCCTGGCGAGAAGGGCGCGAGGCTTTTCACAACTGACGCGGTGCCGCAGCATCGCGTGCTCAGCACTTCGCAAAATGGGGAGAGCGCGCTGGCAAAATAGGGAAAACCTCCGATGCGCGAGGGAAGCGCTGCGCCTAGCTTGCGCGCCTTCCACGAGTATCCGTGCGTTTCCCCCAAAAGGATGCCAGAGGCCATGCCTCAGAAGGCCGCGTCCCCGCCTGCGTTTTCGGCGTCTTCGAATCCACTCGCCTTGGCACGCCAGGCGCGGGCCGAAGCCTGGCGCGGCTGGCTGTTGGCGGTCGGGCAAAAGCGCCTGGCACTCTATGGCGCGGGCGTGGCGGCGCTCATCGCCTATGCCGGCCTGCTCGTGCTGGCGAATCCGGCAGCTGTCTCGCCGTGGGCCATGGCTGCGGTCTTCGTCGCCGCCCTGACGTCGGGCATCGCGGGCTTCGCCTTCTCGGCGATTTGCGGTGCCATGCTGTTCCACCTGCTCGACGATCCCGTACAAGTCGTCGAGATCATGATGATCTGCAGCATCGCGGGCCAAGCGCTGATGGTGTGGTCGCTGCGCGGCGACATCGCCTGGCGCCGCCTGAAACCTTTCGTGGTTGGCGCCGCCGTCGGCTTGCCGGCCGGCGTCTATTGCCTGCTGCACAGCCGACCTGTCCTCTACGTCCACATCATCGGCGCAATGCTCGTCCTCTACGCCGCCTTCATGATCTTCCGCCGGCCGATCGTGGTGCGGCGGCAGCATGCGTTGTTCGACGGATTGGCGGGCTTCCTGGGCGGCGTCACCGGCGGTGCGGCGGCATTCCCTGGCGCGTTCGTCACCATCTGGTGCGGTTTCAAGGGCTTTAGCAAGGAGCGCCAACGCGGCATCTACCAGCCGTTCATCCTGATCGTGCAGCTGGCGGCGCTCGCCGTCCTGGCGCTGTCGAGCCTGGGCGCCCAAGGGCGGCACTTCGACTTGGCGGGAATCATCTATGTGCCCGCCATGCTGCTTGGCTCCTCCTGGGGCATGGTGTGCTTCAAATGGCTGAATGACCGCCAGTTCGCCCTCGCCGTTAACGTCCTGTTGATCGGCTCGGGCCTCAGCTTCCTGCTCTAGGACCGGTGTGAGTCTTCGCACATTCCCGTGACGGCCTTTGCGGCATGCTGAGGCGACATTCACTCGCAGAGTGCGCCAGCATGAGACTGATGACAGCCATCGCGCTCGCCGCCGCGACCTGGATCGGACCTCCCACACTATCGGATGCGGGTGAGGAGCCTAGCACCGACAGCGAGCTTCTCGTCGCCTACTGCGTTGGCGTCTTCGGCGCCGACCCGGCCCAATCGAACACGTTCCAGACACCGGTTTGCCTGACCAACGAGCCAACCGATGAATGCCTGGTGCGGATCGCCGACATCGACCAGGAACGGCAGCGCGTCGATCACGCGCTGCGCCGCCTCCAGGAGTCCCTGGCGGCGCGCGGGATCGTCGCGCCGCAACGCTACATCGCTCTCGCCAAGTACCTGGTCGCGACGTCGTGCTGGGAGGGCCTCTAGATGGAACTCGCTGACAGTAATCTGAAAGACTCCGGGGCCCGCCGGGGACCATCGGAGAACGCTGGGTCGCGTATTGTCAGCGAGTCGCCGATCGGCAAGCGGGTGCTGGTCGGCATCGGGCTGCTCGTGCTCGCCCTCCTGCTATGGTCGGTGCGCGACACCGTGCCGTCATGGATGGCCAAAAGCATGGCCGCGACCGTCGAGCTCGCCACCACCTCCGAGCGCGACGATGCCCGCGTTACCCGCGCCTTCGACGCCGCGATGCACGTCTATTCGGCCGACGCGACCCTCGAGTCGCTGCCCAACCAGATCAGGGTTCGCCACACCCGCCTCACGGTGCGAGCGCCGACCAGCGACGAAGCGATCGAGCTGGCGAGCCGGATGTCGCTGGCGATGGCGAGCGCCTTCGCCAAGGAAGGACCGGCCACGCTGTCGGTCGATGTGCGGCGCCGCACCACGCCGGTCGAGGACTCCGCCACGACCGCCGCGGGCTATGCGATGCGTTTCGCCGCCGCGGTCGCTTGCCTGCTGGGCGTCCTGCTGATCGCGCTCGGCTGGTTCCGCTTCCAGGCCGGCCCCGATCCCCTGCCGCGGCAATTCTGGTGGCTGGCGGCCGGCGGTTCGGCGGTGGCCGCCGCACCGGTCTTCCTGCCCGGCGACGTCATCATGGCGCTGTTCTTCATGGCCTTCCCGGTGACGCTCGCCGGCGTGATCCTGTGGAAGGGGATCCACGTGCGCCATGCCGCGGCGTGGCCCTCGACGCGCGGCCGCATCGTCAAGTCGACGCTGCGTGCCCAGCATCACCGCCAGCAGGCGGATGTTACAAAGGTCAGCAACGTCGCCGATGTCGAATACGAGTTCACCCTGGGCGATCGCGTCTTTCGCGGCACACGCATCGGCATCGGCGAGGTCGCCGGCGGCCGCCTTGAGGCGACGCTCAACCACTACAGCGTCGGTGCCACGGTGCCGGTATACTACGATCCGAAGAATCCCGAGAACGCCCTGCTGGAGCGCGATCCACCGGTCCCGGTCGGCTGGCTCTACGCCATCGCCGCCGCCATCTTCCTGGGTGGCCTCGCGGTGCTGGCGGTGTTCTGGAACATCTCGTCCATCTTTGAGGGGCTGTCGGCATATTTTCCCGAGAAGGCCTTCCTGCCGGGCATGGCCTTCTTCATCCTGGGCGGACTCATGCTGGTGGCCATGCTGTGGATGGCGCGCCGCCAGGTCGCCGAAGCGTCGGGCTGGCCGGCAACCGGCGGTCGCATCGTCAAGAGCGGCGTCGAGCATTATCGCAAGCGGGTCGGCGGCGCGCAGAGCGGCACGCTCACGACCTTCTACGAGCCCGTGGTCGAATATTCATACCGAGTGAACGATCACGAGTACCACAGCACGCAAGTGTGTTTCGGCGGCAAGTCGGCATCCTCGCAAGCCATTGCCGAAGCGGCGGCGGCGCGCTATCCCATGGGCAACCTCGTGCTCGTGCATTACGATCCGAAGAACCCTTCGAATGCCGTGCTTGAGCTCAAGGTCGCTCTCGGCGTACCTTTGGTGGTTGTGGCGTTCGCGTTCTTCGGGTTGGCGGTTTTCTTCTCGGGTGCGTTTCGATAGTCGGGCCCGCACATTTGGCTTGCAGCCGCCTCCCTCTTGAATAAATTCACACGCGATGTTTCGACTTGGGGGATGAGCATGTGCACTGCGTGTCTTACTGCTGGGATGTCCCGTCGTCTTGTACTCGGAGCCGGCGCCGCTGCCTTGGCGGCGGCACCGCTCGTTGGCGCGGCGCAGGCGCAACCGGCGCGTGCCGTCGACACACCCGATGCGGCGCTCACGCGCCTGGTCGAGGGCAATGCCCGTTACGTCGCCGGCAAAATGAACGAGCGCGACTTCTCCTCCGGCCGCGCCGCGCGTGCCCAGGGCCAGGCGCCGTTCGCCGCCATCCTCGGTTGCGCCGATTCGCGGGTCGCGCCGGAACTGGCCTTCGACCAAGGGCCGGGCGAGCTGTTCGTCGTGCGCGTCGCCGGCAATTTCGTAACGCCCGATGGCCTGGGCAGTCTGGAGTTCGGCGCGGCCGTTCTTGGCACCAAGCTGATCATGGTTCTGGGCCACACCAGTTGCGGCGCCGTCGACTCCACCGTCGCGGCGCTGCAGAAGGGCAACGACCTGCCGGGCCATATCGGCGATCTCGTGCGGGCGATGAAGCCCGGCGTCGAGTCCGCCCTGAAGCAGCCCGGTGACGACCTCAATCAGCGCGCGGTGGTGGCCAACGTGCGCTACAACGTCCAGCGCCTGCAGGAAGCCAAGCCGATCCTGGCCGACATGGTTGCCGCCGGAAAGCTGCGCGTCGTGGGCGCCTTCTACGACCTGCCCACGGGCAAGGTCGTCATGGTCTAGGGATACACCAGCCAACTATCTGCTTGGTATCCCGTAGGGATAGGGGGGATGCCTCTGGCGGCCGCAACCGTTCGCGGCGCCTTTTAGTTTGCCGCCTCGACCTCGCCGGCGGTGACGATGGCCCTGGGGGCACTGGGGGCGCCGCCACCGTGGCCTTCATCGCGGCGCCGATCATGGCGTCCGTGTCGGCGCTGGTGGCCGAGCAGACGCTCCTCGCGCCCTGACGCCGTCGCGCAAGCTAGTTGCCGCAAGACCTGCGTGTCCCTGCCGCATTCCTTGCTCAAATGTGATTTTTGGCACGTTCTCGACATCAATTTTTCTCCATTCTAAGGCTACATGGCTCTGTTTGTGCATGTGGGACACGTCGACAGGGGCGGGCTATGGCAGGCAACCTTGGCAAGCACGGGCAGCGGGATTCGATCCGCGTCAACATCCTCGAGGCCCAGGAGCTACAGGCGTGGTGCGCGGAATTCGGCTGCACGGCCGACCAGTTGAAGACGGCCGTCGGCCGCGCAGGCGTGATGGCGATCGATGTGCGGGCCTATCTGCAGGACCAGAACTGGATCCCGACGCCGAGGCGCCCGCGCGGTTGGACGCGACTGCTGTCGCGGCGACAGCGCTACCGCGCGCCCTGAAAGCATCACAGGAACGGCCCGATGCGCGCCTCGCCGAACGCCGGGCGCGCCTGGATCGACTGCCACCAGGCGAAGACGCGTGGGTGCTTCGCTTCGGAGACCTCGTCGGGCGCGATCTCTTCGTCGATGCGCTTGACGAAGGGAACGACCGATATGTCGGCCAGCGAATATTTGTCGCCGACCAGCCAGGTGTGGCGGCCGAGGCTTTCTTCCATCTTGTCGAGCATCAGGACGAGCTTCCGCCGCGCCTCGCCTTCTTCTTCGGCCGCGTAAGGCCGCCGGGCGGCGCGCAGCCAGGCTTCCTGCCGTTCCTTGCTCGGCACCTTCTTGAGCCGCTCCGCCAGCTCCGCGTCCGACCATTGCGACGCCGTCTTCGCCAGGCTGTGCTTCCAGTTGAAGACGATAAGATTGCCGATCCGCTCGTCGGCGTGGCGGATCCAGTTGCGCATCTCGGCGCGCCCGTAGGGGTCGGCCGGCCGCAGCGGCGGCTCGGGCCAGGTCTCGTCGAGGTATTCGCAGATCGTGCCGCTTTCATAAAGCGAGCGGCCGTCGTCCAGGACGAGCAGGGGGATGACGCCGTTGGGGTTGAGCTTCAGGTATTCCGGCGTGTGATGCTCCTGCTTCGCCAGATCGATCAGGACGCTCTCGAACTTGAGTCCCTTCTCGGCGAGGCAGAGCCGCACGCGCCGCGAGGCGCTTGATCTCCAGGCATGGTGCAGCACGAGCATCCCGGTTTCCTCCGATATTCCGCCGGGCATGAGCCCGCCAGACCCTAGCCCGGTTTGCGGGCGAACAGCATCGCTATGTCGATCGTGACGTCCATCGCGGGCGCTTCGATGTCGAGCGCCGACGCCGCGATGTGCCGGGCGTTCGGCCCCATTAATACCGCGTGACGAACGTCCTCGCGGTCGAGATTCACGCGACGCAGCAGCCGCGTGGCAGTCGATGGCCCAACCCACCGCTGCGCTGCCGCGACGTAATGTGCGCTCTTGCCGGCATGCTGCCGCAGCAGGCCGAAGCGGTGGACGAGCTCGGCCAGGTGATCGGTTCCGGGATAGGCCAGAGCAAGCCATCCGCCGGGCCGCAGGACACGCGACATCTCGGCGAAGTTCTTTGGCGCGAAGATGTTGAGCGCGAGATCCGCTGCCTCGTCCTGCACCGGCCATTCGGCCCATATGTCGGCAACTGCGAAGGCAAGCTCTGGCCACCGACGTGCCGCATGCCGCATCGCCGCTCGGGAAATGTCGACTCCCAGCCCGCTCACGGGCGGTTCGAGCGCCGCCGCGACGGCGGCAAGATGATGACCGGTACCGCACCCGGCGTCGAGCACGCGCCAGCCCGCGGCGGGGGCGGCGTGCGCCACGTGCGATGCGATCGCCGCAGCGACCGGGTCGAGGTGCCCCGCCTCGAGGAACGCCGCACGGTGAGCGAGCTGCTGCGGGCTGTCGCCGCGTGCGGTCAGGCTGCGCCGGCGGCCGTCGAGCAAATTGACGTAGCCGTCGCGCGCGAGGTCGAAGCTGTGGCGACTGCGGCAAACGAGGCGGCCGGCCGCGCCGGCGAGATCAAGCCGGCAGACGGGGCAACGCAGCAGTCCATGGCCGGGGCGGGCGAAGCGCGGCGCCACGGGGCCGCTCCATCGTCGCCAGCAGCATGAAAGTAGTCATGATCGTCCTTTTCTTCGAGACCGGCGATTATAGCCTCGGCACCTGGCCCGTGACAGCTCCGGTCTCAGGGGGCACTGTCTCGTGGCGGAAAACAAGGGGAGGAAGAGATGAGGTTGGGACTGTTTCTCGCGACATTAATCGGGCTAGCGGGTGCTTCTCACATCGCCAGCGCGGCAGACGCGACGTGGGTTGCCGTTTCCTCACTGGAGAATGGCACTTCGCCCTACTGCGCCGGCGGTCAGTTTACCGGGCAGCAAGTTTCGCTCGGGCAGGCTGACTGGCAGGTCGACATAAAGGGGAACACGCTCACTTATACGAGCCGATCGGCGTACCGTTCAGTCACTCTCGATTTGAAGGCGTTGCAGCCTGATGGTTCTGGAAAAGTTGTCGGCAAAGACGACAAGAATAGAGAGTTCTACCTGACGTTCGTTCCGGGCAGCGGAGCCCGCCCATTCCATGTGACCAATTCCATTACTCCTTGCAGGTATGTTTTTATGCCCAAGAGTTAGTGATTTCTCGCATGAGCAGCCTGCGCGGATGGCGCTGAACTGAAAAAGGGAAGTGCCGTTGGAGTGTGCCTTGCCGTTCCGCCACAATGGCGGCCCGCACCGCATCCAACGGCGCGAGCGTATGCCGCCAAGGCCCTCAAATTAGGACACTACCACTATCCCTAGGAGCCGATTTCAAAGTGAGACAGTGCCTCTCAGGGTGGGCAGTGGACCGACAATTCCAGGCCGCCATCGAAGGGCAGCGTCATGGTGCGAAAGCCGTTGGCGGGCTCGGCGAGGAAGGCGAAATAGTCGGCATAGGCGCTCCGGTACTGCTCGGTGTTGTCGCAGACGACGATGGCGCCTGGCCGCAGGTGCGGCGCGACCAGCTCGAGCGCCGGCCGCGCCATGGCGATCCAGATATCCATCAGCACGAAATCCACCGGCCCGTCGATGTTCTTCAGCGTCTCGCGCAGATCGCCCTCGCGCAGGTCGATGAAGCGGCTCAAGCCCGCCTCGGCGAAGTGCGCCCGCGCCGCCTTGGCCTTCTCGGGCTCGTATTCGGTGCCGATCACCATGCCGTCACCGCCGGAGGCGCGGGCATTGTCGCGTACGGCGGCGGCGAGATAGAGCGTCGACACGCCGTAGGACGTGCCGATCTCGACAATGTGTCGCGCATTGCCGGCGCGGCAGAGCTGGTAGCAGAACTCGGCCTTGTCGCGGTCGAGCGCCACCAGCTTGTCGCTGCGAAAGGCTTTGAGCCGTGCCGCCTCGTCATCCGCCGGCGGCTGGGCCGCGTTGGCACGCTCGGCATCGTAGCTTCGCAGCGCCGCGAGCTGCTCGTCGCTCCTGGCATGCAGGGTGGCCAGCAGGCTCTCCAGCTTCGGATCGTGAAGGACACTCATCGCAGCGCACTCCCTGCCGCGCCTGGCGGTCGCGGCCAGACTAGCGCCGACGCATGGCGATGTCCCGCTACACGACTCCACCGCCCAATTCGAGCATTTGGTTCGGCCAGGGTCGCCGCGCGAGTTCGGAGTACATGCTGCCGCGATAGACGAAGGTTTTCCACGCACCATCGACGTCGAGGAAATGCGTCTCGTTCTGCATCAGCCTGTAGCCGCTCGACAGGTACACTCGAGGCTCAAAGGCGAACAGGATCGAGAAAGGGATAGATCCCGCGCGCAAGTAGTCATGCGCGCGCAGCAAGAGCAGCCGGCAATGGCCCTTTCTTCTGTGATCCGGTGCCACGGCAACGCCGCCGATCATGCCGATCTCCAGGACCTCGTCGCCAATCTTCACCTGGCGCCGGTAGAGGGCAAGGTGGCCCACGACGTGTCGTGCCTCATGGGCGATCAGGATGCGGTCCGGCACGCCGTGGAGGCTGTAGTAGCCGCCCTTCGTCGAAGAGCCCCTCGGAAACGCGTCGTCGAGCAGCGCCTGAACCCTCTCTTCAAGGTCGCCCCTGAGGGCATCGCGGCTGGTTTCGATCAGTTCAGACACCATCGATATTCAACGATCGCCCTAATCCGCGCCGAACAGGTCGCGCGTCACCTTGACCTTGCCGCTCTCGATGTCGCGCATGTTGACCATGGGATAGCCGACCGGCGTGTCGGCGCTCTGCTGCCAGGCCTCGACGATCATGTCGCGCACCGCGGTGGCGCCGGCGGCGAGGCGCGCCGTGACGAAGGCGATGCCGCGCGGATCGCCCTTGTCGAAGCCGCCGTCCTTCTCGAGCGCGTAGAGCGGCCCGACCTGGGCGAGGGAGGTCAGCAGCAATGATTTTATCTGTTCCTCGATCGAACAATCGCAGGGGTGCCAGGGCGGGACTTCCGCCGCCACCGCCGACCGCACGATATTCTCCTTCACGAACTCGCCCTCGAAATAGGCGTGAATGGGCTTGTCGGTGTAGC
>Ga0210399_10000277_pt1 | contig 42116 bp, 29 predicted proteins | sample IncBWC14MmetaG_FD_150865 | JGI IMG/M metagenome (GOLD analysis project Ga0210399, IMG submission 150865) | Forest soil microbial communities from Barre Woods Harvard Forest LTER site, Petersham, Massachusetts, United States - Inc-BW-C-14-M | ecosystem: Environmental > Terrestrial > Soil >... | reverse complement strand
ATCGGGGCGGATTTGAACCACCCACCTCCTGGTCCCGAACCAACGTGCGGAAGTCGAGAAAGTCAAATCTAAAGCGTTGAATCGGCGTCGGATAGATGAGCAACTTTCTCCCTTAATTGGGCTCCTCATTGGGCTACAAATTGTGAGCCCGACTCCCGGGCAACGAACGACTGCTTGGCTGGCAGCGCGCCTGCTCGACGCACACTTCCAGCCGCACGATGGATTGTTGAAGCGGCGGTTTGCTAATTTTCCAGACAAGCACCCAGCAGCAACTGAAAAATGCGGCTTAACATTTAGTCTCCTGGAAACGTACTCCGTTCATCGACTTATTCATTCAAACAAACCCGGCAGTAGAACCTGAGTCCTTGCCTGCGATCTCCGACCCGCCAGACGAGATGAGCATGCGTAACAGTCTGCTTTCCCTCAACTTGGTGCCATAGAAGGGCACTAGGAACAGCCCACGGAACACATCTTTCAATAATGCCCGCTGCTGATTGAAGCTAAATAGCCCGCGCCAGCCGAGCTTCCCGAGAAAAGAGAGCCTCAATCGTGCAAGGTCGAAAGCCATCTTCGACAAAGATGCCGGAATGTCCTCCTCACGGTGGTGCTCGTAGTACGGGAAGTTCATCGACGCGCAGGATTGCACCTTGATGAAGTTCTCGACCGCGCGGTTCTTCGGATTCGCAGCAACCTCCCGAATAAGCTCTTGGATCTTCTTCGAATCAGCCTCAAGTGTATCGAGGCTGGAGAACCAGTTCACCAGTTTTACTCCCAGCGGATCCCACAAATAGTCGTTCATAACCAATGGGAGCCCGAGGTGAAAAAGCTTGACCACCGCCAAATGGACGCGAAGATGGCATTGGTAAGCTTCACCCATACATTCGTACAGTCGCGTCGTATCCCGCGTCACGCTTCGTTGAAACGCGGCGAGAACCGTATCGAGATCCTTCGTGAACTCTTTGGTGCCGGAGCCGTTCAATTCCCTCTGGATGATCGCCGCGATCTGCCGGATCTGCAGCGACGACAAAGCCAGCCCAACGCTATATAACGGATCAACCGTATCACCCGCATCGCCGATGATGTACCAGCGATCGGACGAATAGCGCTGGCGGCACTCCCACATGTAAGACCCGTAGTAATTCGTGTCCACTATCGTACCGCTTCGCACCAGTTCCACGATCACAGGATGTTCCCGCCCCACGCACTCGAAGAACTGCTCCATCGTGCGCACCTCGCCATGGGGATAGACGTCCTTACGGCAGGTGATACCGATGCTTATGAGCGGCTGGTTTTCCGGCGAGCGCATCGGGATGCACCAGATCCAGTTGCCCTTTCCAAAAAAATGATGAGTCGCAAAATAAGGAACGAAGGCTCGGTTTTGCTTCTTGAGGGCCTGGATACGGCTCAGAATTTCAGGATTGAAATTGATCAGCCGGAACCAGAAGACATTTTTCTGTTCCTTGACGGTTTCCTGGAGCTGCAACTGTTTTGCGAGCACCCGGTTCCGGCCGGTGGCATCGACAAGCCAGCGCGCACTCAACATCCTTCTTTCCCCATCCGCGCCTTGCACGGTCACCACGTGGAGCCCGCCGCCACTGTTGATGTCGACTCCGATCACATAGCCGTCGATCAACTGCACACCGTTCTCCAGGTTGCGATCCCGCACCTCGCGATCGAATGTGAATCGGTTAATCTGGAATGAGAGTATCTGCGGCGCAGTCGGAATTTCGTCGACGACATACGTGCGATCCGCAGGATCGTCGATATTGAGCTTGAAATAGTAGGTCAGGCCGTACTTCGGATAGTGATTTTCCACGAGGTAAGGGCCGAGCCCGAGCTCGAACATGAAATCGACGCTGACCTCGACCAGCGATTCGCCGACGATCGGACGATTCTTGCGCGGGCCCTCAACCACCGCCACCTTCAAGTTCGGGAAGCGCTTCCCCAGGTACGCGGCCGCAAGCTGGCCCGTTGCTCCGCCTCCCATAACTAACACATCGCTCGTCATATGCCTCCGAGGCTAAAATCCGCGAGCTTGCTGCTCAATAAGACCATGGCAAAATGTCTCTTTCTGATTCCCGGCGCGCTCCGTGTGGCCGAGTTCGGATTCGCTGAAGATCCGGCTCAATTTCTTCCGGAATCCCAAGCGAGAGCGCGGCACATTCCTGCCTCCAAACCCGCAGCCATCACGCCCAGCAGCAATACAAGAACCGAGACACATCTGTGCATCATCGTATTCCGCCTCCTGAAAGGTGGTTTCGTCGAAACACATCCCGTGCCGACAAAAGGCTTGCCTGGCGAAATGTAAGACCGCATGCGCTCGCGTTTTATTCCCAATTCGTTTGTAGAAATGTATGACGGTCGGCGGAGGCTTTTCATGCCCCATGTCGCGCGACCCGCAAGAGGGGCGATAAAGGCGGAGAGAAGAGAGATAAAAGCACCTGGGGATTCGGGGATCGTCCAGGAGCGCAAAAAGCGCGAAACCCGTAAACCGCCTCTAGCGATTCACGGGTTTCCGTTCATATGTGCAGTGTGTTCGACGGTGTTTATTGACCCCGTCCGTGACGCCTTAGAAGAGAAGCTTCAGCGCAAACTGAATCTCCCTAGGCGTGTAGTTGGGATTGGTCACAACCACCTGGCCGAACGCCGGACTTACCGTGCCAGCAGCAATCTGGTCAGCGGTTGGCACCTGGTTCGTTGTGGCGTGGTCGTTTTGGTTGTTGGGAATGAAGAAGCTCGGAGTGTTGGTCAAATTAAAGATCTCGGTGCGGAACTGCAGCTTCAATCTTTCCCCTATGGGAAAGTCCTTAAACACCGAGAACGTGAAATAACGGAAGCTCGGGCCGTACAGTGTGTTACGGCCAGCATTGCCGATGGTGCCCAGAAGTGGCACCTCGAAGGCAGTGTTATTGAAAAATTCGGCGTTGCTTGGGTTGGGCAGGCCGGGATTCGCGATTTGGTTTGGACGGGTCGTCCCCCCTCCGATTCCGTTGAACACTGAGTTGGCAAAGCCGGTGAAGTTGTCGGTGATGCTGAAGGGTGTTCCGGAATTCCACACGAGAATCCCGTTCACTTGCCAACCGGCGAGGCCTACCTTCTTGGCGCCGGTGAATGACTTTGCGAATGGCAATTCATAGGTGGCGGTCGCGACAAATCGATGGCGCAGATCCAGGTCGCTGCTGCCAGTCTCAAACCTCTTCAAGTCGAAGGGATCGGCATTACCGAAGCCTTCTTGGCCCTCGAGACTTAGGTCCGTTGCATCGTCAATCGCATGCGAGTAGGTGTAGTTGGCAGATACCGTGAGTCCGTTATGGTAGCTGCGCTGAAAAGACGCTTGCAAGCTGTTGTAGCTCGAAGTGCCTTCACTGAAGTATTCACCAACACCACCGAGACCCGGCAGGGTCGTGGCGGTTGGCCTCACTGTGAAACGCAGATCGCAGCCATTCATCGGGGTGACACACGGAGCGCCCGTGATCGTGTTCGGTACTCCAAAGCCTGCAGTGTTCGCGGCAGTGTGCGTCGTGTTGAGCGGATCGGGTGTGTTAACGTCGTTGACTACCTGAGGCAAATGGCGTCCGAGCTGGCCCACGTAGCCAATGGTGATGACGTTGGCGCCAAATTGCTTTTGCAACACTAAGTTGAACTGATGGACATAGGAGGTGCGGAAGTTCAACGCCACGTTGTCCGGCAGAGAAAGGTCCGGGCTATTCAGCGCCTGCGGGGTCGGCACCGGAATTCCGCCCGTGGCGCCGCTCAGCGTCGTCGTTTGTCCCATCGCCGCTTGGCAGGCCGGTAACGGGGTGGCAACCTGCCCGGAGTTGGTTTCAATTTGGAAGGCCAGCGGAGACTGGCACGGGGTTCCATTGATGCTGGGGGAGTACACGCCGTTGAATGGCGCATTTTTCAGCGATGCGTTTGACGTATAGTTCCCTGGGAAGTCCGCGATACCGTAGCCACCCCGCAGCACGGTGTTCCGCGCAATCGTGGCCGCAAAGCCCAGTCGCGGCGCGATATTGGAATACGTCGTCTGCACTCCCGCCGTTGGGGAGGAGGCGACTATTCCCGAAGTGTTCGCACCGATAGACTGCAGAAACTGTAATCCTTGGGCTGGTACCAGCAGTTGCTGCGTCGCCGGATCGTAGTTCGAAAGGAAGCCGTGAACTTCGGTGAATGGGGTAAATATATCGTAGCGGGCGCCAATGTTAATCGTCAGCCATGGCCGCACCTTCCAATTGTCCTGGGCGAAGAAACCGGGCTCCCACGAACGGAAGTTGGGCGTAAAAAGGTCGGTGTTGCGGCCTTCGCTGGTGAACGCGCCGACCAGGAACGTCGCCAAATTATTGATGCTGTCCTGTTGCGTGGAGCCGTTGTCTTCCTGCAACCCGAAGTTAATGTTGCCCACGCCATTGCTGCTCTGCACGTTGCGAGCTTGTCGCCGAATCAGCGAAGCGCCAAACTTTAGGCTGTGCGCACCGCGGGTGTAGCTAACCGTGCCATTTTCCTCGAAGGTGTTGCTAACGTCCACGATCGGGACAAAGTTACTGTCGCCGAGTGGCGCCAGGTTGGGGATATTGATGAGAGGGAGCCCCGAACTGTCCAGTGGACCGTAGTTAATGTTATTGGGAAATCCCAGCGCAGTGGCAGCGTTGGTACCGGAGTTTGGAGAGTTCGAACTATTATTGATTTGCGTATACGCAGCGCGCAGTTCGAGTACCAGGTTTGAGTTGAAGGTGTGGACAAAGTTGAGTTGCGCGTTGTAAGCGATGTCCTTGGCTGGTCCGGCGAAGCCGAATTGTCCGTTTCCAGGATTGACCGACACCCCATTTATGGTCACGTTGGGTAAACTCGTCGGAATTACCGAAGCTACGTTGTTTGACGTGAAACGCGCAAAGACAAGATTCTTATCATTGAACTTGTGATCGACGCGCGCGTCGTATGAGTTGCTGGATTGGACGTTGTTCGGATCGAATACGAAGTTGTTCGTCAATTGGCCGGGCGCGCCGGTGTTGGGCAATGGATACAGCTTAAACAGATTCGCTGCCACCGGATCAATGGGCGTTCCCGCAGGTATATTCGGGTCTGCGGCCACGAGTCCGGCCGGCCCCAAAGCTTCTTCGGCAGCCGTAGGCACGCTGCTGAAGATGGGGCTCGCGACACCCGCGATCTGGCGGAACCCTTCATAGCTAAAGAAGAAAAACGTTCGGTCATGGATGATCGGCCCACCGACGCTTCCGCCAAAATCGTTTTGGCGCTGTTCGGACTTCGGATTGGGCGATACGTCAAACGGATTGCGCGCGTTGAGCTTGTCGTTCTGAAAAAATTCGTAGGCCGATCCGTGAAAACTGTTGCCTCCCGATTTGGTGATTACGCTGACCAGGCCACCCGGTGTGCGTCCGCTTTGCGCGGTGTAGTTGTTGGTCTGCACTGTCACTTCTTCAATTGCATCGATGGGCGGTTTCACACCGATGGTTCCGATAATGCGTTCATTGTTGTCGGTGCCGTCGATCTGCTCGTTGTTCAGTTCCACGTCTTGTCCATTGACCGAAAAAGCGCTGGTCTGGCGCCGATCATCGGGGCGCTGACCGCTGCTCAGTGAATCGACGCTCGCGCCTTCGTTTGCTCCGGCCGTGTAAGTTATCAACGTCGTCAGGTTGCGCGTGGGAAGCGGAATATCTTGTACCGCCTGTTCTGTAATCGAGCTGCTGACGGTGGAAGTTTCGCTTTGCAATAGGGGGCTCGGCGCTAGTACTTCTACGGTTTGCGACGCATCCCCGACTTGCAACCGCGCGTCTACACGGGCGCGATCGCCTACCTGAAGCGTAATGTCGGCCACCGAAAAAGTCTTGAAGCTGGGAAGTTCCACGCGGACGGAATAGTGTCCCGGCAACAGAAATGGGACGTCGTAATCTCCCGAGGAAGTCGTCTGCGTCGTGTGCGTTCCATGCGTCGCAAGGCTCTGTACCGTCACCTTGGCATCCGGCAGCACCGCTCCGCTCGAATCTGTCACTGTTCCGACTACGTCGGCGGTGGTCGTTTGCGCCTTGACTTGGACCGCGGTGAGCAGCAGCATGCACAAAACTGCCAGCAAGCCCGTAGCGGCAGGCAAGCGAGGTGCAGCGATGGATTTTATTCCTGGCGAAACCACATCGTTAGAGCTGTTTTTCATTGACCTTTTCCTTTCGCTGTAAGTAGCAGATTCCAGCTATCGCCCCCTGAGACAAAACATCTCCGAGATCGCCGGATGGACTGCCACCCGAAAATCAAAATGGGCAAGTACTGCTGCCCTCGGTGCGTTTAGAGCGTTAATGTGGATGACTGCCGCTTCGAGGTTTTTATTCCCAAGAGCCGAAGCTAAGGAATGGAAGTGGTAATTGTTGCCGTTGATCGTGAGGCAATATGAAGTACCCGGCAGCCTGAAGTCCTTCAGTTTCCGAAGTGGCTGCCGCTGGAAGTATGGCCCGTAATGCCTGTAGAAGACTGGCGCTGCACCCGTTGTTCCGCCAGGATTTGGAAGATGCCTGCATAGGTCCGGAATACGCGAAAGAGCTCATCAGATTGCGCATGTATGGACGTTGCCGGGCGCCCGCAGGGTACAGCGGATGAGACCGCGCGCGATTTTTTCTTGTAACTTTAATCCCAACTTCAACCCACATTAAATGACGAACACGGGACACGTTCTTTACTTGCGATGTGTTACTTCGCCGCAGAAACCGCGTCTCATCATCTGTATGCGTTGTTTGAATGATTCTGTTGAGTGCCGCCCTTGCGGAATAAAAGCTCCAAGCGGTAGTCAACAGAAGTGACGAACTAAGAAGGAGCCCGGTCCATGAGGAAATCCAGCTCGGGTCATGCCGGCCAAGCCATAGAACGAGTACTCGAATTGTCAGCGGACGCTCAAATAAGAAGGGGCCAAACATCCAAAGAATCCCCGGCGTTCCACCGTCTGACGGGAGCGATCGCAGCCTACGCCAAAGCGCTGGCACTTCCGACAGCACTCCAACAGCGTGAAGAAACTCTACGCAATAATCGCTAAATGTGAATCTTCCGAGCGTGTTACAGCGGTTAGCTGAGGATTAGGAGGACAATGATCGCGAACCGATGCGCCTACTGCCAATCGGCAATCCTGTCAGAGCAAAGATGGGTACGCCAGAAGATTTGCGACCCCGCACTCGATGGCCTTGGTGCAAACTACCGCTGGTACCACACTGAACCGTTCGCCGGAGAAGAACTGAGTTGCTGGGAAAAGCACCAAGTGGAACAGGAAATTGCGGGGCGAGTCTACGCTGCTTAGCGGGGCACTCAAACTGAAAATCCTCTAGAAACAATTAAGGGCGCACCAGCGGTTTAGACTGATGCGCCCTCTCTAATTAAGCCGTAAAGTTTTTATGCTTCCCGGTTCAATCTGGCGCCAACCAGAACGACGGCCCGGGTTGCAAAATACAACGCTGGTTAAGAACTCGAAATAGCTCGGGCTCGGTAAGGAGTCCCCATACCCGGAGGACCAAGTGAAAGTTCTCGACATTCAGTCGTCACCAAGAGGCGAATCCTCCGACTCGATCACCCTCACCAAATCATTCATCGAGGCTTGCAAGTCCGACAACGACTCGATCGTTGTGGATACGTTGAACGTCTGGCATGAATCGCTACCGGAATTCGACTACGAGGCAATTGGAGCGAAGTACAAAGCAGTGAAGCACGAACCGATGACTGAGGCGGAGTCTAGCGTGTGGGAGCGTATTCAATTGTTGATCCAACGATTTAAAAACGCTGATCGAATCGTCTTAGGAACTCCAATGTGGAACTTCGGCCTGCCTTACAAGCTCAAACAATTGATTGATCTCGTAGCGCAGCGAAACTATCTGTTTACTTACGACGGCAAACAGTACGGCTCTCTGTTGAACGTGGAAAAGGCAATCGTCGTCTATACGCGCGGTTCACGTTTCCTGGAGGGTACGCCTATACCGCCCTCGCAATTCGATCACCAAGCAACCTATTTGAACTTTTGGTTGCAGCTTGTAGGTGTTCGAGATCTTCGGAGCGTGATCGTTGACAACGCATGGAATCGAGATCGTCTGGAATCAGAAGTGAGCCTGGCGAAGGGCAAAGCGACTCTGGAACAACTGGTTGAGTGGTTTCTTAACTAGTAGCAGAACTGCAGCAACGTGCTATGACCCTGATTTGGAGGATCGGAGGAGGGATTGACGCCGAGCCGCGAACATCGTCTCATGCAGTTGCGGCAGGATAACGGGCTAACCGGAAGTTACTGCGGGCCAGAAGGATCCGTATCTTGGTTTTTTCAGTTTAATGCGTATGAGAATTTAGGTCGCGGGACAACATCAATTTGAGAGTGAGTTTGTCCGCACCAGCACTCCAGCCCACGCCGATGCCAGTTTCGACATTCAGAAACCCACCCCTGCGATCCACAACAGCCCACGTCTCGTGAAATTGCTGATTTCGCGGCACGAAGCCGTGTAGCGGACCGAAGCTGTCGTACTCTTCCATTGCGACGGCCCATCTATCGTTCAGATTGTAGGCGATGCGAGCCGCTGGGTTGTATTGCAGACCTTTCAGACCGCCGGTGTAGTCGGTATCTAGAATCGGATTGTAGATGAAATCCCACTGATGAAGATGGAAGCCGATGATCGGTCGAAACTCGGAGGTGATGCGTCTTGATTCCCAATACAGAGCATTGACGCTGAATTCGAAGTTCACACCATAAAAGAATTTATGCTCGTGTGCGTGTGGGCGAACGAATAGCTCGCGGATCTTGAAGCCGTTGATGGTTGCACCGTGATTTTCCGAATGGATGCTATACACCGGAAGATATAAGCCTTGCTCAAACCAGGGCTTCACGCCATACGCCCATTCCGCAGCTCCGTTGAGGGAATCGTTGGCGACTATCGTGCCAGGAAATTCGGGCGCAGTTCGGCCGATCGGAGTGAAGTTGCTGTGAATCATAAGATTAAAGACGCCGGGTTCAGCAATTTCCGCGTCGTAAACCTGGATTTCGTCCGTTTGCGCCAGTGTACCTACCGGCACTGCAGCCACCCCCACCAAGATCAACAGCAGGCGAGCGCGTATCGATACTTCTAACCGCAACCGAGTAAACCAAATGCTACTAATCCGATGACAGCATCGCACAAATGGATTGATGCACCGTCCGAGCCTGCCGATACACGCTCTTGTTTTGTTTGGAGCGCCGCGGCGATGAAAGCTCCTTGTATCTCTCAAAATCAACATCACGCGAATAAGACTGTCCGAGTGTATTGAGGGCTGAGTAGTATGTGCCCGAGAACAACGGCTTGAGAACATTGTCGGAAAGCGACGGGACAGCCGTTTACGAGCCTGGCAAATGCAGCGGCGCGTGTATTAAGGATCGGCTCAATCTCGGCCAGGAATTCGTTATCGGCGGCTTCACGCCGGGTCCGCACCGCTTGGACTCCATCATCGTCGGCTACTATAGCGGCGATGATCTGGTTTACGTTGCCCGAACCAGAAACGGATTCGTTCCGGCGTCCCGGCGAAGGGTCTTCGAGAACCTGCGCCCGCTAGTCACGCCAGAGTGTCCGTTTGTGAATCTGCCAGAGACCCACAAGGCGCGATGGGGAGAAGCACTAACCGCCGAGAAAATGAAGAACTGCGTTTGGGTTCGGCCCGACCTCGTTGCTCAGGCATTGGGCGGATCTGCGGAGCGCGAAGTCACCGGCGTGAAGAAGCGCGTCTTGTCCGCTGCCGGCAGAGCGGCGATTGCGAAGGCGGCGAAGAAGCGGTGGGCGAAGGTTAGGAAGCAGACGAAGAGAGAAGCGGCGTAGCAAATCTCCTGCGGGCTATCAGATCAGACTGATCTTGCCAGTCATTCTTGCCCTCACGTTGCGCGGATAAGAGTCATTCCAATAAACGCGGCAATACATCGTTCGTCAAATGGTCGAGAGGCGGGTTTCATAAGCCCGACAGCCGGGCACGACCACGCTATCTTTGGCCCCGTCACCACAGACGATGAGGAAGCAAGTACGTAAAGCCGACGAATGCCTCCCAACGAGTGGAAGTGTCTGTTAAGCCTCGATTGAAACCGACATCAAACACGAGCGTTTTGCGGGCGGTGTAGCTGACTGCCCAAAGATTTCCGACCGTATTGCTCCGAAGGAATGGCTGTGTGAAATGCCATATTTCACCGGACAAAGTGAACTTCTTCAGGAACGGGTGCGAAATCGTGAGTGATTGTCCAAATTGAGCCCGGTGTATCGGGTCTTGGACCATCTCGGTCACAAAGACGTTCGCGTCGTAATGAAACCCTTTCACGTCCGCGCTTGCCAGGACAAGAAACGAATTGGTCGGGCTGCCGAAATCGAACTCTGGCGCTCCGCCATCATATACTCGGTGGAAATAGCTCACCGCCAGCGTGGGTTTCGGACCTTCACCCTGATACAGCACGGCCTGTGCGCCGACAAAAACGTCGGCCACCCGATTGGCTGAGGTGCCGTCCGCCGTGAAGTGCGCGACAGGTTCCGCGGACAATAGAAATTCCAAGCGCCGCGTAGCGGAGAGCTTCATGACTTCATTGAAGCTGTATCGGGACGAGAACTCAGGGGAATCGTGAGCGCTCGTAAAGCCAGTCTCGAACTGAAGATAACCCACCGGCGTGAGGGTCGCGGGTGTCGATACGGTTGGACGACCCGGATTTGCTTCTGGGCCATCTGATTCTGCTGACTGCGCCGCAACCGACGAAACAACTACAAGACTCACAACAAAAACCAACAGACAATTCTTCAAATAGCCACCCCGTTGACCCGAATTCGTTGGACAACCGGCTCCACTCAGTAAAATCCCCCAATTCACTTCAAATAGGTACGAACGATCTCGATGATGTCCTCGGCGGCCTCCTCTGAACTCTTGGTCTTACGAGGCATATGATTCCGAATGTGCTCTTCCATTAGCTCGGCCATAAGGCTATTGATCGCGCCACGAGCCGCAGCAAGACGCTGAAGAACATCGGCGCACGGCGAGTCTTCATTGAGGCCACGAAGTACGGATTCGAGCTGGCCGATAACTTTCTTAGTTCGATTGACGAGGTCCAATTTTTCGCGTGTGAGATGAGACATGGTTTTTTATTTGACCTACCCTATAGGGGTATGGTATCAGACTCGTGTTTGAGCATCAAGACTCTCAAAAGGGAAATATGGAAGATACGACTCAAGACCCGGAGCCTCCGGGAGGCACAACCCGAACAGGATCGCACAGCTAACGGATTGGGGAATCGATGTTGCCTACTCCGCTCGCTGTCCGGGAATGAAGAAACGGAGCGAGTGGGGCGTTTGTAACGCTTCTGTAATGTCCCCGCCCGATACTTGCACACCATCCTTGCTTGTTCGGATGTTTTTCCGTTGAGGGTCGTTCTGCGGCTCGCGGCTCAGGACTTAGATGGCAACGTGTGCGTAGCTTCCGACATTTGTAAATTTCTGATTGGTGCGACTTGGATGAGTTAGACGAGGAGGGTTCATGCGGCAGGTGGTTCAACGTCTATGCTCTGGAGCGTTTGCGATCTTAATGATGTCCACAAGCAGCTTCGCTCAGAAGGCGCTGACGTGGCAGGAGGTTCGAAGCAAATTCGGGGCGGCGAATCCAACTTTGCAGGCCGGACAAATCGGCATCGACGAATCCCGTGCGCAGGAGATCACGGCGAACCTGCGACCGAACCCGAACCTGACCGTCCTTGCGGACCAGATCGATCCATTCAGCGGCGGTTCCGCGCACGGGCCTTTCGCTTACCTCTTGGTGACAGGAAACGTGAACTTTCTGTGGGAGCGCCAGCACAAACGCGGGCTGCGCCTGGAGAGCGCGCAAAAAGGAACGGCAGTCGTAACCTCTGGGCAGGCCGACCTGGAGCGAACTCTGCTATTCAACGTGCGGGGAGCGTTCGTGCAAACCCTTCAAGAAAAGGCGATTCTTGATCTGGCAAAAGAGAACCTCGCTTATTACGACCACGTCCTCGATGTGAACCGTGATCGGTACAAAGCCGGTGGGATTGCGCAAGTGGATTTGAAGCGGCTGGAACTTCAACGGGTCCAGTACCTATCTGACTTGCAGACTGCCGACGTGAATCTCCGAGTCGCGAAAATCCAGCTACTCATGCTGCTAAATGATCGGACGCCGGTCGAGCAGTTCGATGTCACCGGGCCCTTTGATTTTTCGGAGCAAGTTCCTCCGCTTAACGACGTCCGCCAGACGGCTCTCGATTCGCGCCCTGACTTGAGCGCCGCCCTACAGTCCGTCGAAAAAGCTAAGACCGATTACAGACTGGCCGTCGCCAATGGATCGACCGATCCAACGCTCGGTTTCGATGCAGGCCGAAATCCACCTATCGACCAATACGTTGGGTTTAGCGTCAGTATTCCTTTGCGGATTTTCGACCGCAACCAGGGGGAAAAGCGGCGAACGCAACTGGACATCGACCGAAACGATAGGTTAGCGGACGCTACGCGGGCGCAGGTTCTCAGTGACGTTGATTCTGCCTACGCCACGATCAACAGCACTGTAGCGTTGCTCAAACCGTATAAAGATCAGTATTTGGAGGAGGCGTCCAGCGTGCGGGATACGATTGCGTTTTCATATCAACACGGCGCAGCGTCACTTCTGGATTTTCTCAATGCCCAGGCCGACTATCGGAGCGTGCAGGCGAATTACTTGAACTTGGTTGCTTCCTATTTGAGCGCAGCCAGTCAATTGAATCTTGCGGTAGGACGCGAGGTCATCCAATGAGAGGGCTGCATATTGAAATGGCGATGTTTTCGTTGACGGTCGGCCTGTCTCTCGTCGGCTGTGGCGATCAGCAGAATGACAGGAATGCAGGAGCGCCCCCACCGCTGAAGGTTGAGGGTGCAGCGGACCCGAATGTGTTTCAGGTCGACCGTCCTGACAAATTCCCTTTGGCTGAGGCGGCTGAGCAAGTCACGACATCGCAATTGACTGCCACGGCGACCGTCAACCCGGACGTGTCCAGAACCGTGCCCGTGGTCTCGCTCGCTTCGGGCCGCGTTGTGGAGATCAAAGCCCGCTTGGGCGACACAGTCAAGAAGGGGCAAATCCTTCTGCGGGTCCAGAGCGCGGATATTTCGGGAGCTTTTTCCGACTATCAAAAGGCCGTGGCCGACGAGCAACTCGCTCGTACTCAACTAGAGCGCGCACAGATACTTTACGACAAAGGTGCGATTTCTCTGAATGACCTTCAGGTTGCGCAAGACACGGAAGCCAAAGCTCAAGTTGACGTGAAGACCAGCGCCGAAAAGCTCCGTGTGCTTGGCAATGCCAATCTAGATCAACCATCTGGTGTCGTTGATATCCGTGCCCCGATATCGGGGGTCATAACCGATCAGCAGGTTACGAATGCAGCGGGCGTGCAAGGGTTGAGTTCGCCAAATCCATTTACGATCTCCGACCTGACCTACGTCTGGATCATTTGCGATGTATACGAAAACGACCTTCCCACCGTGCACCTCGGAGAAAAGGCTGATGTTCGCTTGAACGCATATCCCGACAGGAATTTCACCGGAACTATCAGCAATGTTGGCCCCGTCCTGGACCCAAATCTCCGCACTGCGAAGGTGCGGATCGAAGTACGGAATCCAGGCCTGATGCGTCCTGGTATGTTTGCGACTGCCACCTTCCACGGCAAAAAGAAGGAAATGTTCGCTGCAGTTCCCGCAACCGCGGTCTTGCATTTACGCGACCGCGATTGGATTTATTTGCCTGAGGGCGGCAAAAGCTTTCGCCGCGTGGAAGTGAAAGCTGGCGACATGCTGCCAGGCAACATGCAGACAATCCTCTCGGGAATTGCAGCGGGCCAGCACATTGTTGCGAATGCTCTTGAATTTCAGAACACGGTGGAACAGTAATGATCCGCTCGGTTGTCGATTTCGCTCTCAACAATCGCTTTATCGTCCTCAGTGTCGCCGTTGTTCTCTTCCTTTGGGGCATCGTCGCGTTTAAGAGATTACCAGTGGAAGCCTACCCAGATGTTGCGAACACCTGGGTTCAAGTGATCACACAGTGGCCAGGCCGGGCGGCGGAAGAGGTCGAACAACAAATCACCATACCAATCGAAATCCAGATGAACGGAATTCCGCATCTTGCGCATGTGCGATCCGCTTCGTTAGCTGGCCTTTCCGTCGTCAATCTCATATTCGACGATGATTCGGACAACGATTGGGATCGCCAGAAGGTGCTGGAGCGACTTTCCGCGGTCACGCTGCCACCCAGCGTCGCCGCGCAGATCGGTCCTGACTTCAGTCCAATCGGTTCGGTCTATTGGTACACGCTACAGAGCACGAATCCCAACTACGACCTCATGGAGCTTAAATCGCTGCAGGATTGGACCATCAACAAATACATTAAGGCCGCACCAGATGTCGTAGACGACTCGTCCTTTGGGGGTCTGACACGCGAATATCAGGTTCGGGTCGATCCCGACAAATTGGTGTCGTACGATTTGAGCCTCGCTCAGATCGAACAACAGTTGACCAATGCCAATGCAAATGCAGGTGGCAGTTTCATCGAACAAGGGGCACAGCAGATCAATGTTCGCGCAGTCGGCCTGGTCAGGAATGTACAAGATATAGAAAAGACCGTCCTCAAAACGCAGAAGGGCACAGCGATACGCATTAAAGATGTTGCTGTCGTCACGCAAGGACCGAAGATTCGGCTCGGCCAAATTGGAAGAGCCATTCATCGCTCGGACGGCGTGGTAGTTGACGATAACGATGTGGTCGAAGGCATCGTGTTCATGCGCAAGGGTGCAGACACGGCGGCAACAATGGACGGCATACACGCAGCCGTGCAAAAGCTCAACGACCACATACTGCCCCCTGGCGTGAAGATCATTCCTTACCTCGACCGCGACGATCTCGTCCACTACACGACCCACACCGTGCTTCACAATCTCGGCGAAGGAATGATCCTTGTAGTCGTCATTCTGTTTATCTTTCTTGGAAACGTTCGAGGCGCGCTCATCGTTTCACTTACGATACCGTTTGCCCTGCTATTTGCCTCGATTTGCCTCGACCTGCGTCACATTTCCGCAAATCTGCTCTCTCTGGGTGCGTTGGATTTTGGCATGGTTGTCGATGGTGCCGTAGTGATGATCGAAAACATCGTTCGCCATCTAAATCGCCCCGAAAGAGAGCATCGCACGCCAATCGAGCGAATTCGAGAAGCCGCACACGAAGTTCAACGGCCTGTCTTCTACGCCATCGCGATCATTGTTACGGCATACTTGCCGATCTTCACATTGCAACAGGTCGAGGGAAAACTGTTCAAGCCGATGGCGTGGACGGTGGCCTTTGCTTTGCTAGGTGCCTTGATATTTTCCATGCTCGTTGCTCCAGCGCTCGCGAGCCTTTGCTTCCGGTCCGGGGTGAAGGAATGGAAGAATCCGATGATGAGCTATTTGACGGCTCGTTACAGAAGAGCTGTAAGTTGGACCATCCAAAATCGATCTTTTACGGTGGGAGCAGCCGTGATTTTGTTTGCGTTTGCAATGTTTCTGGCGTTTAGCGGAGTGATCGGTTCGGAGTTTCTTCCTCATCTGGATGAGGGTGCGATCTGGGTGAGGGGTACATTGGCACCTAGCACCGGACCCACCGAGAGCGCACGTGTTGCCGAAAGAGCGCGTCAGGTGCTCTGCTCCTTTCCCGAAGTCCCTCAAGTCGTAAACCAGATAGGGAGGCCGGACGACGGAACGGATACAACGGGATTCTTCGATATGGAGTTCTTCGTTGACCTCCTGCCCAAGGAGAAGTGGCGTCCTGTTTTTCGTCAAAATAAGGAACTGCTCATTGCAGCGATGAGCAATGAGCTAGAGAAGATACCAGGAGTATTTTGGGGGTTCTCTCAGCCGATCTCAGACAACCTGGAAGAAGCTGTCAGCGGCGTCAAAGGCGCACTCGCAGTGAAGATTTACGGGGATGATCTCAAAACACTTGAAGCGAAGGGAGATCAGATTGTTAGCGTCATGCGAGGTGTTCGTGGCGTAGAAGACCTTGGGCTGTTTCGCGTTCTCGGTCAACCTAACCTTAATTTCGAAGTGGACCGCGATCAAGCAGCTCGTTTCGGAATCAATATCTCGGACGTTCAGGATGCGATTCAAACCGCCGTCGGAGGCAACGCTCTCAGTCAGGTGCTGATCGGAGAGCAACGATATGACCTCGTGCTCCGTTATTTGCCGCAGTATCGAGATACGAGAGAGGCAATTGAAAGGATTCGTCTTCTTTCGCCGACAGGCGAGCGGGTCTCACTGGCCCAACTCACGAAAAGCGGAGTCTCCGATGGTGGTTCAGAAATTTACCGTGAGGCCAACTCGCGATACGTGGCCATCAAGTTCAGCGTGCGCGGAAGGGACTTGGGCAGCACCGTCGAAGAAGCAATTACAAAGGTCAATGCCGCCGTTAAGTTGCCATCGGGCTACACGATTGATTGGGCAGGCGAATATGAGAGCCAGAAGCGTTCGCAGCGTCGGCTGATGATTGTGCTCCCAGTCACTGTCGTGGCGATATTCGTCATTCTGTATGCGATGTTTACTTCTGTGAAGTGGGCTCTTCTAATTCTGACCAACGTAGCAATGGCCCCGTTGGGAGGCTTGTTGGCGCTCCTGGTCACGCACACGAACCTCAGCGTTTCCTCAGGAGTTGGCTTTCTCGCACTCTTCGGAGTGTCCGTGCAGACTGGCATCATCATGGTCGAATACATCAACCAACTTCGAGCCAGGGGCTACACGATTGAACAATCTGCCGCAGAGGGAGCTGTCCTCCGGCTTCGGCCCATTATGATGACCATGCTGGTCGCGACCTTGGGTCTACTCCCTGCCGCGCTCTCTCACGGAATCGGATCGGACTCACAGCGTCCTTTTGCAATCGTGATCGTCGGGGGACTTCTGTCGAACCTCATGATAGGTATCTTTCTCTTGCCGACTCTTTATGCCTGGTTCGCACGTGAAGGTGATCAGCTTCCAGAGCCAGAGTCTGAGAGCGCTGTGTAGGATTCAATTGACCATTGGACTACAAAATCGTCTTACGGCAAATGAGGGGTTTCGTCTATGAAAAGAGCAGAAGTATGCGAACTCATTAGGGAGATCGGCATCATTCCAGCTATCCGGGTTTCTTCTGCCGAGGATGCGCATTTCGCCGCTGATTCAGTCGCAAAGGGCGGAATACCGATTGTAGAAATTACGACGACTGTGCCAGAGGCCGTTGAGTTGATTTCCCATCTCGTAAGCCACCATCACGAAATGATTGTTGGCGCTGGCACAGTGCTTGACACGGAGACCGCGCGACGGTGCGTCGATGCAGGAGCAAGTTTCTTGACCGCGCCTGGATTCGACTTAGCGATTGTGGAGTTTGCTGCCAAGGCAAACGTTGCGGTCTTGCCGGGAGCATTGACACCAACTGAAGTGGTCACGGCTTGGAGAGCGGGTTCCGACTTCGTCAAAGTGTTTCCCTGCGCGCAGCATGGCGGAGACAAGTACATCAGGGCGTTGCACACGGCGTTGCCTCAGGTTCCATTGATCGCGGCGGGAGGAGTAACGCAACAGACGGCGGCGAGTTTCATTTTGGCAGGAGCTATCGCGATCGGTGTTGGCACCGACTTGATCCCGACTGACGCCATAGAGCAACGCGAATCGACTCGAATTCGAGAACTCGCGCATCGATTTGTGGGTTTCGTGAATGATGCCCGTCACCGGTTAGCCCCTCAAAAACAGAGGGGCGGAGGCGCTAAGACTGATTTCGGGCGGCTTCACAAGGACGCAAAGTGATACCAGGACTGAGGGAGCGTGTGGGATTTCTATGAGTCGCCATTCAATTGTGCTAATAATTCTCATCGCGAGTTCAACATCTGCATACGCCCAAAGGGGCGGACGGGGCGATGCGCTTCAGAACTACCTGGGAGAAAATCGCAATCCCAGTTTGCTGTTGCAACTGAAATACGAGAAGACAAGGCTCTACTTCAGCGCATCCGAACTCCGAAAGAAACCACGCTCCAACATCATCCTGACTGATCCCGCGACCGGGCTCACTCAGTTGTACGAGGGAGTGAGTGTCGAACAATTGGTCCCTTCTGAACAACCAGAACAGGAAGGACGACATCGAGGGAACGCCGGAAGCTGGCACTCGCGATCCAAAGAAGAAGCAAAGGCAGTTCACGCATCGCCAATATAACGCCCGAATGACGAAAAGGCGCACCATGCCGTCACACAGAGCGCCTTCGTGGACGCTCGCCAACGATCCGAGATCGATACCTAACTAAAAAGGATGGTCTTATAAAACGGCGGCAATACAATCCACTTCGATATCAAACCCCCCGTTCCAAGCAGGAACGTTGATGAAGATTCGAGCAGGAGGATTCTCCGGGAAGTAATGCCTGTAAACCTCGTTAACAGCAGGAAACATATCTACTGAAGTCACGTAGACATTCAGTTTCAGGATGTTTTCCAGGGACGAACCCGCCGTTTCGACACAGAGCTTAAGCTGGTCTAAAACGATCTCGGTCTGGCGCTCAATAGGCCCTCGGAAAATCTCTCCGGTTTTCGGATCGAACGGCGGAGAGCCTGAGACGTAAACAGTGTCGCCGTGTCTAGTCACCGTCGAAGCGGGCGCCTTGTACTTTTCGAGGTAGGTCGCCAGCGGCTCAACGCGAATGATTTCTCGTTTCATAGTTTTCCTCCGATTGCTGGGTGCAGCTCCGAGCGATCATACGGCCACCTGCACGAACTTCAAAAAGGAAATGTGGGGTTAGAAGTACATCCACGCAAGGGCCGCGAGCGCGTTCCCAATAGAGAGGACGAGCTTGACTGCGGAGATGAGAACACCACGTCGCAGGAAGTCGCAGGAAAAGGTGCGAGTGGAACAAGGTGGCAAGAGCCATCGCGGCAATACCAACTAACGTTCCCACCAGAATCTTGGTGGCGCTTTAGAGCATAAGGGGCTGGCTTGATCCAGCCCCTTAACTATTGACAGCGGCAACCTCACTTGAGTCTACGCCAGCATTACTGGACCGGCTTAAGGGGTTGCAGATATCGAGGTGAATCTCCGCAACCGAGAGCAGAACCGAGGAAGATCACGCCTGTTTCGTCGGTGAAAGCGGCAGGCGCACACCTCCACGTATCGGAAACTGGGTTGATTCGCGGTTTAAGGCTAATGGAATAGTGTTTGCCGTCTACGCCGGTGGTGATTGCCAACTCCAACACTCCCGGATATTCGAGGTTGATGGGAGATTGGTTGAAAAGCTTTTTCGTTCGGAGGAAGGCCACGATGTCCTTTCTAGAAGCGAAGTGGCCAGCTTCCTCGTGATACCAATACTCGTGGGTGTTCAGGAACCGGAGTGTATTCACCAAACTCTCGGCGGAGATTTCCGTTGGCGGGTCAACCTGTGAGGGAATAGTTGCCAATTGGCGAGCTTCCTCATGATACGAATACTCGGGGGTGTTCAGGAGCCGGAGGGTATTCACCACGCTCTTGGCGGGGACTTCCGGTTTCAAGTCCAGTTGTGAAGGAATAGTTGTCGTCGCCAAGAGGAATCCCAGGAGACAACAAAACAGCGTTGCGATGCAAATTCTTTTCATAGGCACCTCCCAATCCAGTGAAGTATAGGCATTTCCGGACGATAAATGCCACTTCGGTGGACTTGCGACGGGGCGGTGACTACTCATTCCGAAGGGCCTTTTCCGGTCGCGCCCCGTGCCGCAAGCGCAAATTGATAAAGAAGTTTCTCGGCTGCTACACCGTTCAAACAAGCCGCGTAGTCGGCACGGTGATGGTTGGCGCGTGTCTTCAAACGGAGAAGCCTAGTTCCCTCCAGTCCAGTTGATGTTGGAACGAACTGCACCGTGGTAGGCCGAAAGGCTAACAGTCGCCCGGTGCAGGGCAAATGGTAGCGGCATCAGTAACCCCGGCGTCAACGCGGAAGTGCTGAGGAACGACTTGGTCTGACCAAAACGAGAAATGAAGCGGCGCATTGCTGATAAACAGGCATCCGCGCGGAGCGGTGCGCGAGCAATCACTTTAGTCGCGCTAAACCACCGCTTTAGATATTTCAGATTGACATGATTAGCGCATCGCTCCTACTGTGCGAACAACGACACCCATTCAAGTAATCGATAGCGATTATCGAGGAAAGCAATCGTAGGTTCTGGGCTCAAGGGTCGAGGTCGAGTCGATCCCCGTGCGCAGTACGTAGCGGTGCGTCCGCGTCACGGACATAAAAGGGGCCGATCCGGATTGGCAACGTCGAGTCAATGGATCGGCCGCGAAAGGAAAAGGCGAAAATGAAAACGAAATTTGCCAAGCTGCTTTTCGCATTTCTGTTGAGTCCCCTGCTTTCCCATGCGCAAGGCTTGGGAAGCATCGTAGGGCGAGTACTCGACCCCAATGGGGCGCCGATAGCCTCTGCCAGGCTGGTGGTCTTGCAAGAGGGAACGGGCTTTTCACGCACGGCAACCGCCGATGCGGAAGGCCTATACGTAATTCCATCGCTTGAACCTGCGACCTACAGCATCACCGCTGACGCGCCTGGATTCAGTACTTCGAAGCAGAGCGGGATCGTGTTGCTGGCGGATCAGACGCTGACGGTGAACCTGAGTATGAAGCTAGGCTCGACGACGGAAGTGGTCACGGTGACGGGCAACGCGCTGCAGGTGGATACGTCGACATCGACGCTGAAACAGGTGATCGAGCAGGAGAGAATTACGGAGTTGCCGCTGAATGGGCGTAACGCAGCCCAATTGACGCTGCTGGTGCCGGGCGCGGTGAACGCGCCAAATGGTGGGGCAGACCAGGGAGCGACTAAGACTTTTCCAGCCGCAGTGACGTATTCGGCCAATGGATCGCGGCAAAACACGATCAGCTACCAACTTGACGGCGGGAACTACGTAGACGAATACACAAATGTGAACCAGCCGTTTCCGTTTCCGGACGCGCTGCAGGAATTCAGCGTCCAGACCAGCAACTACAGCGCGGAGTATGGAGAGAATGCCGGCGGCGTCGTGAATGTGATCACGAAGTCGGGCACCAACAACTTTCACGGCGATGCGTTTGAGTTTGTACGCAACCCGTATTTCAACGCGCAGAATTTCTTCGCGACACCGACAACTCCCGATCAGGTAAAGCGCAATCAATTCGGAGGGACGATTGGGGGGCCGGTCATTCGCGACAAGACCTTCTTTTTCGCGGGGTATCAACGAACAGAGTTTCGGAACCTGGTGTTGGGCAGCTCGAAGGTGGTGGGCCAGACCGACATCAGCAAGTTCCTGGCAGGAGGCGGAAAGATCGACCCAGCCGTAGCGATGATGCTGGGGATTGACCCGACGACGGGAGCATATCTTGGATCGGCGGCGAAATTCAGCCTGGCGGGCCCCATACCAGCGGGATCGAATCCCACGGTTCCGTTCTCGAAGCCGGACATCGAAAACTACGACTCGGGAATGGGCCGGCTGGATCACGCCTTCAGCCAAAAGGACAGAATCACCGGGCGGTACGAGTTCGACCGGTTCACCAAGGCAGCGGTTTTCGAGCCCTTGCTACTGGTGGCTTACACCGACGCCACATTTTCGATCGTAGCGCAGAACGCGCTGGTACACGAAACGCACGTTTTCTCGCCACGGCTGGTCAACGATTTTCGGATGAGCTATTCGCGCGAGGTGTCGACTCGCGGACCTTCACCGGAGGCAGTGAATCTGACCGGATTCGGAGTCGCGCTGCCGTTCGAGCCAACGCCGAATGCGATCCAGGGCATCGGCGTGCAGAATGGATTCAACTTCGGTGACAACCCGAGCGGCACCTTCACACGAAACAATTTTACCTATGCCGACGATGTGAGCTGGGAAAAGGGAAAGCACGACTTTCACTTCGGTGGAATTATCGAGTGGAGCCAGGTAGACCTGAACAACCAATTCAACCAGCCAGGAATCGTGAATTTCTGCGCGCAAGACACCTACCTAAAACAACCGACGGGGTTGCCCACGTACCAGAATTTTCTTGCCGGCACGATGTGCGACGGTGGTCCGGCGGGGAATGGGTATGCGTTCCAGCAGGGCGCCGGGGAATTTAAGGCCAACCGCAACAAATTCCCAGGCGTTTACGTGCAGGACAACTACCGCCTGAACCGGCGACTTACGTTGAATCTCGGGCTGCGGTACGAGCCAGCACTGCCGTGGAGCGACAACGGAAATCGGTGGGCGCAGGTGAACCTGACGGCGATGGCGGCGAACGTGAGGTCTCAGGTGTATCCGAATGCGCCTCCGGGGATCTTGTTCTCGGGTCAGAACGGGATTCCGAGTGACCCGGGGATGCCGGATAACGCGCTGAACCCGAACTGGAAGGGTGTCATGCCACGGCTGGGTTTCGCGTACGACGTATTCGGTGACGGCAAGACAAGCGTAAGGGGCGGAGGGGGAATCTTCTACGACTCGCGCTCGATGGGCATGTTGAGCAACCGGTATGTGGATGAGTGGCCGTTCAGCCCACAATTCATTTTGTCGACCGCAGGGAACAGCGCACCAACACCTGGGTCGACCGCGGGCTCATTCAGCGATCCCCTTTGCACGCTGCCATCGACACAGGCAGCACTGAATTGTACTGGGGCCCAAGCGGCGGCGTATCCGAAATTTCCAAGCCCTTTCCCAGCGCCAACCAACTTTGCTTATAGTCCCCCGTTCAATCAGATCGCGGTGACCTACGATCCAAGCGGCACATACCACGTGCCGACGGTGTATGAGTGGAACCTGACGGTCGAGCGGCAGCTGCCTGCAAGCATTTTGATGCGCGTGGCATACGTGGGCTCGCGAAGCTTGCACATCCTGGAGACGCAGGACTACAACGCTGGCGCTTGTTGCACGACGACGGGCAAAGCGAACACGGGTTCCACGAATCTGCTGGTGGCCTCGGCAAGCGGCGGGGAGTTCAAAACGAATACGTTCTCGACCGTGCAGGCGGACATTACCGACATCAACGCCAACTACCATTCGCTGCAAGTGTCCGGCGAAAAGCGAATGTCGCACGGGCTAACGATTCTGGCGAACTACACCTTTTCAAAGAGCATGGATGATCTGCCGTTTGGCGAAGGAGTCTCTGGATTTGACACCGGGTATTCGACGCTACCGCTGACCGACCCGAACCGCCACCGGTTCGACTACGGACCGTCGTCGTTCGATCACACGCACGTATTCAGCGGTTCCTACGTGTGGCAGTTGCCCAGCCTGCAGCATGCCAACCGAATGATGCGCCATGTACTAGGCGATTGGCAGTTGGGGGGAATCGTCTCTGCGGCAACCGGGCGGCCGATTACCGTGCTGCAAGGGACGGAAATATCGGGCACGGGCATCGGCAATGACCGAGGGACCTATTGCACCGGGAACGGCGCGGCGGGGGATACCTGTCAGCCAGGAATCAGCGCGTACGGCAACAATTCGTGCGCGGGCGTAACCGCGACTTGTGTGAGCTGGCTGAATGCGGCAGCGTTCGAGCCCACTAAGGTGGGCGGAGCGAACAACGCGACGATCTTCGGCACATTTGGAGATATCGGCAAGAACGCGCTGCGTTTGCCGCGCACCTTCAACTGGGACATGCAACTCTCAAAGTACATTAACTTTACCGAGCGTTGGAAGCTCCAGCTGAGGGTGGAGTACTTCAACATCTTCAACCATCCGAACTTTGCTCCGGAAAGTACGAGCACGGGCACGGTGAATAGTACGGACCAAATCAGCGCGTTCGACAAGCTGAACGGCAATTCCGCGTTCGGTACGTTCCGAGCCGGTCAGGCCGGAGATCCGCGCGTGGCGCAACTGGCCGCGAAGTTGTTTTTCTAAGGTCGGTGCGCGCCGTGGAGGGGAGGGCGGCCTTGAGCAATCGAGGAACGCTCGTTCCCTCCGCGGTTCGTTGAGTCTCACTGAAATTTGAGCTCAGTTTTTTCGCTTTGACACTCCCGCGAGCGGCTCGTATATTTCGCGGGACGTCATAAAAGAAACTGAACTTACTGGGCCTCACGACGCGGAAATTGCCGCCGAGCGGGAGCTCGGGCCGATGTAAGCAGTTCCGGTTAATCACTACGCGAATGGAAGCGCAGGCTGTCAAGCGCATCAAGTATAGGTGTGGGTATGCGAGTCGCATCGTTCAAACCATCCGGCCTCACCGGCGAGCCCTCGTCGGTCGCGTTGCTATCCAGCGATCAGATTCCGTCCGTAGTGGAGGACGTCCTGTCCTCGACCGAGTTCATCGACATCCACACGCATCTGTTTGCTCCGGAATTCGGCAAGCTTGGCCTGCGTGGAATCGATGAACTATTGACGTATCACTACCTTGAAGCGGAGCTCTTTCGCTCCTCACCCATCCGTCCCGACCAGTACTGGGCGCTGTCAAAGCAGGAGCAGGCCGACACAATCTGGCGGGCGTTGTTTATCGACAACAGCCCTATCTCCGAAGCGACCCGCGGAATTGTCGCGGTGCTACAGGCGTTCGGACTACCGACAAACGCTGCAGACCTGCGTGAAACGCGAGCGTTTTTCGAGGCACAGCCAGCGGAAGGACACGTCCGACGAGTATTTCAGCTGGCCGGCATCAGTGAGGTGGTGATGACCAACGACCCGCTGGACCCCGCTGAGTCGTCGGTTTGGATGAGCGGGGGCGTCAAGGACCGGCAATTTCACGCGGTGTTGCGTCTCGACCGGATCCTGTGGGGCTGGTCTGGTCACTGGGAGCTATTGGCTAGTCAGGGATACGCAGTCGACGAGAGCGCGTCAGGAAACTCGGTGAACGAAATTCGCAGGTTTCTGGCGGACTGCTGCGAGCGTATGCGCCCTCTGTATATGGCGGTTTCGCTGGAGGACACATTTCGGTATCCGGATGAAAGCATCACGAACAAAATACTGAAAGAAGCCGTCCTACCCTCGTGCCAGGAGGCGGATCTCCCGATGTCCCTGATGATCGGCGTGCGGCGCCAGGTGAATCCTGCGATTCGCCTGGCCGGAGACGCGGTCGGAAGAGCCGACCTGCGCGCCGTGGAAAACCTGTGCCGGAGTTTCCCTGCAAACCGCTTCCTGGTCAGCCTGCTCAGTCGTGAAAATCAGCACGAACTGTGTGTGTATGCGCGAAAATTCAGCAATCTGATGCCGTTCGGATGCTGGTGGTTCATGAATAACGGCTCCATCGTGGAAGAAATCACCCGCGAACGAATCGAAATGCTGGGGACGAGTTTCATTCCGCAACACTCCGACGCGCGCGTTCTGGAGCAGGTTATCTACAAGTGGCGAAACACCCGGGTGATTCTTGCGAAGATTTTGGCCGACACCTATCGTTCACTGACCGCCGATGGCCGCAGCGTAACGCGCGCCGATATTCAACGCGACGTCAAGCGACTGTTTCGCACAAACTTCGAGCAATGGACCGGGCTTCAACGGGGATAGCCGCTATCGTCCGGCATTCGATTCTTGCAGTAAGGCGCCGTGCAGAAAATTCGCGATCGATTCGGTGAGCTTCCGCGGGCACTCGGTGCGAGCGGTGGCCAGCGCTAAACTTCTTTTCAAATGGTGACCCTCGATCCGAAACTTGTGGAAAAAGCGGGATTTGTCGCTCAAAGCATGCTCGGGAAGGATCGAGTAGCCAAAACCCGATTCCACGAGCCGCTTGATCGCTTCGGTGTCATCTGCTTCCATCGCGACCCTGGGAACGATGTTGATCTCCCTGAAAAAGCTGTCGATCACGCGCCGCATATTGCTGCGCTTCGGATAGAGCAGAAATGGAACGCCCGCGAGTTCGGCAGCTCGGATGGAGCCGATGCGGCCGGTCGTAACATTGCGGGTGGAAGGGCGAACCACGAGCAACTCCTCGTCGAAGAGCGGTATCAGCCTTAGATTTTGCTCCGATACCGGAAGGGAGATGAGCACGAGGTCGAAACGCCGGTCGAGCAAGCCGGCAACCATCTCTTCGGTCACGCCGACCGTGACGCGAATGTCCGCCTTGGGATAGTTTTCTCGGAGTTGCCGGAGTGGACGCCCAAGTTGATAGATCAGGGTCGTAACGCCGGTTGCGAATTCGAACGGACGAACATCCTTGGAAAGATCATTTTCAAAATCCTGGCGAATTTGGCTCATCATTCGAACGACTTCTCTCGCGCGTTCCGCAAGGCGCTCGGCGGCGGGCGTGGGCACCAACCGTTTGCCGCGGCGCACGAATAGTTCCGCGCGAAGCTCGTCCGCGAGATTGTGGAGCTGGAGGCTAACGGCGCCCGGCGACAGGTGAATTTTCTCCGCAGCGCTGGTCATACTGGGGGAATCCATCACCGCGAGGAACAGCTGAAGCTGGTGAATATCCATTTTTGCGGCTCCGGATTTCCTGCACGATTTGGACGCTGTTATTCGGGTTTGCCAGAAGCACTCTACCAAAACCAGCGCGTGGCGTCCGCCGCCTTTGATGTACGACAGGCGCAGCACCATCCATGGCCCTAGTCAAATCGTTTACTCGGTTTCCCTGAGTGCAGCCGCCTAAACGCTGTCGTGGCTCGCTATTGCCATGAGCCCGCACGCCATGTACACTCACTGTCATGTTATTGAGCCTCACGTACCAGAGCAACGCGCAGATTTGTTGTCCATGTTGCGCATTCGTGTCCTCTGGCAACGGGAGGCTATCGAACTAGGAGTTTAGTTCTAGCTTAGCAGTTCAGGAACCCACCGCCAGAGACGCACTGGCCGGTGGGTTTTTTGCTTTTAAACGAAGGATTCGAACATGGGGGCCTTACCATTGCCAATACCAAGTCCGCCGCAAGAACTATTCATCGGTACCGCGTCCGATAACGGATCGGACCAGGCGCTCGCTGCCCCCGCCGGGCCCAGACTGAGCCATCTCAGAGCTCTCGAAGCAGAGAGTATCTATATTCTCCGTGAAGCCGCCGCTGAGTTTTCCCGGCCGGTCATGCTCTATTCCATCGGCAAAGATTCCTCCGTGATGCTCCGGCTCGCGCAAAAAGCCTTCTACCCGGGAACGATTCCGTTTCCTTTGCTGCACATCGATACGAGCTACAAGTTCCCCGAAATGATCGAATTTCGCGATCAGTATCCAAAACAGATTGGTGCGCGACTCATTGTGCACCAAAACCGCGCGGCGCTAAGCGCGGGCGCCAATCCATTTTCATTGGGAACGCAAAAGTGTTGCGGCTTATTGAAGACACAATCCCTGCTCGATGCCCTCGCGGAAGGCGACTTCAACGCGGCCTTCGGGGGGGCACGGCGCGACGAAGAAAAGTCGCGGGCGAAAGAGAGGATCTATTCCTTTCGCGACGTACATGGACAGTGGGATCCCAAAAACCAGCGGCCCGAGCTCTGGAATATTTTCAATTCGCAAATCAATAAGGGAGAGAGCATTCGAATCTTCCCGCTTTCCAATTGGACGGAGTTAGACATCTGGATGTACATCCACACGGAAAACATTCCGATTGTGCCGCTCTATTTTGCCCGGGCACGTGATGCGGTTATTCGGGACGGTTCCATTGTCCTGATTTATTCGAAGGACCAACTTCAACCTGGGGAGAAAGCCCGGCCGCTCATGTGCCGTATGAGGTCGCTCGGATGCGTCCCGTGCACGGGAGCCATACGGTCGGAGGCCGACACTGTTCCCAAAATCATCGCGGAGATGATTTCGTTCCGCCGATCGGAGCGGGAAAATCGAGCGATCGATCACGACGAAGAGGGATCGATGGAGATCAAGAAGCGGGAGGGTTACTTCTGATGGCTCCCGCGCCTCTCGTAGAAATACACGATGAGTTCGAGGTGTTCCTTGAGCAGAACCTGAATAAGGAACTCCTGCGATTTACGACTGCCGGGAGCGTGGACGACGGCAAGTCCACTCTCATAGGTAGACTGCTGCACGATTCCAAGACCCTTTACGAAGACCAACTCGCGTCCGTAAAGAAAAGTGGCATCAACCGCGCGCACGGGCCTATCGACTTTTCTCTGCTTACGGACGGTCTGCGCGCAGAGCGCGAGCAAGGCATCACCATCGACGTGGGCTACCGGTACTTCGCGACTGCGCGGCGAAAATTCATCATCGCGGACACACCTGGTCATGAGCAATACACGCGCAACATGGTCACCGGCGCATCAACCGCAAATCTGGCAGTAATTTTGGTCGACGGGACGAAAGGACTGCTCCCGCAAACGTTGCGGCACGCCTATATCACCTCGCTCCTGGGGATTTCCAGCGTGATTGCCGCCATCAACAAGATGGACTTACTGGAATATCAGGAAGAAGAGTTTCTCCGCCTCGAAGAAGAATTCCTCGCGCTTGCGACACGATTGGGAATCGCCGACGTACGGTGCATTCCCATAAGTGCTCTGGCGGGAGACAACGTAGTTGAGACCAGTGAGCGGATGCCATGGTACGCGGGCCCAACACTGCTGGAACATCTGGAAACGGTGCCAATTGTTCAGCCCGCAAAGACGCAAAGTTTCCGATTTCCCGTTCAGTGCGTGATAAGGCCTGATGCGACTTTCCGTGGATTCGCGGGACAATTGGCCGGCGGCCAGATCCGCGAGGGCGACGTGGTCACCGCGCTCCCTTCCGGCCGGCAATCTCGAGTGCAGTCGATCGTCACCTATGACGGCCCCATCCCACAAGCATTCTCCCGGATGTCAGTCACGTTGAAATTAGAGGATGAAATTGATCTGAGCCGCGGAGACATGCTTGCGTCTCCCCACGATCCGCCGCATGTGTCCCGGAGGTTCGCGGCGATGCTGGTCTGGATGCACGAGCAGCCGCTGGAAATTGGACGGATTTATCTGATCAAACAATGCGCACGACAGGTGCGCGGCAGGGTTACGACTATTCGCCACCGCGTCAATATCGACACCATGAACCCAGAAGTATCCGAGCAGCTGCACATGAATGATATCGCAGCCGTGGAACTGGAAACGAACACACCGCTCTTTTTCGACTCCTACGGACAAAATCGGATCACCGGAAGTTTCATTCTCATTGATTCTTTAACGAACGCGACTCTAGGTGCGGGCATGATTCGCGAAGATCTTGCTGACGACGACAAATTGTCGCGGCAAGAAACGTCAGATTCGGAAGGTCCGGTCACCGCTCCTGAACGATATCGCCGCCATGGGCACTTCCCCGCCCTCATTGTGGTCAGCGCGGGTGTCGCGCTTGCAAGGAGGCTAGAACGCGCGCTCTTCGAAGCTGGATTCGAAGTCATGCTTGTCGAAAAGAGCGCTTCCTCTCATGCACCCAAGGCTGCGTGGAACCCGATGTATGCCGCGGGATTTGTGGTCATTTATTGGAATCCATCGCTCGGAAGCGAAGAGAAATTGGACTTGAGAGCGACTGCAGGAGATTTCTTCTTCGACCTGGCCGAACTGAACCTATCTGACGGCGACGCGAAGGCCGTTGAACGAGTGCGCACCTTGGCCGAATCGCTGCGCATTGCACGTGGAACCGATCGTGCGGGGAGCGCAGCCTGAATATGGCCACAACATTTACCGCCGAAAGCATCGAGCCCCTCGAGCCAAACGAGATTCTAGGTGACTTGCTGGCTGCTCACCCCGAAAAGACCGCGTGTCTCACGTGCAGTTTCCAAGCTGAAGACATGGTCACACTCCACTTATTGCGGGAACGCATTCCCTCGCTTCCCGTGTTGTTCCTCGATACCGGCTATCACTTCGCCCAGACCTACGAATACCGCGACCTTATCGCGAAGGAATGGTCTCTCAACCTCGTAAACGTGGTGCCGCAAAGTACAGTGGAACAGCAGGAATCGGAGTTTGGGATTTTATACCGCAGCGCTCCGTCGAAGTGCTGCCAACTACGCAAGGTTGAGCCGTTGTTTCAGGCGCTGGAACCTTACGAGCTATGGTTCACGGGATTGCGGCGCGAACAATCACCGACGCGGAAAAACCTTAAAAAGCTGGAAGAACACCGCCTGCCGAGCGGAAAGACGCTCTTGAAAGTGAGCCTCCTCGCGGATTGGACCTGGACACGAGTTTGCGAATACACCGCCAAGAATCGCATCAAGTATTTGCCGCAATATGACCAAGGTTATCTGAGTATCGGTTGCGAACCGTGCACGGCGATTCCAGAGGACCCGGCGAACCCGCGTTCGGGCCGCTGGGGCGGAACGAAGTTAGAGTGCGGAATTCACACGGCTTCCGAGAGGAGTCGCCCATGAATTATTTCCTGGGATTCCTCATTGCCCTCGCGGTGGGATTGACCGGAATCGGCGGCGGAAGTTTCACAGTGCCGGCCTTGGTACTTCTTGCGGGTTTGACAGCGGGAGAAGCCGTCGGAACCGCCTTCCTGTTTGCCGGAGTCCTGCGCCTGATCGCCGCCCCCTTTTATCTGGCGGGAAAGCACATTCATTCGCGCTATCTGTGGCTTCTGTTGCAAGGAGCAATTCCCGGCCTTCTCGCCGGCATCTGGTTGCTCCGCTTCCTGAACCGTGACGCGGGAAGCCCCCTGGTCATCCTTATCTTAGGTGTCCTCTTGGCAGCATCATCCAGCCTTACGTTTTTCCGGCGGGCGCAGAATCCCAGTTTCGCCGGACGAAACCATCACTGGCTTCCGTGGCTGGCTTTGCCGATTGGCGTTGAGTCCGGTTTTTCATCCGCGGGTGCCGGAGCTCTTGGGACCGTTCTTCTGCTCAACTATTCGGAGATGACGCCTGCGCAAGTTGTGGGAACGGACTTGCTCTTTGGTTTGGTATTGGCGGTCATCGGTAGCGCCTTCCATTGGACCTTTGGGACGATCAGTGTCCCGATACTCCTGCAACTTCTGCTTGGCGGCATTCCTGGAGTGGTGCTCGGATGCCTGCTGGGACGTAGAGTTCCCGCGAAAAGGCTGAAGACGGCTGTCGCGATGGTAGCGATTTTTGCTGGATTGCAGTTGGTGTGGAGCGGAAGTCGCGCCCTTGCCGCAAGACACGCGACGAACAGCGCGAAAATTGCCGCACAGGCCAGGATCGACCGTGCACACTAGTCCCCTCTATCTCGCAAAAGACTCTCTCCGAATGGCGTCGCCAGAGAACGCCACCTTGGCGCTCGATGCCTCGTGCAAGCTCGCTCCCCTCTGTCGTTGTTGTTGTTGACCTCGCTCGAGTGGTTTGAATCGTCATCGGGAGGCGCAGGCCGCTGTCCCTCTAAATCGTTCACAACTAACCAACGGCCCGGTGTTTCAGCCGAGCTAAGCAGGACCAATCCATATCTGGAGAAAAGAAATGCGCCCTCGAAGCGTTTTCAAATTTGGCCTAAGAAATGGTTTTTCGTTTGGAGTTTTGCTGTTTGCGCTGTCGACAAGCGTCGCGATTCCCACCTTCGCGCAAGGAGACGCTTCCATACAAGGTACGGTGCGCGACTCGTCCGGAGGAGCGGTCCCCGGCGTGGCAATTCGGATCAAGAATCTGGAGACTGGTGCGTTACGAAATCTGCTGACAGATGAGGCGGGGCGCTACGATGCCGCTTCGCTCCCTGTCGGCCGTTATGAGGCGCGAGCCGAAAAGCCCGGATTCCGCGCAGAAGAGAAAAACGGAATCGCGCTCGTGCTGGGCCAGCGGGAAACCGTTGACTTGATCCTGCAGGTCGGGGACGTGCGGCAGACCGTGCAAGTGGAATCGGCGCCTACCGTCGTCGAGATCACGACCGAAGATGATTCCGGCCTTGTCGGCGAGTTGCAGGTCAAAGAACTTCCTCTGAACGGCCGGAGTTACGATCAACTCATAACTCTCAACCCAGGCATTGTGAACTACACTTCGCAACGAGCCGGAGGAATCGGCACCTCCAACTCGGTGGTCGGAAATATGTTCGCGGTTTCCGGCCGCAGGCCGCAGGAAAATCTCTTCCTACTGAATGGAGTCGAATTTACAAGCGCGTCGGAGATCAACAACACACCTGGGGGAGTCAGCGGACAACTTCTCGGCGTCGACGCCGTGCGCGAGTTCTCCGTCGTCAAAGACACCTATGGTGCCGAGTACGGAAAGCGACCGGGCGCCCAGGTCAACATCGTGACGGCTTCGGGAACGAATGGGCTTCACGGCAGCGTCTACGAGTTCGTGCGAAATGACGCCCTAGATGCGCGGAATTTTTTTGATCACGGTGACATCCCGAATTTCCAGCGAAATGTGTTTGGCGGTTCGCTTGGCGGTCCGATCAGGAAAGATAAGACCTTCCTGTTCGCAAACTACGAGGGCTTCCGGCAGGATCTGGGCTTGAGCGATCTGACGCTCGTACCGGATGCTACGTCACGGGCCAAGGCGGCGCCGAGTGTCCAGCCACTTCTGGCCTTATGGCCTGTTGCCAATGGCCAGGAACTCTTGACCTCCACGGGAGCCCCAAGCGGAATTGCCGAAGCGTTCAGCAATCCTCCACAGAATATTCGCGAGGACTTTGGAACCGCGAGATTCGATCAGCTCTTCACAGACAAGGATTCCTTTTCGGCAGTCTACACCGCCGACGACAGCGAAGCACATTCGCCCACCAGCAATCCAATCAGTCTGGTCGATGTTTTTCTGCGAGAACAAGTGACCAGTCTGAGTGAGACCCACGTTTTCTCCCCCAGCCTGCTTAATAAGGCGACCTTCGGATTCTCGCGAGGGGCATTTTATTTCAACAGCGGCACAACGGTAGATTTGCCGGGATGGATCCACGACGGCCAGCCCGTCGGTGCCGTTGTAGTCGGCGGAGGCACAACGCTCAACGGTGCGTCGCAAATCACAAATGGCGGCACCAATGCAGGAAGCAATCTTAGCGCAGTGCGCAATCTGTTCACCGCGTCCGATCAGGTCACGCTAACTCGCGGCATCCACCTATTCAGCTTTGGCGCATGGTTGCAGAGGATCCAGGCCAACGACGTTCTTGTCCAGGATCAGTACGGCCAAGCTTCCTTCACCAGCCTGCAGACGTTCTTGCAAGGCACCGTGAGCACCTACACGTACGCTCCCAACTACACGCCGCTATCCTGGCGCTCATTGGAAGGGGCTTTCTTCGCGGAAGACGCCATAAAGCTCCGGCCTTCTTTGGAACTGCGCATCGGCTTCCGGGGAGAATCGACAAATGGATGGAATGAGGCGAATGGACGCGCGTCGAACTACGCATTTGGTTCGAACGGCGTAATTCTGACCCAGCCAGTGGTTGGCGATTCCCCCTTCACTGCCAACAGTGCCAAGTTCTTGCCGGCGCCGCGAATCGCAGCAGCGTGGTCTCCCTTCGGAACTAAGAAAACGGTGATCAGGGCGGGCTTCGGGTTGTATTACGCGCTTCTCGACAACTTGAGTTACCGCCTGGATCAAAATGGTCCTTTCAACACAGTATCCGCCGTCAAGAACATTCCCTTCTCGCAGATCACGCCGGACGCGACCTATTCAACTTCAAAGGTGATTCCCAGTGGCGTGCAACCGAACCTGAGCACACCGACGGTGGAATCCTGGAGCTTGAAGATCGAGCAGCAACTCTCTTCCACGACGTCGTTGGGTGTGAGCTACATCGGCTCGCACGGTTATCACGAACTGCTGTCCCTCGATGCAAACTTGCCAGCGCCGACAATTTGCCCTGCGTCGCCCTGCCCTGCAGGTTATCCCGACGGCGCGTATTACTACCCGTCAGGCGCGGCCCTCGCCAACAATGCCGTCTGGAATACGACGCATTGGTTCTCGGAGGGCATCAGCTCGTACCACGGGCTCGAAGTGGACGTGAACCGCCGCCTGGGACGCGGATTGCAATTCCGTGGCGTCTATACCTTCTCGAAGACGCTCGACGATGGCGATAACATGAACACGAGTGTCGCAACGAACTCTCCCGCGTTCATTGCGAATCCCCTTCAACCAAAAGCGGACTACGGCCGAGCTTCGTTCGACATCCGGAATTCCGCGGTCATCAACGCCACGTATGATCTTCCGTTCGGACGCACAGCTCTATCCCGGGAGCACCCATGGGTCGAACAGCTGATCGGAAACTGGCAACTTAGCGGCATACAGACAATTCAGTCTGGCCTGCCATTTACTCCGCAGCTCTCCTATAACCCGTCCAATGACGGCGACACCCGCAATCCCGTACGGCCGTCATGGAATCCCAGTTTCTCCGGGCCGGTGATTCAGGGCGGACCCAATCAGTATTTCAATCCTTCCGCTTTCACGCAGCCGCTCCCTGGAACTTACGGCAATGCAGGTCGCAACATTCTCCAAGGCCCAGGACTCGTGGAAACCGATCTTTCGCTGACTAAGGTCTTCTCTTTTTCGGAAAGGTTGAAGTTGCAGTTCCGCTCCGAGTTTTTCAACATCTTCAATCACACGAATTTCAACGCCCCGAATCCAGTCGTGTACGCATCCGCGACAGGAGGGCCTTCCCCCACGGCGGGAGTAATCACTTCCACCACTACAACGTCACGCCAAATTCAGTTTGGGTTGAAGTTGCTGTGGTGAACGCGGACGCGTGCTCACGAGGAAAGTAAAGCCTAGTCTGGTCGTAGCTTGCTCAGGTCGGTTTGAGCCGACGAAGCGAGCGAACGTAGAGGTTACTGGGACCGATGTTATCTGGCATTCAATCGGAAGTGCGCCCCCGGGTAGACGATCAACCGCCAAATTGTCTGTTGCCTTGGGCTGAGCCGCTGATAGTTTGCTCGTGTCAGGGCCTAGCGAAATAGCAGGATGCTAAGGCGCGGCAATGATGCGCATCAAGAGTGCGGAAACGCCAGAATTCGTTCGTATCGCCCGCGAGTTGTTCGTCGAGTACTCGGAGTCGCTGGAAGTCGATCTTTGCTTTCAAGACTTCGCGGGCGAATTGGCCAGGCTACCCGGCGAATATGCCAGACCCGCTGGACGGCTGATGCTCGTTTTCGAGGGGCAGGACGCGGTTGGGTGTGGAGCGCTGCGGCCAATCGATGATGCCGTGTGCGAAATGAAACGCGTGTATCTGCGGCCGTCGGTTCGCGGAAAGGGTGCCGGTCGTATGTTGATCGCCGAGTTGATCGAAATCGCGCGCGAATTGGGCTACCAGCGAATGCGCCTCGACACACTCCCTTCGATGAAACAAGCGATGACGATCTATCACTCGTTAGGATTCAGAGAAATCGCGCCATACCGAGTGAACCCGGTTCCAGGAGCGAAATTTTTGGAATTGGACTTGAGCGTGCGCGGGACGATCGATTAGGGACCCGAATTGGGGCTCTCGAGAATTCAGGGAAACGATGGGGTTCCCCCAACCGGTGGGGGCCGGTTCGCCGCGGCCGTACAGCTCAAAAAAAGGTCGAGGCCCGGTGCCTGATTGCCTGCTATACTCTTCTAGATAAAAGAGATACCCTCCGCTTACCCGCAAGAGGACTATGCCGCCACAAACGATTCGTCGTGTAACTCCGCGAGGCTTTTTGGGGGCGATTTGCGCCCTGAGCGCCTCGCAAAAATCGGCCATCGTGCTCGTGGCTTCTCTAGTCCTCGGTACCGCGAGTGGGACTGCCAACGCGCAAACCGCTGCAGCGCGACAGCAAGGCCTCGACCCAATTCGGAGCTACATCTCGGCCGGGTGGGACTCGCTTACGCGATCTCTAACGGAATGCAAGACCATCGTTGATACGAAACTAACGACGGCTTCGGTGTTGTACATTCCGGCGGACTTCGAGACCCCTGCCGCCGTCGAGCAACTTCAAAAACAGTGCAATGTCCAGGCGCAGCACTTGCCGATCGTCATTCACAATCTCGGCGAAGTTGATCCGGGCAAGATTGATCCGGCGGGATTGCTGTATCTGCCGAGCAAGTACGTCGTGCCCGGCGGCAGATTCAACGAGATGTACGGCTGGGACAGTTACTTCATCATTCGCGGCCTGGTGCGGGACAACCGGCTCGATCTTGCGCAAGGGATGGTGGAGAATTTTTTCTTCGAGATCGAGCACTACGGCGCGGTGCTGAATGCAAATCGTACCTATTACTTAACGCGATCGCAGCCGCCGTTTTTGACGTCAATGATATTAGCGGTATACGAGGGGCAGAAAGCTGCGGGCCATGAGGATCGCGCGTGGCTGGAGAAAGCGTACGGCTACGCGGTGAAAGACTACGGCTTGTGGACGCGCGAACCGCACCTCGCAGGATCGACGGGTTTGTCGCGCTACTACGATTTCGGCAACGGTCCGGCGCCGGAAAGCTTGAAAGATGAAACCGGGCATCTCTCGCAGGTAGCGGCGAATTTCCTGGCGCATCCAGGCTCGGGCCGCGGCTACCTGGTGCCGACGAAGAGCGGCGAAGGATCGCAAGCGCCGGTCGGACCAATGTTCGCGCTGCAAGTCTGCGAGACGACCACAACGATGGCACAGTCAGGATGCGCTTCGGCCGGAAGCGCCACGCTGAGCGCGGACTACTACAAGGGCGACCGCGCCATGCGCGAGTCCGGTTATGACATTTCGTTTCGATTCGGGCCGTTCGGCGCGGCCACCCATCACTACGCTCCCGTCTGTTTGAACAGCTTGCTCTACAAAACCGAGGAAGATCTAGCTCTGATGAGCGACATGCTGGGCCGCAAGAAAGAAGGCGCCGATTGGCGGAAGCGCGCCGACGATCGCAAGCAGCGCATTCAGACCTATTTGTGGGACGCCAAGCGAGGCCTGTACTTCGATTACGATTTCGAAAAGCAGCTGCAATCGTCGTACGAATACGTAACAACATTTCTCCCCATGTGGACCGGCATCGCAACGCCCGAACAAGCGCGCGCGATCATGAAGAATCTTGCGGTGTTCGAGAAACCCGGCGGACTGGTAATGAGCCCGCAGGAAAGCGGAGGACAATGGGATTACCCCTACGCCTGGGCGCCGAATCAATTGCTGGCAGACGAAGGCATCCGGCGGTATGGCTTTAAGGATGATGCGGACCGGGTATCCTACGAGTTTCTCGCGACGGTGGCGGAAAACTTCCGGCGCGACGGCACCATTCGCGAGAAATACAATGCGGTAACGCGATCGTCGGAGACTCAGGTAACCGCAGGTTATCACATGAACATCGTGGGTTTCGGCTGGACCAACGGAGTTTTCCTCGCGCTACTGAACGAACTCCCACCCGAGGCAGTTGCGCGCTTGGCGAACGAGCAGAACGCCGCGCCCGCAGGTGCCGCGCGCTAATAGTTCTTCCTCGGTCCTCTTAGCGCAGACCTATTCTTCCCCACTTACAGCGGAACGGATTTGTTGCAGGTAGTAGTCATCGCGAGGCGGTGTCGCGCCCGTTTGACTCGCAACCCAGGCCCCCATGCGGTTTGCGGCCTCATTCAGCGTGGCCAGAGAACCACGCCGCAGATAATGATAGACCAGCGCGGCGGTGAACGCGTCGCCGGAACCGACCGTGTCGGCGACCACAACCCGACAACCGGGATGCTCGCTCACATCGTTGCCGCTGACAAGCAAGCTGCCTCTGGCGCCGCGCGTAACACAAACGATACGCAGGTTATAGGAATCCCGCAGCCACCGTGCGGCTCGTTCGTCATCCTGAAACGTGTGGCCTAGAAGCTTCACAACCACCGGTAGCTCTTCCTGGTTCAGCTTCACGATGTCCGTGAGCTTCATGGACTCCGCCAGTGTATCCGCGGAATAAAAGGCTTGCCGAAGATTGACGTCGAAAACGCGGGTGGTACCTCGGCCAACTTCCTTCAGGAACGAACGGATTGTGGCACGAGATTGCGAAGAGCGTTGGGCGAGCGAGCCAAAGCAAACGGCGTCAGCCGTGGACGCCAGACGCTGCCATTCCGGAGTCCACTCGAAAAAGTCCCAGGCAACAGACTCGGCAATTTCGAATGTAGGCTGCCCTGCCGGATCAACTTGCACTTTCACGGTTCCGGTCGGATATTTCGTGTCAATCTGCAAGTACTTGCTGCGGAGACCAATCCGTTCCAATCGGCGACCCGCGGTGCGTCCCAGCGCGTCACTACCAACGCGGCTGGCTACGATGCCCTGATCGCCCAACAGGCTCGTCATGTAGGCGAAATTCGCGGGAGCGCCGCCAAGTTCTTTGCCCTTCGGGAAAACGTCCCAGAGGAGTTCGCCTAAGCCCACAACTGTATAGGATTTAGTTTCCGGCATGGGTCTAGTGAAACCAGCGAGCGAAATTTTGAATGGCGAACAAAGGCGTTGAATGAAAACTGTGCTCCAGGGAAGTCGTCATGGCCTCGCGTTCTGGCGTTCCTCCAATTGTGCCGCAGCGTTGAGCTCCCGCTCGGCGTCCTGGGTTCGCCCCATGTCGCGATACGCTTGTCCCAGCAGGTGATGCGGGACGGGATTGTTGGGATCCATGGCAAGAGCGCGTTGCAGAGCCCGCACGGCCAATTCCGTCTCGCCCTTTTTCTCCAGCACCTTGCCCATCAGAATGTAGGGCCCTGTAGACGTTGCATCAAGCCAGATGGACCGCTGCAAGAGCTTTTCCGCCTCGTCGAAGTTCTGCATGCGGTAGTAGGCGTCCGCCAGTTTGTAGTAGCCCGCAGCGTAACCCGGATTCAGCGTCAACTCCTTCCGAAATTCCACAATCGCTTCCGGGAACTTGGAATGATACAGGTTCAACTCGCCTAAAAGAAAATGCACCAAAGGCATCTTGGGATCCAGAGTCGCGGCCTTCTGTGCATACTCTTCCGCCACCGGACTGAAATCCTGGCGCAGCAACATGCGAGCGGTAAACAAATAGCTGGCGGCCGATTCGTCAGGCACACCGTACATTTTCGCAAATGCCGCGCGCGCATGCGGATAGTCTTGGGTTTGGATATAGCAGATCCCCAGAATATAAGCGGCATCCACGTTGGCGCTGGGGAACCAGGTCTGCACTCTTTCCAGGGCAGGAATTGCATCGGCGGGGCGATTGGCCAGATAGTAGGAAAGCCCGAGCAATTGGATCGCTTCACTATCCTCAGTATTTTCTTCCTCGGCCTTCTTCAAGGACGCGGCCGCTTTCAGATAGTCGCCCTTCTTGTAAAACGCCAGGCCAAATTCATGTGACAGCCCGGGAGTTTCCGGGTGTTTTTCCTGGAGATCGCTCAGCGCCATGAGAGCTTCGTCATACTTTCCCTGCTGCAGAAGTTTCCGGGATTGTTCGAACTCGGGGCTCAGCGGTTTCGGCGTAGATTTGGGTGATGCTTCCGGCACTGGCTGGGGCGCTTGAACAGATGTGGGCGCCTGGCTTGGAGGTGTTGACCGTGCCGACGAGATTGAGGCGTCGCCGAGGACCAGCGTACTTACCAATACCGTGCAGACCCACCTGTATTTTTCCATCGGAATCCCAAACACCACGGAAGAACGATTAGAGCATAAAAAATGGGGAGCCCGCGAGGGGCTCCCCATTTTGATTAGCGATGCTAGAGGTTAGAAAGTGACCCGGACGCCGAACTGCAGTTGACGCATGCCCACGGGTGAACCCGGGGCGGAATCGGCCTCGATGTCCGTGATCTGGCCAGCGCTGCCGCCGCAATCCACGCAGGTGTTGCCGGGGACGGCGAGGACCGGATGGTTGAACAGGTTGTAGGCATCGAAGCGGAATTGCGCCTTAACCCGCTCGGTGATCGTGAAGGTCTTCGAGAGCGCCATGTCATCGTAGAACGCATGGGGACCGCGATAGGAATCGAACCCGACATTGCCGATCTGCCCGCAACCCGGAAGAGCGAACGGCCCGGATGTCGGACGCGTGAAGGTGCAGGAGTCGAGTCCCGCATTGGCGGGGGAGAGTGGGTAGGCGAGTGGGGCAACCGGCGTGAACCAGAAGGTACCGTTTGCAGTGTTAGTAACACCGGTGGAAAGCGATTGGCTGCCGATTTTGTTTGGACGGCTTGGTCCGGCATCGGTAATAGTGTTGGACTCCCCGATGCTAGGAGTAAAGGGAAGTCCGGTGCCGTACGTGAGCGTGTTGGTTATCTGCCAACCACCTATAGCTAGATCTTGAAGCCGACTAGCGCCGCTCATGTACTTTTTACCCCGGCCGAAGGGCAACTCGTAGATCGTATTGGCCACAAACACTTGGTTACGATTGAACGGGTTTGGACCCCAGGCAAGCTTCTTGTTGACGGAGTAATAGGTCGAGTCGTACGCGTAAGCATGGGAGAACGTGTAGTGCGCGAGGAACTGAAGGCCCCCGCTGATGCGCTTCTCGGCCTTCACCTGCAACGCATTGTATTTGTTGTCGGCGTCGTTGCCGTAGTAGCTGGTATCCACTGCGCAGCAAGGAGGTGTCGGCGTCACGACACCCAAGGTATTGACGTAAGTAAATCCTGGATAAGTGAATGCCGGCACGCCATCCAGGAACAACCTACGGCGATCAGCTTGCGGTTGCGCTGGGGCAAATCCTGCCAAAGCGCAAGTCGTCGGAGTCGGGCAGACTACATCGTTCGTGCCCGGGCCTACCGCGACTTCGTTGGAGTTATACGAAGGTCCGGTACCCGCGAAAACGTGAGTTCCCTTGTTTCCGATGTAGCTGGCAGTAATGTTGAGCGTTGGAGTGATCTGACGCTGAATGGTGGCGTTCCACTGGTCGACGGTGGGAAGCCGCTGGACGAGGGGTCGCGCTCCCGACGATGTCAATCCGTCGATGCCGTTGATAGGCAACGTGCCACTGCCAGAAATAGAGCCCAGGATCGGTGCAAAATTAAAGGGTTGCGGTCCTTGGGAAAGAGTGAAAACGGGACTGCGATTGTTCGAAGCGGCGGGATTAAAGGTGCTATCCGAGAGATCCTGCCGTGCAAGAACCGGAAGGTTCTGAGTGACCACATGCCCGAAGTTGGAGCCAAACACTCCGATGTCGAAGCCCCGCCCGTAACCCAGGCGAACCACGGTCTTGGGATCAAACGCGTAAGCAAAACTGAGGCGAGGCGCGAAGGCCTTGTAGGTATTGTCAATGTTGCCGTTCGACGCGACGCCGCCGTAGCCAGCGACTCGGATCGTGCCATCATCCAAGTTGGCAAAACCTCCATTGCCCTTGGCGTTGACGCTTTCCGGGAAGTAGATTTCCCAGCGAACGCCGTAGGTCATCGTGAATTTCGGGCTGATGCGCCACGAATCCTGCCCATAGAAGAACCAGCGCTTCTGGCGTTCGGCAGCATCCAGGCTTTGACTGACATAACGCTGGAAGGAGGTGACGTCGCCCAGAAGGAACGTGGCCAACGCCAAGCCGTTGGATCCCTGATTCGAGGTGCCTCCCGCGTCGAAAGCCAAGATGCCAGCTCGGTTCTGATCGCTAGGCACACGCAGGTTCTCCGCATAGCGAATGTCAGCGCCGAACTTAATGGTGTGGTTGCCTTGCGTACGCGTCCAGTTATTTACGACTTGGAACTGCTGCTCGCTTTCGGTCAACGGACAGTTGCATCGGGCAGGGTTCAAACCGTCACCGAACGAAAACGGACCCTGGTTGTTACCCAGTACGCCGTTTCCGGTGAATTGGAACGCCGAGAGGCCGCCGGTCGTTGGTGGCCCCTGAATTCCGGGGCCGGTGTTCAGCCCAGGAAACCCGAGTGCCGTCATCGGCGACGAGTTCTGGTCGGGATATGCCGTTTGCGGATTGTACTTGAAGTATCCGAAGCGAAGGTCCGTGAGCCACTTGACGCCTATAGGCTTGGTGAAACCGGTGGCCAAGCTGTAATTATGAACGTTGGAACTGCCGGCCAAACCGCCGGGACCAAAACCAAATCCTCCCAGAGCTCCCAGGCCTCCCGTCCCGGACAGCGAGAAGTAGTCGAGGCTGAAGCGGCCGAATACCTGGAAGTTGCGAGGAGCGCTATAGTCGATACGGACATCGAAGGACTTCTGATCAAAGGGACCGGCACCAGTGGCGACGTAGTTGTTGTTAACGCCAGCGGCCGTTGGTGTCGGAAACAAAGCGAGCACATTGCCCACATTCTGCCCGATGTCGGTGATAGGGATCATATTGTTCACAAAGGCAACACGACCTGAGCCATTGAGAGGGTTACTACCCAGGGTGTTGGGATTATAGACTTGGCCGCTAGCCACCCCACCTACCGGAGCCCCGTAGGCATTCAGATACTCGCTCAAGTCGCAGAAACCGGGAGTAGCGCTGGTGGCGTTCGTCGCGGGATTGCACGTTTTGACCACTTCCGGTGTCGGGATTGTGTAGAGGTTGGTGATGCCCTGTATCTGTTTGGTGCC
>Ga0210399_10000274_pt1 | contig 42264 bp, 37 predicted proteins | sample IncBWC14MmetaG_FD_150865 | JGI IMG/M metagenome (GOLD analysis project Ga0210399, IMG submission 150865) | Forest soil microbial communities from Barre Woods Harvard Forest LTER site, Petersham, Massachusetts, United States - Inc-BW-C-14-M | ecosystem: Environmental > Terrestrial > Soil >... | reverse complement strand
GATGTAGGCCGTCAGGTTCAGGATCTGCTCTTCCGTCACCAGGCCCTGGAACGTAGGCATTACCGGCTGATACCCGGCCACAATTTTCGCCTTGGGCTGAAGAATGGATTCGCGGATGTACGCTTCGTCGGCAACGACCGTCGAACCGTCCGCAAGAAGAACGTTCGCCCCAAACACTCCGTTCAGCGATGGCGCTCGCCCGGTGCCATTCGAGAGGTGACACGTAACGCAGGCAAACTGCGTGAACAGCCGTTCGCCCGCGGAAACCGGATTCACGTCCCCGGTCTCTCCGGAAAGCCACGCCGCGTATTCCGCCGGCTCCATCACAGTCACCCAGCCGCCCATCACCGCGTGATTCGTTCCGCAGTACTGCGAGCAGAAAAAGTGGTATTTGCCGGTCTTGGTCGGCCGGAACCACATGGTATTGTAACGGCCTGGCACGACGTCCATCTTCACGCGGAACGCCGGCACATAAAAATCGTGAATCACATCTTCGCTGCCCATGATCAACTTTATGTTGCGGTTCACCGGGACGTGTAGCTCGTTGATCTCTTTCCGCCCGTTCGGCTGCTGCAGTTTCCACATCCACTGTTTGCCGATCAGATAAATGTCCAGCGTATCCTTCGGCGCAATCCGGTAATTGACGTAAATCGCTGCGCCCCAGGCAAAAATCCCGATCGCGATGATGGTGGGAATCAGCGTCCACCCGACTTCCAGCACGTTGTTCCCGTGGACGTCGTCGCCCACTTCCTTCTCGCTCTGCCGGCGGAACTTGAACGCTGCGAAAATAATCAGCGCCGTCACCAGCACCGCGAAAAACAGCGTGGTCATCAGGATGAAGGAGAACAGCATGTCCACGCTGCCCGCGAAATTGGACGCCTGCTCTGGAAAAGTTGGAAGCGGTGACTGCACGGTTCTAGTGTGCTCCTTCGGTCGGCATATCCTGGCCTGAATGCTCGTTCCGGTGTTCGCGGCGCCGGAAAATCACAAACCCCAGCACCATGCAGAAAAGCGTAACCACTCCGCCCATGCGAATCACGGTCATGATCGTGGCGCTGTACCGCGCCCTCGCCGGGTCATACTGGTAACAGAACAGCAGCAGGTGGTCGACCGGCGTCCCGATTTTTCCCGCCGACGCATCCACCAACCCCAGCCGCACGTGGTTGGCCGGATATTCCACGCCGAAAAAGTACCGGGAGATTTTCCCGTCCGGCGTCAGCAGCAGAATCCCGCTTGCATGCCCGTAAGTCTTGCTCTTTTCGTCGTAGCTGTAGCTGAAATTCGCGGCCTTCGTCACCGCGTCAATCGATTCGCGCGTCCCGGTCAGGAAATGCCAGCCGCCATCCGTCGTGGGCCGCGCAAACCTCCGCAGCGCCTCATGCTTCTTCCTCAGCGCCGCATCCGGCGTGTCCGAAGTGTCAAAGCTGACGAACACCACGTCATAATCCGTTCCCGGATTGAAGGAAAGCATCTTTAGCGTTCCGACCACCGCCTGCTCCACCTGGCTGCACAGCATCGGGCAGGTGTAATAGGCAAACACCAGCACCACCGGTCGCTTGCCGAAGTACTGGCCCAGGGTCACCGGCACGCCCGTCTCGTCCACAAACGAAGCGTCCGCCGGAATCTGCGCGTTCAGTTGCGGATCAAATCTCACGTTCACGAGCGCCGGCGGCAATGCCTTTGAAGATTGCCCCACGTTGTCCGGAACCATCTGCGCGCTGGCGGCAACCGCGGTCAGCAGCAGCAACGCGATTCCCGTAGTTGTGCGAAACAATTTCATCCTTACTTTTTCTCCGCGGGCGCGGTCACCGCCGGCAAACCCTTTTCGACGATCAATTTCATTGCGTCTTTCACAGGAATCTGCGCGATTCCGGCATTCTTGTCCACCCAGCCCAGTTCCTCGTTCGCCTTGGTGTCCGTTTCCACTTTTTCCCGCATGTCGTGCTGCGGGTCCGTCAAATGTCCCGGCATTCCCTGCATCCTCGGCTCCGGAGGAAAGTGTGGGCCCTCCTCGCGCATCGGCGCGGGCGCTTCGTAGGAATTGGTCCAGTAATGGATCAGCCCCTTGTAAATGCCTACGGATAGAATGAACGACGCAATCACCGTGATTCCGAGATAGGTCAGAAACTGGAAAATCGGTGAAGACCGGACGTCGGTCGCTTCAAACGAAACGTCCGCGTGCTGCGGCCGGTCGCCGTTCGTCTGCCCGTGCTTGGGATGCTCAGTGCTCATTCGGTGCAAGCACCTCCGAAAGATTTGGGTCGCCCACAGGCAGCAAAGGCCGCTGCTTCAGGTTCATCGCAAAAAATCCCATCCACAATCCGATCAGCGCAACCGGCACCACGATATCCAGCCACGTCGGCAATGCCCGTGACGTAAACTCCGGCCTCGTCATCCAGTACAAATCCACCAGCCGCATGAAAATCATCCACACCGCGATTTTCGAAACCACGCCGGCGGTCCGCTTCACGTCGCGTGAGAGCAGCAGCAGGAACGGAATCGCGAAGCTGAACAGCAGCACGATCACCGCCACCACGCCCCACTGTCCGTTCAATCGCGAACGGTAAAACGTGATTTCTTCCGGCTGATTGCCCGACCAGATGATCAGCAATTGCGAAAACGCGAAGTACGCCCACAACATGTTGAACGCGAACAGCAGTTTCGCCAGGTCGTGCAAGTGCCGCTTCTTGATGATTCCCTGGAATGGTTCCGACCCGGCAAGCAGCACAATCACCGCGATCATCAGGCCCATCGCGGCAATCGCCTGCCCGGCCACGAACAAAAATCCATAAATCGTCGAAGCCCACCGCGGCGAAAGTGACATCACCCAGTCGATCGCGGCAAAGGTCATCGCCAGGATGTACAGAATCACGCCCGGCGCAGCCAATTTCTTCAGCTTCTGTTTCAACCCTTCGCCGTCCGATTCCTGATCCTGCTGCTTCGACCAGCTGTTGAACACCAGCATCAACACGATCCAGATCGCAAAGTAAAGCCCAGCCCGCGTCAGGAATCCTCCCGGTGTCAGATAGCCCTGCTGCCAGGAAGTGAGTGCGTGCTCGCCCTCCTTCGGTGCATTCAGCCAGCCCGTTTCGCTGTCGTTCCCGGAGTACAGATATTTCATCCCCATCACAATGGGAAAAAACAGAGCCAGCATTAGCCACAGATTTCGCGAAGCCGCTTCCAGCGGGCGCCGAATAACCATGCCCCAAATGCCGCCGGTCAGGTGCTGCAGCATCAGCAGTCCCAGAGAGCCAACCGTCAAACCCAGAATCAGCATGTAGCTGAAAATGTAGGAGTGATAAAAATCTGCCGGCCGTTTCGTCAGGCCGTAAACCGCCATCAGCGCGGCAATGCCGCCGGCAAACATGCCGGCCCTCTGCAGCCGATCCACGCTGGCTGGCGCTTTGAACTCTTGCGCGCTCACTTCGCAGTTCCTCCCGACATCAATTTCTCCCGTAATTCTGCCGGCAACTGTCCCACCGGCGCATTCCTGCTCAACTGCAGCGCCCGCAGGTACGCCACAATCGCCCAGCGGTCCCGCGGAGAAATCTGCGCCGAATAGCCGTACATCGCGCCGAAACCGTTGGTGATCACGTCGTACAAATAACCGTTCGGCTCGTTGCGCAGGCGGTCCTGGTGGTAACTCGGCGGATGCTTCATCCCGCGCATCGCCACCATTCCCAAACCGTCTCCCTGGATCCCATGGCAAGGCGTGCAGTAAATTCCATATCGCTGCTGGCCCCGCTCCAGTAATTCTGCGGTGAGCGGAAGTGGAAACGCGTTCGACTCCTTCGGCACCAACAGCGAATCATCTTGAATCGACCCGCGCACTACCGTATTTTCCACCACCGGCCGCTCCGAACGCCCATCCGTGAAAAAATCGCTGGGTGACAGCGGATTCTGCCGCGGCTGGTTGGCCATGTCCTGCCGCAGGGTGTTACTGCAGCCCGCAAAACTGAGCGTGCAGAGCGCCGCAATCGCGAGCAGGGAAGGCTTATTCTTCATCCTTCACCTCGTTGACGTGCTGCGCGTCCAAGCTCTGCAGGAATTTCGATGTTTCCACCAGGTCAAACTTCGGGTCTCGGGCTTCGATGCACAAAAAGAATTTGTCCGTGGAGGCCTGCGCGAACCGCTCCACATTGAACACGGGGTGATAAGGCTGCGGCAGCTTGTTCAGCGCCAGCATGCCGAACACCGCGAATATCGAAGCACCCAGCACTGTCAATTCAAAGGTCACTGGAATAAATGCCGGCCAGCTGTTCAGCGGACGACCGCCAATGTTGATCGGATAGGTAATCGCCGCAACCCAGTATTGCAGGCCGAATCCCGTCAACCCGCCACCGACTCCGCCCATCAGCGTCAGCAGCGGCACCGCAGTCCATTTGAAGCCTACGGCCTCGGACAGTCCTTCCACCGGAAATGGTGTGTAAGCTTCGACGTGTTTGTAGCCTACCTCGCGCGCCTTCTTCGTCGCTGCCAGCAAGTCTTCAGGCGTCGAAAATTCGCCCATCACGCCAAACAGTTGTGAGTGGCGTTCACTCATGAATGACCCTCATTGCCATGCGAATCCTCGTGCACTAGCTCGCGCATTTCCGAAATCGCAATCGCCGGAAGCCCGCGGACGAACAGGAAAATCAGCATTGTGAACAGTCCCAGCGTTCCAACAAACGTCGCGTAGTCCCAGACCGTTGGCGAATATCGGCCCCACGCCGACGGCATGAAGTCGCGCGTCAGCGAAATCACTACGATCACGAACCGCTCCAGCCACATCCCCGTGTTGATGATCAGCGACATCACAAACAATGCCGGAATGTTGCGCCGCACCTTTTTGAACCACAGCAGTTGCGGCGTCAGGATGTTGCATAATATCAGGGCATAGTAAAACGGCGCGTACGGCCCGTGCAGCCGCTGCTTTGCCAGGAACACGTCAAACTTATTCCCGCTGTAAAACGCCATGAAAAATTCAATGAAGTAGCCGTACGCCACGATCAATCCCGTGGCCAGCATCACCTTGGCCATCTGTTCCAGGTGGCGCAGCGTGATGAAGCCCTCCAGGCCGTAGGCCTTGCGCAGCGGAATCGCCAGCGTCAGCACCATCGCGAAACCCGAATAAATTGCGCCAGCCACGAAATAGGGAGGGAAAATCGTCGTGTGCCAGCCGGGAACGATGCCTGTCGCGAAATCGAAGCTGACCACGGTGTGAACGGAAAGCACTAGCGGCGTCGCCAACCCCGCCAACAGCAAATACGCGGATTGATAGCGGTGCCAGTGCCGCGCCGACCCGCGCCATCCCATCGACAGCATGCCGAAAATCACCTGTTGCCAGCGGCTCTTCGCCCGGTCGCGCAGCGTCGCCAGGTCCGGCAACAATCCCACGAACCAGAACAGCAGCGAAACCGTGCCGTAAGTCGAAACCGCGAAAACGTCCCAGATCAGCGGGCTGCGGAACTGCGGCCAGATTCCCATCGTGCTCGGGTACGGGAACATGTAATACGCCATCCACGGCCGCCCGGTATGGATCAGCGGAAAGAGTCCCGCGCAAGCCACCGCAAACAGCGTCATCGCTTCCGCAAACCGGTTGATTGATGTACGCCACTTCTGGTTTAGCAAGTACAGAATCGCCGAAATCAGCGTCCCCGCATGGCCAATACCGATCCACCACACGAAGTTGACGATCGCGAAGCCCCAGCCGATCGGGATGTTGATGCCCCAGATTCCCGTGCCTTTCACAATCAGGTAACCGATCGCCAGGTTCAGCACCATCACGATGCTGAACAGGAAGGCGAAGCCCAAAAGCCATCCGATTCCCAGCGGCCGAGTCAGCACCACCGACGAAATCTTGTCGGTGACCGAAGCATAGGTATGCCCCGGCTCGATCCACGGTTCCGGCTCGTGCCCTCCGGGCAAATTCTGCGTTGCGCTCATGCCTTTTCCAACTCCGCGTTCGGATTGCGCACCGCGCCGAGATACGACGTCCTCGGCCGCGAGTTCAATTCGCCCAGAAGGGTATAGTTCCGCTGCTGCGCCTTCAACTTGGCCACCTTGCTGTTCGGGTCGTTGATGTTGCCGAAGGCAATCGCTTCCGTCGGGCAAGCGGATTCGCATGCGGTCACGATTTCGCCGTCGCGAATCGGCCGGCTCTGCTTTTCCGCGTCAATGCGCGCGTTGTTGATGCGTTGCACGCAATAGGTGCACTTTTCCATCACACCGCGGCTGCGCACGGTCACTTCCGGATTCCGCAGCAGCTTCAGTTGCGGCGTCTCCCAATCCTGGAAGCGCAGGAAATTGAACCGCCGCACCTTGTAAGGACAGTTGTTCGAGCAGTAGCGCGTGCCGACGCAGCGGTTGTACACCATGTCGTTCAGGCCTTCCGCGCTGTGCGTCGTCGCTCCCACCGGGCAAACCTGCTCGCACGGCGCGTTTTCGCACTGCATGCAGGGCACCGGCTGGAAGTAAGTCTCCGGATTATCCAGTGCCGGGCTGTATACCGTCGGGTCGCCCGTGCTGCCAGCGCCGTCCATGGATGCGGGAGAATTCGTGTAATAGCGATCGATGCGGATCCAGTGCATCTCGCGCCCGCGCATCACCTGGTCCTTCCCAACCACCGGAATATTGTTCTCCGACTGGCAAGCCACCACGCAGGCATTGCACCCGTTGCACTTGTTCAAATCAATCGCCATTCCCCAGGCGTACCCAGGGTAGGCGAATTCCTTATAAAGAGAATCCTCTTTCGCCGGCGCTTCATGCCCTTCATGCGGAAACGCGGGATGCTTCTTGTACTCCTCCAGCGTCGCCGTGCTCAGAATCTGCCGGCCTTCCATGTTGAAGTGATACTGGGTGCAGGCCAGCGAATATCCGTCGCCGGTCGGAGTCATCTTGCCGCCCGCGGCGCTCCACATCGCGTTCGATGTCCGCACCATGTAGGCGTTGAAGCCCTTGTTCGTTCCCGTGTACCCGGCGCGCGTCCGCCCGTAGCCCAGCGGCAACACCACGGTGTTTTCAGCTTGGCCTGGCAGCGTCCACGTTGCCGCGGTCACCTTGCTGCCGTTCAACTCGATGTCCACCACGGTCGAGCGTATCTGGCCGTGCTCGCCGCCGCGCGAAACGACTTTGTGCGCCAGGTCGTTTTTCTGCGCGAATTTCGGGCTGACCAGCGCCGCGTTATCCCACGTCAGCTTCGTCACCGGCTTCGGCAATTCCTGCAGCCAGCCATTGTTCGCAAAGCGCCCGTCATAGATCGTCGGGTCCGGCCGGAAAATGTATTCCACCTCATCCGCCGGCATTGCCTTGAACGCGGGCAAGCTCGTCGGATTGAATTTCAGCTCCGGAGCAATCGGCGGCAATTTCGTTCCGGCAATCACGCCGTCATTCAGCCACTTCCGCCAACCGGCATCGATTGCGGTTCCAAGATGCGTGGACGCTTCCGTCCAGTACGTGTGCACCACATCGTAGGGAGGCTGCCCGGGTTTATCGCCGAATGCCGCCACCACATCATGCGCAGATTTTGTGTAATAGAGCGGCGAAATCAGCGGCTGTACGATACTCGCGGTGCCATCGTAAGCACGCGCATCGCTCCAGCTTTCCAGATAGTGCGACTCCGCGACATGCCATTGGCATTGCGCCGAGGTCTCGTCAAAATATGGGCTCAGATGCACAGCGGTGTGCACCTTCTTCAGCTTGGTGACGAAATCAAAATCGTGCGGCGCGTCGTAAACCGGATTGCCGCCCAGAATCACCAGCAAATCCACTTTGCCGGCGTCCATCTCCGCGCAAAGGTCGCGCAGCGAATCCAGTTGATTGACCGGCTCCGCTTCGACCGGCTCCGTGTAATAAACGGTCGTGCCCACATTGCCCAGAGCCGCGTTAATCGCATGCGCCAGCGCATGCACCGTTGCCGGCTGTTGCTCGCCCGCAATCACCAGCGAACTGCCGTGCGCCTTCTCGAAATCCGATGCAACCGTGTTCAACCACTTTTCCGCATCACTCGGCAAGCTCACCGGGTTGCCGCGACCCAGCTTCGCCGCGAGCGCCCTTGCAAACAGTTCAATGTCACACGTGCGCATCGGCAACTTGTGGTCCGCGGAAGATCCGGTCACCGTCGGGGTCGGCTCCACCACATACAACCGGTTCATCGAATCGCTCGTGCTCTCGAGCTTCCTCCGCCGCGCCCACTGCTTGGCGTAGGAAATGTGTCCCGGCCCGCTCCCGAGGAAATCCGCGTCTAGCGACAAAATCACGTCGGCCTTCGCCGGCACATAAACCGTGTTCACCACGCGGCCAAACGCCAGCTTCGCGCCCTCGCGCGACCCGTCGCTAACCGCCGGCTCCCACTGGTGCCACTTCGCCTGCGGATAAAGGGACAGCAGTTTGCGCAGTTGCGACGCCAGCGTTGGTGAAGTTACCGTCCCGGTCAGGATGCGGAAACCCGCTCCACCAGCGGCTTTTGCGCCGGTTGCCGCTTCTTGCGCGGAGTCCAGGAACGTGGACCAGGCGCGAATTTCGCCGCCCTGCAGCACGGTCTGCGAACGGTCCGGGTCGTATAAATTCAAAATCGATGCCTGCACCATCGCGCTCGTCGAACCCATGCTCGACGGATGATCCGGATTCCCTTCAATCTTCGTCGGCCGTCCTTCGTGGCTCTCCACCAGCACGCCAACCGCGTCCGCGCCAAACGGCATCGCGGTCGCGTAATAATTCGGCTTACCCAGCACCATGCCGTCCGGTTGCTTCACGTAAGGCACAATGTGCGATTCATCCGGGCGCCCGCAACCTGCCAGCCCCGCCAACGCCAGGGAGGCACCCATCAACTTCAGGAAGTCGCGGCGGTCGACTGCGTCATCCCACTCCGAAGCGTGTCGCGGAAATTCCCGGTGCAGCAATTCCTCAAAATGCGGATCTTCCGAAAGCTCTTCGAGCGTCCGCCAATACTGCTTTCCGCTCTTGCCTTTCAGTTTTTCGCGGACCGCGGAGAGTTCGAGCCCGTGTTCCCGCAGGGTGTCGTCCACGATCTCTTCGTTCCCTTCGTCTTCATGATCGTGTCCGTGCCCATCTTCCAATGCGGGTCTCGGGGCCGGCGGGCCTCCGAGAATTCGCAGTTGCTTGTCGTGTTCGTGATCGCTCATAGCATCCATTAACGGTGACAGGTCGAGCAGCTCGTCAGCTCGGCCTTGGTTCGCAGCTTGTACTCCGCCGCAAGTTGCCGCCCCGCTTGTTCCTGATTCGCGGGCGCCTTCCAGTCCATGTTGAAAATCTGATTCTTCGGGCGAAGATTCTGTTGCGGATTCCGGTGGCATTCCAGGCACCATTCCATTGTCAGTGGCGAGGCCTGCTGGATCAGCGGCATCTGGTTCACGCTGCCGTGGCACGAAGAGCAGCCGATGCCCTTATTGATGTGAATGCTGTGGTTGAAATAAACGTAATCCGCCAGGCGGTGCACTTTGTTCCAGCGAATCGATTCGTCCGAGCGGTAGCTTTCGCGCAGCGGTTCCAGGTATCCGACGTTGTTGAAAAGCACCGAGTGGCAGTTCATGCAGGTTTTCGTGGGGGGAATTCCGGCGAAGGATGAGGTTTCGACGCTGGTATGACAGTACCGGCAATCGATGCCGTCGTCTCCGACGTGGTGCTTGTGGCTGAATTGAATCGGCTGGTTGCGGGTAACGTGCTGGTTGGTGATGTAGGGCGATCTCGCCAGAACCAGTACCGCCGTCAGGGCCGCCCCCGCCAGAATTGCCACACCGAGCAAGCTGGCCCGGGCCATAGAGTTTGCACTGCGGTGGAAGATTTGTGCCATGTCAGATTTGCGCTAGAGCGAAGTTCTTCCCCATGAGCGTTGGTTCCCCCGAAGTTTTCCACTCTTATGCCGGACAGCGCATGTCCGGGTCCATCAGCGACCGATTAGTGTCCGATAATTTTTCAGGGAATGCAACTCATATCCATTTTTCTGCCTTTGAATTCTTCCAACATTAAGCCCGGCACAACGGACATCCTTTTTGAACATTCTGAAATAAATCAAAATCTGACGTCATCCCAGTAATACTTCCCTAAACAGAACCGCTCTCCCGTTCATTCCTGCCCCGCCGCCGCGTTCTCCCAAATGAATCTTGATAAGCCTTTCTTATGATTCCCCTCAGCCTATTCCGCTCTTCCTGATGGCACACTCCATGCTATGCTTTTTATGTTCCTCATCGCTTTGCAGGCTTGGCCTGCAGGCTCCGGCCCTCCCCGGAGCAGCCATGCAATCCCCGCTGGGGCGTGGTCCAACTGGTAGGACACCTCACTGTTAATGAGGACGGTGAAGGTTCGAATCCTTCCGCCCCAGCCAATTCTTCCTGCAGCATGCAACTTCCTCGGACGCGCGGTCTAGGAAGTAACCGTGTCGTGCACGAATCTTGCCAAGCGTTCACTCTTCGACTAGCAAGTTGACATTCATCCGGTCGAATAGGATTCACGATATTGATCGTTTGGCACGGTCCGCAAATCGCTCCCGCAACATTCGGATCGCTTCGTCGGGATGGCTTTGCAGGATTTGCACGATCTCCTCTGGGACTTTCCACGCCGAGAGCTTGAGCTTGGCTCAGTCGTACTCGAAGTGCTCCGCGATCCGTTCGATGGAGCTCCTCGGAGGGCCCGATTTCTTCATTTTCGAGCTTGCTCAAGTAGCTGTAGGAAACCCTAAGCTCCGGCGCGAGTCGCTTGATACCCTTTCCGGATTGGGTTCGGAGTTTTTTCAGGATGCGGCCGAACTTCATTGTCGAATCGTAACTCCGCGTTGATTTTTCTTGTCAACCCCCAGTTTTGACCATATCAATTGATGGGGTGAACGGACGTTCCTGGGTTCTCGTTCTATCTATCCTATTATAAGCATCTTACGGAATATGTAAGCGAACGCTGACATTTCTCTATTGTCAGCGGTCGCTGACTTTGCTAGTCTGTCAGCGATCGCTGACATGAGGAGTAGTTATGCACATTCGTACGGCACTCGAACTCGGCGCATTCTTGCGCGATCTGCGTAGCAAGCGAGGAATCGACCAGGGAACCCTTGCCCGCCAAGTCGGCGTCAGTCGTCAATGGATTGTCGCCATCGAAAAGGGAAAACCGCGCGCGCCGATTGGCCTCGTGCTTCGCACTCTCAACACGCTCGGTGTTTCGCTTGACCTCGAGGAAACGCTCGGCCCGCGCGCTTCTGCGAAAAAAGGTTCTGGCAAAAAGACGGTCGACCTTGTCGATCAGGTGCTGAACCGTCTGCAGGATAAGAAGCCATGAGCAAAGAACTCTACGTCCTCATGGACAACCGACGAATGGGCCGTGTACGCCAGGGGGACAACGGAAAACTCAGCTTTGTCTACGACGAACAATGGCGCAACTCCGAAACGAGTCATCCCTTGTCTCTCTCAATGCCTTTAGCCCTTTCCGAGCATCCCCACGATAAGATCGATGCGTTTCTCTGGGGATTGCTGCCTGACAACGAAGGAACCCTCAACCGTCTGGGCCGCGACCATCATGTTTCACCGCGCAGCGCCTTCGCTCTCATCTCGGCGGTGGGCGAAGATTGCGCTGGTGCCGAGCAATTCATCCGGCCGGAACGCCTGGACGCCCTAAACGCTGTCGCCCCGGCCGACATCCAGTGGCTCACCGAAAAGGACATCGCCGAGCGGCTGCGCATTCTTCGCGGAAATTATGCTGCGGGACGTCTTCCCCGCGACGAAGGACAGTTCAGTCTTGCTGGAGCACAGCCGAAAACAGCTTTCCTGTTCGAAGGCGGCAAATGGGGCATTCCCTCGGGACGTATACCCACAACGCGCATCCTCAAACCGCCGACCGGCGAATTCGAAGGCCACGCTGAGAACGAGCACTATTGCCTTCAGCTAGCCCGCGCGCTCGGTCTCACCGTCCCTGATTCGCAAATCCTCACGTTCGAAGGCCAGATCGCCATCGTCGTTGATCGTTATGACCGCATTCAAATTGACGGTATTTGGCACCGTGTACATCAGGAAGACATGTGCCAGGGACTCGGATTTCCGCCCACCAAGAAATATCAAAACGAGGGAGGTCCCAGTGCGGCCGATATTGTCGACATGCTCCGAGACTACTCGCGCACTCCTGCTGCCGATGTACAAACCTTCGTGGAAGCGCTCGCCTTCAATTGGCTCATCGCCGGGACGGACGGCCATTCGAAGAACTACAGCGTCCTCATCGGCGCTGGAGGAAATGTCCGGCTCGCTCCGCTCTACGATCTCGCGAGCATCCTGCCGTACGCCGACAAGGGGCTTCACAAGGTTAAACTTGCTATGAAACTCGGCGGAGAATATCTCATCCGCGAAATCCGCCTTTACCACTGGAAGAAGATGGCGGCGGAGCTCCGACTCGATACCGCCCAGTTAGTGCAGAGAGTCGACAGCTTCGCCGAACAACTACCCGAACTCGCGAATAAGATTCATCAACAACTCGAGAAAGAAGGGCTTAAACACCACATACTCACGCGGCTGACCGAAACCATTACCGAACGCTCCAAGCTCTGCAGGAAGATTCTTGGGACAGTCTAACAATCAAACACAACAAAGAACGACGAACACGGCACCACAGCGGTAGAAAGAGAAGTCGAAGTAGGAGTGGGTGCACCGGAGCGAACAATGGTCAGCATCCTCGGCAGATTCGACTGCCTGATTTGCTTCGTTGAGGATTTTGGCTGGGGGCGATCCTTACCGTTTCCTACTACGGTTTTAGACACCGATTGGAGTATAAGAATGCCTAAAATCGCTTCCTCTGGCTTGGACTGGAAGCATGCTAAGTCTTCGGGAACATTGGAAACCAGCGATTTCAGGGCTTTTTGAGCATACGGGGTTAACCTTCGAATCCTTCCGCCCCAGCCAATTCTTCGTAATTCTCCGCCCTTCAACAAACATCCTCTCTCGAAGCGTCCCGCCTCCATTCGTTGACACCGCTCCGCTATTCGGACTACGCTTTCGCTGGTCTGGAGTGTGCAATGAAAAATATCTTTGCCGTAGTCCTTCTTACCGTCCTGGTATTCATTCCATCCTGCTTCGCGCAAGAGGAAGCGCATCACCACCACGACGCCGCGGAAAAGCTAGGCACCGTCTCCTTCCCGATCTCCTGCGCTCCCGCCACGCAAGTCCAGTTTGAGCGCGGCATGGCTCTTCTCTATTCCTTCGAGTACGAAACCGCGATGAATCAGTTGGAAGAGATCCAGAAGAAAGACCCCTCGTGCGCAATGCTGTATTGGGGCGAGGCGATGAGCTTGTATCACCAGCTCTGGGACCGCCCATCCAAGACCGAGCTGGAGCGCGGCGCGGAACTGCTGGCCAAAGCCAACGCGCTTAAAGCTCCCACCGCGCGCGAGCGCGACTACATCCAGGCGCTCACCGTCTTTTACACAGATACCGCCAAACTTGATCACGAAAAGCGCGCCGAAGCCTACGCGAAGGCCATGAACGGCGTCTACCAGCGGAATCCCCAGGATCGCGAGGCCGCTGTTTTCTATGCCCTCGCCCTGCTCGGCTCGGCGCCAGATCGCGATCCCAGCCTCGCCAACGCCAAAGCCGCCGTCGCCATTCTCAACAAACTCTATGCCGAACAGCCGGACCATCCCGGCATCGCCCACTACATCATACATAGCTGCGACAATCCCTCGATGGCCAGCCTTGCGCTCCCCGCAGCACGCAAATACGCCAGCATCGCACCTGCCTCTGCTCATGCGGTTCACATGCCGTCGCACATCTTTGCGCGCCTCGGCCTATGGCAGGACGACATCAACTCCAACCTCGCCGCTATCCAGATAGCCGATCAGATGGCCACGAAGCACATACACGTGATGCACCACAAAATGCATTCGATGGACTTCCTCGAATACGCCTATCTTCAGATTGGCGATGACACGCGCGCCAAGGGGGTAGTCGACGCTTTCACCGCGATTCCCGATGGCACCGCTGATCCCCAATTCAAAGACTACTTCCAATTTCACAAGGCCATGGCTCCGGCCATGTACGCGATCGAGCGGCGCCAGTGGAAAGAAGCGCTCGATCAGCAACCCGCAACCAATACTCCGCCCCACGTGCAACTCATCGCTTATTGGAGCCGGGCCATCGCCGCCGGCCACCTTCGCGACGCCGCCACCGCCCAGGATGCGCTGAAACACGGCGACGAACTCATCGAAGCTACGCGCAAAGGCGACAAGCCCTACCTCGCCGCATCTCTAAAAGACACGCACGATGTCATCGAGGCCTGGGCCGACTACGCTTCCGGCAAATCCACCGAGGCTCTGGCCCTGCTCCGCACCGTTGCCGACACCGAAGACAAAGTCGGCAAGGGCGAAACGGATCTTCCGGTCCGCGAAATGTTGGCGGACATGCTTCTCGAGATGCAGAAACCGCAGGAAGCGCTCGTTGAATACGAAACCTCCCTGCGCACCGACCCCAATCGCTTCAACGGTCTATACGGCGCCGCGCAAGCCGCCGAGATGACGCAACAAAAAGAGAAAGCGGCCGCTTATTTCGCGCAACTCCTCAAGAATTGCAACGGCACCCTGTCCGACCGCCCGGAAATTGCTCAAGCAAAAACGCTTCTCGCCGCCGCCAAGTAGTAATGCGGCCCCGCGCCAGGCGCTACCGGCTCTTGCCGGCCAGCCTGCTCAGCTCGTGAAATGTAGTGTCGTCAATTTTGACCGCTGCCGTCGCGACGTTTTCTTCCAGATGCGCCACTTGTGACGTGCCGGGAATCGGCAGCATTACTGGCGAACGCCCGAGCAGCCAGGCGAGCGCCAACTGCGACGGCGTAATCTTCGCCTGCTTCGCAATCTTTGCCAGCTTGCTGCCGGCAGCGGACAATTGCCCCGCTCCCAAGGGAAACCACGGAATGAACCCGACCCTCGAGCCCTCGCAATACTCCAGGACGTCCTCGGCTCCACGATCGAGCACGCTGTAACGGTTCTGCACGGTGACGATTGGCACGATCTTCCGCGCTTGTTCCGTCTGCGCCACGCTCACCTCGGAAAGTCCAATGTGCTTGATTTTCCCTTCCGCCTGCAAATCCTTCAGCGCCCCCAGTTGATCTTCCGCCGGCACCTTGTCGTCTATCCGGTGCAACTGGAAAAGATCGATCCGCTCGACGCGCAGCCGCCGCAAGCTGCCCTCGCATGCCTTCCGCAGGTGTGCCGGCTGGCCGTTCGGCACCCACTGGTCCGGCCCCGGCCGTTCCAGTCCGGCCTTTGTCGCAATCACCAGCTCTTTCGGGTAGGGGTACAGCGCCTCGGCGATAATTTCTTCGCTGACCGACGGCCCGTAGGAATCTGCCGTGTCGATAAAATTGATTCCCAGTTCCACGGCCTTCCTCAGCACCCGAATCGCCTCAGCCCGATCCTTCGGCTCTCCCCAAATCCCTTTGCCGGTGATTCGCATCGCCCCATAACCCAGGCGATGAACCCGCAAATCCCCTCCGATCACAAAATCTCCGGATTTGGCCGCCGGTCGCTCTACGCTCGATTGCGCTGCGCTTGGGCTCTTCATCTTTTGGCCTGCTTTCTCTCCGTAATCCCCCAACAAAAACAACCAGCCGTCACACACCCTGGCTTGGCGCCCAGAGCACCCTTCCGCTGAACCCGCGTCGTCCAGCGGTTGTGGCCCGTCTACCTAAGATGAATTGGTTCTCCAGTTTGTTGCAGCTTTTTTGTCCTGAGCCGCTTTTGCCGGGGCCAGGCAGGCACCGGGTTGACCCATTCGAACGCTTCCTCAATGAAAAACGGCGCCGCATTGGTATTGCGGCGCCGTCAGGTTTGTTGCATTGCAATTAGTGGCAGGACTGCGAGGGCGACGTCAGCTTCGTGGTGTCCGGATAGCTATACGCCCCGTCAATCGCCGATGAAGGCGACTCCCGCGTAAACCACGGCAAAATCGCCTCGGTCTGCGGGTGGTAGGTGAATCCGCCAATCGTCACGGGAAAGTCGGGATGGGCCACGACTTCCATCGGATCGCCGGTTTCCAGATTTCCCCGACAGGATCCCGGAAGGTATTAGTTCGTCCCGAGGCCCCGCGCGGCCGTTTCCTTCTTTGCATTCAGCAATCTGTCTTCCGGTTCACCCTTTTTGAGTGGGGAGTCCCGCGCCAATCCACCCTTTCCACCCGCCATCCATCGATTCCACGTTGGTGTACCCCATTTTCTGCAGGTTGTCTGCCGCGAGCGCAGAACGAAAACCTCCGCCGCAGTAGAGAATGACTTTTGCGCCAGTGTCCGGCACTCGCTCCTCAACGTCCCTCTCGATAATTCCTTTGCCGAGATGAATCGCTCCCGGCAGATGTCCCTGCGCCCATTCGCTCTCTTCGCGCACATCCACCAGCACGAATTTTTCTCCCGCATCCATGCGGCGCTTCACGTTCGCCACATTCGTTTCTTTCACCCGCTTTTTCGCGTCATTCACCAGCACAAGAAATTTTGCTGCGTGTGCCATCGTTGCCTCCTGGTCACTTCCGTTTCCAGAAATCCATCATAACGCCGACCTCCAAATAAAAAGGCGCCGCGCATCGCTGCGGACGCCCCATCCTCAAGAATTGCTCCAACCAGCCGCGGTTACGGTTTTGCCGCCGCATCCTTCTTCGCAAACCCCCGCACCACGTTCACCAGGTTCCAGCGCACCTCTTCCTTGGTCCGGTCGCCCTCACCGCCGGTCATTTTCCCCCGCCCATTCGTGATGATGTAGAACAACTCCCCGTCCGTCATCTTTGCCAGCGAATTCGGATCCCGCCAATCTTTGAGCTCCAACTTCATGTCGGCCGCCAGGTCGCCTTTGCCATCGCCGTTTTTTCCATGACACATCGCGCAGTCATAGCCGTACAGCTTTTTCGCTCCCGCCATTCCCTCCGGCGTACGCTTCACAGGATTTTTCTTTGCCGCGTCCTCCGCAGGTATTGGAGGAGGAGCTTCTGCGGCCTGGGGATCCTGATTCCGATCTGATTTCGCGCGCGCGTATCCTGTCCGAAATCCCGCCGCCAGCCCGAGGAACAACACACCTGCGCTGAATATCGCAATCCGACTCACACAGTCCCCCTGTTTTCGCAGAAAAGGTTGAAGGAGCGAGATCAACTTTATCTACACGTGATTTTACGCCGAGCCTCGCTCAAATGGGGGTTTTTCTGCCGCATCCGTGGTTTCGCTGCTATTCCGGATGCGCCTCGGTCGGCCGGTTCGCGCCTGTACCAATTTCACCGCTCAGTGCCTTGAGCTCCGCTTCTTTTTCTACCGGCACCTTGCATCCTTGCTCAGGCTCCTGCCCGCGGCGCCCGGCCGTAAACCGGCTCGTTTCTCGCACGCGCGTCCGTAATCCATCGATCACCGATGGAATCGGGTTGTGCTTTTCCCCGCGAATCAGGTAGATCATCAACGCAGCTTCGCCCGGTGCGTCAGCGCTGGAGGTAATCCCCACTCCCTGCACGCCAGGCTCCTTCATCAATTCATCGGCGTGCGCCGCGTGAACCGCCTTCGCCCGCTCCATTTCCGCTTTGTCCAGCGCGTTCACGGCAAACGCATCCTGCGCCGGAATGATTCGCGAAGCCGCCTCGAACTCGAGAATTCCATGCGGCGCTGGTCCTTCCATCGCCACGATCCGCGTTCCCACGCCCTCAACTGCCGTCGGCAAGGGCGTGGGCTCCTGCCCGGGATTCACCACGATCAATACCGCGGCTTCCCCCGGGCGGTCCACGCTCGCCACAACACCCACGGCATATATATAAGGATTCGCCAGCAATTCCGGCGCATGCAGATCGCGCGCCCGCTCGGCCAGCGCGATCGAAGCGGCATCGACGGCAATCGCGCCTAGTGCCGCCGCTTTCACCGCCGCGCCCGCCAGCGTGCATCCAATCACCTGATGCGTCGAAGCGCTTCCCACAAACGACGGCTGGTTCCCCTGCTGATCCGCCAGCGCGGTCAGCACATCACCCACCGGATTTCCAACCGTGTCTGTATCCGATCCGCCGTAAAGCAGCGCTACAGGGTCGGCGGTAAGTTGATTCACGATCAGCGACCCGGAATCTCCTCCGCCGCTGAATCCGCCTCCGGACACCGCAACCTGATTCCGATACGTCACTCTGAAGCTGGTCCCGCCGTTGCATTGCGTCTGGTAAGTCACCGAGGTGCTCACGTTGGTCGCAGCAACCGTCGAGCACGTCAGCCCGGTAGTGCGGCCGCTCTTCGCCACCGGTGTGCCGACAGAAGCAAGCATTCCCCTGCCCTGATGCGGCGGCCCCGCGGCTGGGGTGTTCCCGGCTGCCGTGCTGCCCAGCAAAAGAATATTCCCCGACAAATCGACCGCACCCGGCACGATCAGTGCAATCGCGGCATCCACGTTGGTGCTTGCAGCCTGCAAATTCACAAACGAGGTCAAATTCGCCACCGTGCTTGTTCCCGCGGTCGAGCAGTTTGTTTCAATAATTCCAGGCTGCGAGATGGGCTCTCCCGGCGCCGCCTGGTCACTCCTGGCCAGCACGTGATTGTTGCTCAAAATGTAAAAGCTCCCGTTGCGGACCAGCAGCGATCCCAGCGTCCCACCGCAGCAAAACCGCCCGCTCTTGTCATCGATGTTTCCGCCCGAAGTTCCCAGTTCGACCGGCAGGCTCTGCGCGTTTTGATTCGGGTTGGATTGAAACACCTGCACGCGTCCCGTTCCCGATTTCGTTGCGTCGGCTTGCAAAACGGCAGTCACGACTACGGTGGTGGGATTCGGCAGAACGTTGGGGGCCGTATACAATCCGCTGGTCGTTATCGTACCGACCGTCGTATTTCCACCGTGAACTCCAGCCACTTCCCAGTTCACAACGGTGTTTGTCGTGCCTGTCACGGTCGCGGTGAAGGGTACCGTATGCCCCAGCACAACCGAGGTTGCAGTCGGAAACACAGACACCGTGATTCCGGTTGGGTTTCCGCTGCTGGTGGAGGACTGCCCGCCGCTGCACCCAACGCTCCACACGATGGCCAGTGTCAGCAGAAGTTTTGCGATTCGCCCCATAACCATTCCTCGCAGATCCACCCTTAATAAGGCTAGCATGCAGCTTTAGGGCCGATGAGAATCTGGATTCTCTGCGTGACCTATCGGTTGCCTGCTGGCTGGGGCCGGTCTTCTAAGGATTTTCTAACGCTCTCGACTTCCTCGGCTGGGGGTCGTACTCCATCAATCCAAATCGCGCCAGTTTGGGCCGGTTCCCACCTCCACCACCAGCGGCACCGCCAGTTTGTGGACGTTTTCCATCTCTTCCTTCACGAGCTTTTCCAGCTTGCTCTTTTCTTTCACCGGCAACTCGAATAGCAATTCGTCGTGTACCTGCAAAATCATCTTCGCGGCCAGTTTCTCTTTCTGCAACCGCTCGTCAATCGAAATCATCGCCATTTTGATCAGGTCGGCGGCCGTTCCCTGCAGCGGTGAATTCAGCGCCGTGCGTTCCGCAAAATTCCGCAGCTGCACTTGCGGCGAATTGATTTCCGGTATCGGCCGAATTCGCCCGAACAAGGTCTTGGCCACGCCCGACTTCCGCGTTTCCACGAGCACGTTGTCCAGATACTGTTTCACCCCGCGATATCGGGTGAAATAGGCGTTGATGAATTGCGACGCCTCTTTTTGTTCGATCCCGAGTTGCTGCGCCAGGCCGAACGCCGAAAGCCCGTAGATAATTCCGAAGTTGATCGCTTTGGCCGCGCGGCGGTGCTCTGCCGTCTGCGCCATCGGTCCGACACCGAATACTTCCTGCGCGGTGCGCGCGTGAATGTCTTCGCCGTTCCGGAACGCCTCTGTCAGCACCGGGTCCTTCGAAAAATGCGCCATGATGCGTAACTCGATCTGCGAATAATCCGCCGACAGCAGGATTTGTCCTTTCGGCGCGACAAATGCCGCGCGGATTTCCCTTCCCAGTTCCGTGCGAATCGGAATATTTTGCAAATTCGGATCGCTCGAACTAAGCCGCCCCGTCGCCGTTCCCGTTTGCGAAAAGCTCGTATGCAGCCGCTTTGTCTCCGGATGAATCAGTTTCGGCAGCGCATCTACATACGTGGATTTCAGCTTGGCGATCTCGCGATACTCGATCACTTTCCCCGGGAGCTCGTGCTGCTCCTTCATTTCTTCCAGGATGTCCGCCGCGGTCGATCGCACTTTTCCTTTGCCTCGCCGCACCGGCGGTTGCAGGTTCAGCTTGTCGAACAGAATTTCCGCAAGTTGCGTAGGCGAATTTACGTTGAATTCCGAGCCAGCCAGTTTCCAGATCTCCTTCTCCAGCCTGCGCACCTCCTTCTCCATCGACTGCGACATCTTTGCCAGCGCTTCCGGGTCCACCAGAATTCCCGTCCGCTCCATCTCCGCTAGTACTCCGGAAAGCGGCAGGTCAATCTTTTCGTAGACCCCGTCAAGGCTCTCGACTTCCACTTCCTTCCGCAAAACAGGTGCCAACCGCTGCAGGTAATCGGCCCGTTCGCCCGCGCCGCCGCCAATCGGCACATTGAACTGCCGGAAAATTACATCCGTGAAATTGTGGTTTGCCGTCGTCGGCCGCAGCAGATACGAATAAAGCTGCGTGGCGTGCTCGATCTTTTCCCCGGCGCCTGTCAAGAGTTGAAACAGTTTCGGGTCGTGCACAATCTTTCGCCGCTTCGGATCCTCTACCGCCGCGGCCAGGGCCTTCATCGCTTCGCCCTTCTCGTCCGCCCAAACCGCCCGGCCCTCGCCCTCTTGCCGCGAAACCTCAATCCCAGCAACCCGTGTTCCGAATCCCTCCGCCTCGCGCTCCCCCGCCTCCAGATTCAGCCACACCGCCAACTCAGCCTTCGCCGGCAACTTCTTGAGGTAGGCCCTGAACTCTTCCACGTTCGCAAATTGCGCGTAGTCTTTTTTCTCTCCCTCAGCCGTCGCTTCTGATGCTTCGCTCTCATTCCCGGCCTCGACGTTTACCCCGCTCGCCAGCAACTCCTTCAGCAGCGAATTAAATCCCAATTCCCGGTACAGCTCCGCTAAAGCCGCCGGATCTGCCGCACGCACCTGCAACTTCTCCAGGTCCACCTCCAGCGGCACATCCAAATCGATCGTTGCCAACTGCTTGCTCATCATCACTTGCTCTCGTTGCTGCTGCAGCGCTTCGCGGTACCGCTTGTTCGTTACTTCGTCCGCATGGTCCAGCGCGCTCTCCACGCTTCCATACTTCTGAATCAGCTCTGTCGCGCCTTTTTCTCCAATCCCTTTCGCACCGGGAATGTTGTCCACCGTATCGCCCAGGAGCGACATCAGATCGATCACTTTTCCCGGTGGCACCCCCAAAATCTCCGTCACCTTCGCCGCATCCACGATCGTGTCAGCCTTCGCGCCGCCCGATCCGGTCCGCAAAATGCTCACCCCGGGATTAACCAGCTGCATCATGTCCTTGTCGTTTGACACCACCAGCACATCGATCTTGCTGGCCGCTGCTTTCTTGGCCATCGTGCCGATCACGTCGTCGGCCTCGTATCCATCCAGTTCCAGAATCGGCAGCCGCATCGCTTCGCAAAGCTTCCGCACGTACGGCAACTGCACGCTCATCTCATCCGGCATCGGCGGTCGCTGCGCCTTGTACTTCTCAAACAATTTGTCGCGGAACGTCGGCTTCCGCGTGTCGAACACAATCGCCACATACTCCGGCTGGTAATCTTTCAGCAGCCTCCTCACGATATTCGCGAACAGGAAAGGCACCTTCGTCGGAATGCCGCTGGGTGCATTCATGCGGTTCATCGGCGCATAAAACGCTCGGTAAATGTGCGCCATTGCGTCCACAAGAAACAGTTTTTTCGTTGAAGAAGGCATGTCGGCGAGTATAGCAAAGCCCCGCGCGCCCGGCCGCTCGCCGGGAAAGCGAGAGGGCGCACTCAAGTGCGCCCTTGTCCTCGTTCGTTTTGCAGCCTGCTTACGGCTTCGGTGCTTCCGCCGAACCCGTCGCCTGCGTCACCAGCAGCATTTGCGTGCCACTGTCCAGGTGCAGATTCTTGCCGCCAGATGTGATGACGGATCCTTGCGCCGCGCCAGCCGTCGCTGAATTCAGGTTCACTCCCTGCATGCCGAAAACTCCCCGGCTGTTGGACATCAATTGACCCGTAGCGTTCAGTCCGCCCGTCGCTCCCTGTCCGGCTGCCGCGACATTCGCCGCCGAATGCCCCGTCGAATTCAGCGCACCACCCGCGGTGTTGCCGGCGCTCGCAGCTGTATTCGTCACCGTTCCCGCGGCTCCGCCCGCTGTGGAGGTCACTCCTCCCAATGCGCCGCCCACGGCTCTGCCCGATCCACCGGCGTACGCTCCCGCACTTCCCGCGGCGGCCGTGTCTTCGCCAGCGTTCGCGGCCACGGCTGATTGGCCCGACGCCAGCGCCTGAATCGCAACGTTCAACGGCACTTCCTGCCCATTCTTCAGAATCGCTTTGTCAAACACGATCGCCAGCGCCGATTCCGAATCTCCCTTTGCGCGAGCCGAAGCCTGGGTCACATGTCCCACAAGCTTTGATCCCTTGGGGATCACGGTCTTGCCGTTTGATTTTGCCGGCTCGGTCGTGCGCGCGGCAACTGGATCGCCCGGCTTCGCTTTCTTCGAATCGACCGGCGCCGTCAGCTCCGCATTGATCGCCGCCCCGCTCCCAAGCGAGGCATTGGTCTGCCCGTTCTGTGTCGACGAGGCCGAAGCCGCGGAAGCAGAACCCGATCCCTGCGCTTGCGCTTTGCCGGCCTCGACGGATGTCTGCGCGCCTGCTTGCGCTCCTGTCTGCCGATCGGCTTGCGTTTCGGCAGCAGCTAGGCTGGCGAACAGAATCCCGGCCACAATACCAAACCCAGTGCGTTTCATAGTTGATTCCTCCTCAATTCCTGGTGTCCTTCGGCCGGCTGGGCTCGCCCGACAAGACAAAAGGGTAGCGACGGCGTCAAATAATAGCGGCAAGCCGCGTGCCAATACTACGTCCTTTATTGTCAAGTGATTACAGGTGGGATGGACCGGAAAACCCGTGCGAGAACTGTGAAAAACGGCCGGGGAATAGTAAGAATTACATGCTTCTAAAGAGCGGCTGGCCCCGCGGAATCCGCCTCACACAATTCCCAGCGGTTTCGCCACTGCCGCCAGAATATCGGCCGCTTTCAACAGGTGCTCCCGCTTATGCGCCGCACTCACCATCGCCCGCAGCCGCGCCTTACCCTCGGCCACCGTCGGATACGCCACGGCCGGCGCGAAGACCCCCGCCTCGAATAGGTTGCGCGAAAATTCATACGCCTTCGCTCCATCTCCCACGTGAATCGGCACGATCGGCGTCTCGCTGGTTTTGAACTGAAACCCGCGCTTCTTCAATTCCCGTTTGAAAAATTTCGTGTTCGCCCACAGCTTCTTGACCAGCTTTTCACCATCCGGTGAATCCAGCAGCGCAAACGCCGCCTGGCAAGCCGCGGCCGTAGCCGGCGGATGCGAAGTCGAAAACAGAAACGGCCGCGCCCGCAGATACAAAAAGTCAATCAAATCCCGCGAGCCACAAACATACCCGCCCATCGACCCGATCGCCTTACTCAGCGTTCCCACCTGGATGTGTACGCGCCCGTGGCACTGGTGATGATCCACGGTCCCGCGCCCGCCGCGACCGAGCACGCCGCTGGCGTGCGCGTCGTCCACCATCATGATAGAACCGTACTTCTCCGCCAGGTCGCAAAGTTCCGGCAGCGGCGCGATATCGCCGTCCATCGAAAACACGCCGTCGGTAATAATCAGCTTCTTCCCCGGAAACGTAGTGTGCTCCTGCAAAATCCGCTCGCAGTCCGCGACATCCTTGTGCTTGAACACTTTGATTGTGGCTTTCGAAAGCCGCGCCCCGTCAATAATGGAGGCGTGATTCAGCTCGTCGGAAATAATCAGGTCCTCTTTCCCAAGCACCGCCGAAACCGTTCCCGCGTTCGCCGTGAAGCCCGACTGGAACACCACGCACGCTTCCACGTTTTTGAATTTCGCGATCTGCTCTTCCAGATCCATGTGCAGCTTCATCGTCCCGGAAATCGTCCGCACCGCCCCCGCGCCCACTCCGTATTTCCGAATCGCTTCAACGGACGCCTTCCGCAACCTCTTGTCCGAAGTCAGCCCCAGATAATTGTTCGACGCCAGGTTGATCACCTCGCGGCCGTCAAACACGCAAACCGGCCTCTGCTCGCCCTCCAGCACGCGCAACTTCGGCGCCACGCCCTTGGCCCGCAAATCATTCAACGTCTCCGTCACATACAGCAGCGGATTCTGCTTAATCACTTGCGTTCCCGATTCACTCATATCTTATTCTCCAAAATTAGGGTTATGTTCCGAGGGTTGGCGTCGGGCGGCACATGCATCCTACTTGTCCTCAGCAAAACCGAAGAGCCTGTGCTTGGATCTCTCTTCTCTGCGTAAACTCTGTGCTCTCCGCGCCTCTGCGTCGGATCTTCTCTTTCCTAACTCCTGATGCCGTTCGGATAAATCAAAATCTTTCCCGCCAATCCATTCTGCAATTTGCTAAACGCATCCTCAAACTTATCCAGCGCAATCTTTTCCCCAAACAGCGGCTCCAGGTTCAATCGCCCCGCCTTCAACAACGCCGTCATCTGCACCCAGGTCTGATACATCCGCCGCCCATAAATTCCTTGTACCGTAGCACCCTTGAAAATCACGTCATTCACCAGATCCAGTGGCACATTTTCCGTGGGTATCCCGAGCAGCGAAGCGCGCCCTCCCGCCCGCAGCGCCTTAAACCCCTGCTGAATCGCCGAAGGCACCCCGCTCATCTCCAGCAGCACGTCCACGCCCGTGCCACCCGTCTCCGCCAGAATCTTCTTCACCGCGTCTTCCGCCGCGGGATTGATCACCACGTCCGCGCCCATCTGCTTCGCCATCTCGCGCCGGTGAGCGTTCGTCTCCGTCGCAAACACCGTCGAGCTACCACAAGCCTTGGCCACCGCAATTGACATCAATCCAATCGGCCCGCAACCCGTCACCAGCGCCGTCTGCCCCGCGATCGTTCCCGCCAGCACGGTATGCACCGCGTTTCCGAGCGGATCCAAAATCGCGCCGTATCGCTCCGGAATCGCCGCATCCAGCTTCCAGATATTCGTCGCCGGAATCCTCACAAACTCCGCAAACGCCCCATCCTGGTCGATCCCGATCACCCGCACGTTCGGGCAAATGTGCGCCTCGCCCAGCCGGCACTGGTGGCAATGCCCGCAGTTCACGTGCATCTCAGCGCTAACGAAATCGCCCGCCCGCACCGCCGTCACGTCCGCGCCCACCCGCTCCACCACTCCGCAAAATTCATGCCCCAGCGTCACCGGAGGCTTAATCCGCCCCTGCGACCACCGGTCCCACCCATAAATGTGCAAATCCGTCCCGCAGATCGAAGCCGCCTTCACGCGCACCAGCACGTCCCCATGCCCCACCTCGGGCACCGGCACGCTCTCAATCCGCAACCCTTTGGCCGCGTCCATTTTCCGCAGCGCCTTCATCGTCGCAGGCATTCGAGCAGCTCCTCACTACTTCCCCAACTCATCAACGCACAATCTCAAATCCTAACACACGCACTTGCGGCATTCATGTCTCCGCCGTGCTTTAGAGGTTGTCATCCCGACCGAAGCGACCGGACTTTTTCCTCCGCGTCGTCTTCGGGCGCGTTGGGTCGCGTAGTGGCGGAACCCCGGCACAATTTCCACAACTCAGGGCTTACGATCTAAGGACACGGTCTTCTTGTCTGTTCTGGCTTTTTTCGTTACTTCTTTATTTCATTGCTCCTTGCTTCGTCTCTTCCACCACCCCAATCTCCTCCAACGCCTTCAAATACTCCTCCACCATCTCGAACGGAACCGGCCCATACTCCGCAGACACCGCATCCCGAATTTCATACGCGGTCCTTTTCCCATCCGCAAAATTCAACACTTCATACGCATACTCTTCCCCGCCGCCCCACAATCCCTCGTACTCGAGTAATTTCGGCTTCGTCGAATGACCGCGTTTCGCCCACGCCACCTCAAAATAGTTGAACCCAAACACCCCCATCGGCCCTCTTGGCGCTAATTTTCGACGGAACACGGGATTTCCTCCCGGTAGGAGTATGGTTCTTCCGCAAATCCCCTCCGTGTTATTCAGAATGTTCTTTCCGATTATTCCGATCGCAGGCCAGCGCATGCCGTTAGTGTCCGGGGCAAGTCGCGTCAGGGATTCCGCGAGCGGACGGGTTTGATCTCCCTCAAACCGCGCAATTTCACCACCGTCGCAGGGCGTATTGATCTGCGCGCTCTTTTGATGAATTTCTTTTGCTGTCTGGAGAGTTCGCAAACGAAGTAAGTCGATCACTGCCTGCAGGTCTTTGTCACCCATCTGCGCCAAAAAATACCCGCTCGCCGCTCCTATAAATCCCGCCCGCTTCAACTTCGTCGCATCAATATTCGCCGCGCTATCCAGATTCGTGTGAATAAACCGGTCCGGCCAGTCATTCAGATAAATCGCCGGGATCCCAAATGACGAATCCTGATACACATCATGGTCGCTCCCCATCGTGTACGCCGAATACTCCGCCCGCAGCGGCTCCTTCCCGCCCTCCGGCGAAACCAGGGGATACGCCACCTTTCCCGTCGCTGCAAACTGGTATGACTCCTCGTTCACCCACTCCGCAAACGCCCACGCCACATCCTGCACAAACGACGGCAAACTCATCGGCCCCCGCGTCACATGAAACACCGCCTTCGTCTCCGGCCCGCCACCCACCATGTCCATGTGCACCACCGCCTTGATGCGCTTCAGAAACTCCGGCTTGCCGTTCAACAGTGCCAAAGTTCCTTCAATCTCAGGTGGAAAAATAAACCGGATCGTTCGTGCAGGTCGCGTCAGCTTTCCATCGCCGATCAATTTCTGCAGCGTCCGCGCTACCTCCAGTATCGTCGCGCACCCGCTGGCATTATCATTCGCCCCCGGCCGCTGATGATCCAGATGACAGGAAAACGCAATCTCCTCCTCTTGCAACTTCCGATCCGCCCCCGGAATCGTCGCCGTCACCACCTCGTAATTCCCCGCATGCTGCCCCGCCTTCACCACCGCACGCAGCGAGATCTTTTCTCCCTTCCGTAGCCGTTCTTGGAAAGCGCGCGCAGTCCGCAACGACACCATAAAAGCGAACGTCTTGTTCTCTGAAAACGTCTCCAGATGGCCCCACCGAATTGCATCCAGATTCTCCCCCGACCATGCCGTTTTCTGGTTCTGGGCGTAACTCACAATCCCCACTGCGCCGAACTTCCCCACCGCCAAATCCTGCACCGCCCCCGGCTGCGCACTCACCAAAACGATTTTCCCATTCACATCCTTCCCGGCGTAATCGCTCTCATTCGTCCCCTCCCCCACATCCACCAATTCCGCCTTTACATCGGCGCTCCCGCTGTCTTCCGCCAACACCACCGGCTCGTGCTCATAGGAGGCAATCTGTATTTCGACGAGCCTCATCTCTCTGACTCCCATCACCTCCCTTGTGAAGCCCATCTCACTCATTTCCGCCGATTCCACATCCCACGCCGGCCGCGACCTCTGAGTACCATAAAAAATCTTCCCATCCGCCGGAAACTGCAGAATCGCCACATCGCTCAATCCGTACCCCCGCAGCCGCTCCGCCACCAACTCCGCCGCCTCATGAAATCCCTTCGATCCGCGCTGCCGGTGAAACCGCGCAATCCCCTCCAGATTCCTCTTCGCTGTCTCTCCGCTGATCTCCCCCGCAATCGCCGCCACCTCCTTCTCCGCTAGCAGCGGCGGCTTCTGCCCCCACGCGCCCACCCCCAAGACCAATCCCGCCACAACAACGACAATCCTCTTCATCATCCCTCTTTTCAAATCGCTCCGGACATCCTCACCACCAAAACCTCTCGCCAAATTCAGCAGCCGGAAAAACTTGTCATCCTCAACGCCACCAAACTCGAGCCACGTCCACCACTTCTAGCTGCTACCGGATCGCTATTGGCCTCTCTTTCTTTACTTCGTTACTTCATTGCTCCCTTACTTCTTCTCTTGTTCATCTCCACCTTCATCCCCGCGATCGGCTTCCTCCTATTCAACTTTGCCGCCTCCACAATCAACTTCTTCAGCGCCGGCCTCTTCACATCCGCCACCGTGCGCACTTTCACATGCCGCACGCTCTTCCCCGTCCCTTCGAGCAACCCTTCCGGATCCGGCAGCGCCGCGCCGCGCAAGAAAATAAACGTCACATGCTCCTTCCCCGTCATGAAGCCGCACACCGTCCCGTTCGAGTCAAACGACGGAATCTTCCACGGATTCACATACTCCTCACACCCCGCGATCGTCCGCTTAACCAGCGCCCGCAAGCCTTTCACCACATCCTTCTGCTTTCCCACCTTCTCCACATACTCGTCGATCCACGCCCGTCCTTCTTTTCCTTCAATCGTCGGCATAACCCGCCTCTCCTTCCCACTCCGGCCACATTCTATTCCTTTCGGTTGTATCTATTTACCCATTCACCTCATCGCAACATAGACTGGGGATTCGACTCTTCGCGATGCCTGACACTACCTCTTCCACCGCGTCCCCGCTCCCGGAAACTGTTGCCCTTCCGCGCTCCCGTGAACTTCCTGGCGGCACCGTCGCGGAAATTCTTCCCACAGTCTCCTTTACCTTCATCTGCTACCTCACCATCGGCATCCTGCTGGCGATTCTTCCGATGCATGTTCACCTGCAACTCGGCTACGGAACGGTCCTTGCCGGACTCGTCATCAGCACCCAGTACGTCGCCACTGTCGTCTCCCGCCCGCGCATAGGGCGCATGGTGGACGTTCTCGGGCCCAAGCGGATCGTCGTGCTCGGCCTGTTCGCCTGTGCGGCCAGCGGCGCGCTCACCTTTGCGGCCGCTTTCTTCAACTCTCTCGCGATCGTGTGCCTGGTTCTGCTCTTGTTGGGACGCCTCCTGCTCGGTATCGGTGAAAGCATGGTTGGCACCGGAGCGACCATGTGGGGGATCGGACGCGTCGGCTCCCGGCACATCGCCAAAGTTATTTCCTGGAATGGCGTCGCCACCTTCAGCGCGCTTGCCGTGGGCGCACCGCTGGGCGTGCTGCTCGAGCAGCATTGGGGATTTGCGTCGGCGGGCTTGGTGATTTTTGCGGTGTCGCTGGCCGCCGTCGCCCTGGCTCTCCGCTTGCCGCGCATTCCGGTCAGGCCTTCCCGGCACTTGCCGTTCGCCCACATCTTCTGGCGCGTCGCGCCCTACGGCACCGTGCTCGCGCTCGGCGGAGTTGGGTTTGGCGTGCTTGCTACCTTCATCAGTCTCTATTTTGCGCGACTCCATTGGAGCGGTGCCGCCCTCACGTTGACGATCTATGGGACTTGCTTCGTCGTGACTCGCATCCTTTTTGCGGGCTTGATCACGCGGGTCGGCGGCTTTCCCGTTGCCCTCGTTTCGCTCTTTGTCGAAATCTTCGGCTTGCTCCTTCTGGGCTTCGCGCGCGTTCCCTCCGCCGCCTTTGCCGCCGCGGCTTTGATTGGCATTGGTTACTCGCTGGTCTTCCCGTCTCTGGCCGTCGAAGCAGTCCGCCACATCCCCGTCGAAAACCGCGGCACCGCTCTCGGCGCCTACAACGCCTTCATCGATCTCTCCCTATTCCTCACCGGCCCTGTAGCCGGCGCCATCATCAGCCACGCCGGCTACAACGCCGTCTTCCTCACCTGCGCCGCGGGAGTCTTCCTCGCCTTCTGCCTCACCATCAGCCTCGCTTCGCGCCACCACATTCCCGTCACCACCTGACGCCGCCACGGACTGAGTTGTACCAAGCGATTGCGATCCTTCGGCTATCCGACGAGGATAGCCGAAGGACCAGAACCCACAGACCCTGCAAGCAATGTCCCTCGGGAGAATCCCGGCGAACTTCCTCTGCCTTCTTTACTTCCCCGCTTCTTCCCGCATCAAACCGATATGAAAGTTTTCCTCGCATTCCCGCGTATCATCAATTGACGCCAATTCCATGTCCATCACCGATCCCGCTATCCAACTCGATCGCGTCTCCCGCCACTACACCATGGGCGAAACTTCCGTCCGCGCAGTCAACGAACTCTCCCTCTCGGTTGCCAACAACGAGTTCCTCGCGCTCCTCGGCTCCTCGGGCTCCGGCAAATCTACGCTCCTCAATCTCATCGCCGGCCTGGATCGCCCCACATCCGGTTCGATCACCGCGCATGGCCAGAACATTGCAGCTCTTTCCTCTCTAGAACTCGCTCGCTATCGCTGCAACACCATCGGCATGATCTTCCAGTCGTTCAACCTCCTTCCGCGCATGACCCTCGAAGAGAATGTCGAACTCCCGCTTCGCCTGGCCGAAGTGGATCGCTCCGAGCGCCCATCTCGTGTCCGCGAAGCCCTCGAGCGCGTTCGCCTCACACATCGTCTTGGTCACCGCCCCACGGAACTCTCCGGCGGCGAGCAGCAGCGCGTGGCCATCGCCCGCGCTCTCGTCAATCGCCCGAAGATTCTTCTCGCCGACGAGCCCACCGGCAATCTGGATTCCGCCACCGGCGAAACGATCCTTACTCTCCTGCGCGAGCTGCAATCCCAACTCGGCATGACCATCGTCATGGTCACCCATGAACGCCCGCTCGCCGAAGCCTTCGCCGACCGCCTCGCCATCATGGGCGACGGCAAGCTCCTCTCCACGTCCTCGCCAAAAGGCGTCACACAATGAAGACCCGCGACCTCACCGATCTCGCGCTCCGCAATCTGCGCGAATCCCTCCTGCGCAACACCCTCACAACGCTTGGTGTCGCCGTTGGCGTGGCCTCGTTCGTGGCCATCATTTCTATCGGCGTTGGCTTGCAGCAACTCGCTTCCAGGCGCCTTTCCGAAAGCGGCCTGTTCGACACCATCATCGTCACACCCAAAACCAATCTGCGTGGCGTGGGCCGTCCTCAGCCCGAACCCGAATCCGACAAGCCTCCGCGCCCCCTCGACGAGGACGCGCGCAAGGAGTTCGAGAAACTTCCCAATGTCGTCGAGGTCTACCCGCAGATCCGTTTCTTCACCGAGGCCCGCTTCAACAACAAGCCCTTCGCCACCATCGTCGCCGGCATGCCCGACTCTTCGCGAAACTCTGGGTCCTTTGACGGCATGCAGGGCAATTTCTTTTCCTCGACCACTGCCAACGAAGCCATTCTGCAAATTGAGTTCGCGAAAGATCTTTCGGACAAGCCTCGGTCCCTGATCGGCCAGGAATTGGTCCTGCGCTACGCCGAACGTCAATCTCTTCCCTCGGCCGCAGCAAACACAGATGCATCCGCAAATTCTCCCGATAGTTCCGGCGGGGGCTTTTCCATCGTCCCCAAAGAACTCCGGCTCAAAATTGTCGGCGTTGTCGAAACCGAACCGGCAGCTGGTTACGGCGGCTACGGTAATGCCCGCCTCCTCATTCCCCTGGCTACCGCTTCCACTCTCCGCGCTGCCCAAGTCAACGATCTGCGGGACATTGTCCGCGACTCTGGTTCCAACAAAACCACCTACGCCTCGCTCTCCGTTCGCGCCAAATCCCCTTCAGAGGTCGAAACTCTGGAAACATCCATCAAAAGCATGGGATTTCGCGCTTTCTCGCTTCTCGACGCTTCTAAATCCCTGCGTATCTTCTTCACTGTCTTCGATCTCCTGGTCGGAATTTTTGGCAGCCTCGCGCTGGCCATCGCCACGCTCGGCATCGTCAACACTCTCGTCATGGCCATCCTCGAGCGCCGCCGTGAAATTGGCGTCCTCAAGGCCCTCGGCGCCGCGGATTCCGATGTCCAGCAACTCTTTTTCGTCGAAGCCGGCGTGATGGGCGCTATCGGCGGCATTTTTGGCGTGCTCTTCGGCTGGCTTCTCGGTCGCGCCATCACGTTTGGCACCAACCTCTACCTCCACCGCCAGAATCTGAATCCCATCGAGCTTACGGCCGTTCCCTGGTGGCTCATCCTCGCCGCTCTGGCCATTGCCATCCTTGTCAGTCTCGCCGCCGGCCTCTATCCTGCTTCTCGTGCCGCCAAGCTCAATCCCGTCGACGCCCTCCGCTATGAGTAGTCCCCCGTTTTCGGATCAAAATTCACCCCAAAAGAAACCTTGTCATCCTCGGCCCGCGCCTTCTGCGGGCGAAGGACCGCAACTTCAAATCCTGCCGACCAGCTTGAGCGCCCCAAGCACCAATCTGTCATCCCGACCGGGGTGGCCAGCTTTTTCTTGCACGCCGAATTTGGGCGCGCCGGCCATGGGGCGGAGGGATCGTGGCTTGCTCGCTGCGTTTTGGCCGGCACTTCGGGTCACGAGCTGTGGGCCACGAATCGCGTTCCTTCACCTCCTTTCCCTCCTCTACCTCCTTAACCTCCCTCTCTTCGCCGCCACCGGACGCGTCGAATGCAACTTAGTTCCCAGCAAAATTCTTCCGCGCAGCGTTGCCTACTGCGTCGTTCTTCCCCCTTCTTTCGACACAGACAAGACAAAGCACTTCCCCATCCTCTATTCTCTCCACGGACTCGGCGACAACGAGCAGTTCTTCATTCATTCCGGCGCGTGGAATCTCGTCGAAGACATGCGCGAAAAAGGCGAACTGAAAAATTTTCTGATCGTCACGCCGGACGGCGGTGCGGGTTTTTATATCGATTCAAAGGATGGCAAGAACCGCTACGAAACTTTCCTTCTGCAGGAATTTTTCCCGTTCATCGAAAAACGCTATCGCGCCGCGCCCGGCCGCGCCAATCGCGCCATCTCCGGCGTTTCCATGGGCGGCTATGGCGCGCTGCATCTCGCGTTTCGTCATCCGCAGCTTTTTGGCGCCGTCAGCGCCCACAGTGCCGCTCTCATCGAAAAACTTCCCGGCTTCCTTGGTGCTTCTCCGAGCTCTCCCCGGGCGCGTGTACTCGGCGGCGTTTTCGGCAATCCGCCCGACCACGTTTTCTGGGATCAGAACAGTCCCCTCGTTCTCGCCCGCGCAACAAATCTCGCCGGCCTGAAGATTTATTTCGACTGCGGCGACAACGACGACTACGGCTTCTACGCCGGCGCCACCGCGCTCGACAAAATCCTCACCGCACGCCATATCCCCCACGAATTCCATCTCTATCCCGGCCGGCACGATCCCGCTTACTTCGCCGAGCATCTTCCCGCCTCGCTCCAATTCCACTCCCGCTTCTTCCCGTAACAAGCTCTCGACTTGCAGGAGCACGATCAATCGTGCCCTCTTAGCCCTGTCACGGGTGTTTGTTTGCCTGAGCACAGCCAAGGGTTACGCCGCTTTCTTTCTCCACAATCGCGTGTTCTGTTGTAAACTCCATCTCGCTTTCCGCGCACTAATCTCTGGAGGTCCCCATGCGCCATTTCGCACTCGCAATTGTTCTCGCCGTTTCGGTCGTAACGCTTCTCCCGCATCCGACCGCTGCTCAGGACAAGCCTGCCGCCGCACCCGCCGTCACCGGCGCACGCGGCGAATTCCTCGCCGAAGTCGCCTACTACGAGCAGCGTTACACCCGCATCGCCGAAGCCGTTCCCGCCGAAAAATATTCCTGGCGCCCCGCGGAAGGCGTCCGCTCCATCGGCGAAGTCTACGCGCACATCGCCGCCGCCAATTACGGCATTGCCAAATTGCTCGGCACGCCGCCGCCCGCCGGCTTCGACCCCAAAGCTTTCAATGCCGCCGCAGGCGATAAGGCGAAGACCGTTCAGACTCTCAAAGACTCCTTCGCCCATTTCCGCGGAGCGATTCTCGCCATCAAGGACGCCGACCTGAACAACGCGCTGAAGATGTTTGGCCAGGACACCACCGTCCGCGGCGCCTTCTTTCTCGCTACCGGCCATTTCGGCGAACACCTTGGCCAGTCCATCGCCTACGCCCGCCAAAACGGCATCGTTCCTCCCTGGACCGAAGAGCGCATGAAGCAGGAAGCCGCCAAGCCCAAACCGTAATTCCCGCGCAATGGTAGGGGCACGATAACTCGTGCCCTCTTCCGCTCGATGCAAATGCGAATTCAGTCGCGGCGGAAGCAATCGAATTTATCGTGCCCCTGCGCTGGCCACAGGTCGCTGGGCGCTGCTATGATGGCGCGCTTGCGGGGTGGGGAGGTGGCATGGGATTTGGGGAGCGGTTGGGGGAAGTGCGGACCGGGTTTGAGCGGTCGTTCTGGGTGGCGAACGTCAGCGAACTGTTTGAGCGCCTTTCCTATTATGCGGCGTTTGCTTCGCTGGCGCGGTATCTGCACGAGGCTCTGGACTTTCCCACCGAGCGGGCCGCGGATCTTTCGGGATTGTTTGGCGGGCTGGTGTGGTTTCTGGCGATTTTCGGCGGAGCGATCGCCGACCGGCTGGGCTTCCGGCGTGCGCTGGCCATCGCCTATCTAATTCTTGCCGGCTCGTACTTTCTGCTTGGCTCGCTGGGCGCGCCGTGGCTGGCACCTTTGCGCAACGCCGTGCCGCTGGTGGCGTTGGTTACCGTTGTGCTGATGCTGCCGGCGCTGGGCGTGGCCATGGTGAAGCCGTGCGTGGTTGGCACGACCGCGCGGGCATCGAATGAAAATGTGCGCTCGATCGGGTATTCGATTTACTACACGCTGGTGAATATTGGCGGGGCGCTGGGGCCGTTTGTGGCGTCGTGGGTGCACCGGAATCTGAGCGTGGAAAATGTGTTTCGCGTGGCGGCGGCGAGCGTGTTCCTGATGTTCTTTGCCGTGCTGGTGTTTTTCAAGGAGCCGCAAAAATCGGGCGATGTCGCGACGGGGAGCCTGGCGGAAACGATGCGCAACTTCGGGAAGGTGGTGGCCAATCCGAAGTTCATGGTATTTCTGCTGATTTTTTCGGGCTACTGGATTGTGTACTGGCAGGAGTTCATCACGCTGCCGATTTACATCCACGATTATGTGGACGGGAAGGCGGACACGGAGCGGATGCTATCGACAGGGCCGCTGGTGGTGATTGCGTTTACGGTGGCGTTCAGCGTGTTGACGAAGAAGATGGTGGCGTTTCGCGCGGTGCTGCTCGGAACCCTGGTGTCGATGGTGGCGTTTGCGATTTTGGCGATGCACGCGAGCATTTATGCGGCTTACGCCACGCTGGTGGTGATTGCAGTGGGCGAATTGATCCAGCAACCGCGGTATTACGATTACATTTCGCGGCTGGCGCCGGCGGGGCAGCAGGGGACGTATATGGGATTTGCGTTTTTGCCGCTGGGGATTGGATCGTTTCTGGCGGGGCGGATTGGCGGGGCGCTGTTGCACCGGTTTGGAGAAGTGCAGCACCAGCCGCAGCTTTTCCTTTGGGCGCTTACGGGGATTGGGTTGGGGACGACGTTATTGTTGTGGGTTTATGATCGAGTGGTGAAGCCGTCGGAGATCAAGGCGGAGTGATAAAAGGGCGAGGACAACCCAAGAGGGAAGGGCAAGCCCCTCCCCTGCCAAGGATTGGGATTTTTCGGGATCAGAAACCGGAAAACAGAAGATAATCCAGGAAATCAATTGACCATGCGGCGAAGCGATTCCAGCGCTTGCCGAGCGAGCGAATAACGCGGTTCGATCTGGATCGCTTCCTGGAAACAGCGCATCGCCTGGCCATACATTTCCTTTCCTAGATACGCGCGGCCGAGATTGTAGTGGGGAAAATGGCGCGGTTCGTAGCGCCGGGATTCGACGGCCTGCTCGAGCCAGGGAATGGCTTCATCAAACTGGCCAAGCTCGATCAAATAAGCGCCAATGTCGTTGTAAGGGTTGCCGAAGTCGGGGTCGAGTTCGATGGCGAGCTTGCATTCGGCGATGGCGTCCATCAATTTACCCTGGTAATGATAGGTCCAGCCGAGAAACGTGTGCGCTTCGGCCGTGGGATGGAGCTCCAAGGAAGACTGGTAGAGCTCGGCGGCGCGGTCGTAGTCGCCTTCCATCTGGGCCTGATAGGCGTCCTGCAACACTTCCCACGCACGCGTGAGGGTCTCTTGGCTCATGGTGGAATTTTGAACGCAAAAAGTGAATCCCGTCAAAGGTACGAAAGTGCTAGCTGTGCAAAATGGGCACCCTGTACGGTGGGCGGGGCAGAGGTGGAAATTTGCCGCCAGAATGGAGAAAATGGCTGAGTCTCATTTTGAGCTAGTTGGAATGGAAGGGGGGAAGAGTGAAACTTCTTGGGAAAAGTGCAGTGCTTGCCGCGGGTTTCGCGGGATTGCTTGGGGCGGGCGCGCTGCTGGTAGAGGGAGCGACGCCCAAAACAGCGACTGCGAACGCAGCGGCAGTGGGACGCGGCAAGACCGTGTTCCAGCAGAAATGTTCGGTTTGCCACTACGACAATAGCGAGCAGAAAAAAATCGGGCCGGGATTGAAGGGACTCTCAAAGCGCGGAACATTTAGCGTGAACGGCAACAAGATTACCGATGAGAGCTTGAAGGCTTGGATCGAGAACGGGGACCAGTTGATGCCGCCGTTCAAGGATGTGCTGGAGGCGGGACAAATTAAGGATGTGATTGCGTACGTGAAGACGTTGTAGGTTCGCGCGGTAATTTTTGCGGAAAAAGAGAACCCCCGTACACCTGCACCAAGCGGGTGACGGGGGCTTCCAATTTTTCTCGCTCCCAGGCGGGAGAAAGAGCTACTTCAGAACGGCGTCTTTCAGGACCTTGGCCGGACGCAGACGGACCACGGTCTTGGCCTTGATCTTGATCGCTTCGCCGGTCTGGGGGTTGCGGCCCATGCGAGCTTTGCGATGAGCCTTTACGACGCGGCCGATTCCCGGGATAACAAACTTGCCTGCACTGCCCTTGGCTTCCTTGACGGCCAACTTGTGAAGTTCATCAAAGAAAGTGACGATCGACTTCTTCGACTGCCCCACTTTCTCGGCTAGATGCGAAACGATTTTGGTTTTGCTCAGTGGCTTAGCTGCCATTTCTTCTGCCTATCCTCCTGATTTGTCTATCCACCTCGAGACAATCGAGGCCAGCCGCGAGCAAGAAAAACCCCTATTTTCCTGCAAAAAACTCGGGCCGAACCGGACTATAGCGAAGGAAGAAAAAGAACGCAAGGGCAAATGAGCAAAAAAGGCCGAAAAACAGCGATTTTTTTAGGGGCATGTGCAAAACGTGCTGATTTCATGCGGCAAAGCGCGATTTGGGAGCGGATTCGAGCAGGATACGGCTATGTTATGCTGCCTAATTCCAAGTTAATCAAGGAGAAGCGACGGTGAGCACGAGCACAAACTGGCGAGAGCTGGAGCAACGGATAGTGAAGGTGATCAAGACCGGCGTGCGCCCAGTGGCGGTGGCGTTCCTTGATGCGGAGCCCGAGGGAGTGAAGAAATTTGAGGGCACGCAGCCTTCCAGTTGCAGCTTCTGGCGGCTGGCGGCGGAGGGGCGGACGTTTTACACGATTCCGGAAAATCATTTTAACTGCGCGGTGGGCGCGTACACGCACAACATCGCGCTTTCGCCGGTGCGGAAAAAAGAAACGGAACAGACGTTGAAGATGATGTTTGATCTTGGCTATGTAAAACCGGAAGAGGTTCCGCAGATTCCACGGCTGGCGAAAAGTCCGAAGGCGATTGTGTATTCGCCGCTGGCGAATGCGCCTGTGGATCCGGACGTGGTGCTGTTTGCGTTGCGGCCGGCGGCGGCGATGCTGTTGCAAGAGGCGGCGGGGCGGGCGGGAGTTGGGGCGGGATCGCCCTCGCTGGGAAGACCGACGTGTATGGCGCTGCCGGCTTCGCTGCAGTTTGGCTCGATTGCGAGCCTGGGATGCATCGGAAACCGGGTTTATACGGGACTGGAGGAGAATGAGATGTATGTGGTGTTGAGGGGCAAGGATCTGCGGAGCGTTGCCGAGGCGCTGAATGTGATCAACGGAGCGAACGTGGCGCTGCGGGATTATGCGCGGGGACGGCGCGAGGAGTTGTCGCACTCCGAATTTGACGGAAGATAACGGATAGAAGCCCACAACTTAATATTGGAAAATTTGCCTCGCAAGAAAAAACGCGAGGTGAATCATGAGTTCCTATCGAGTGGTCGCGATTCCCAGTGAAGTTGCCGAGCAAGTGCGGACTACGGGAAAATCCCCCAATTATGGTTTCCCGGCGCATCGTGAGGTTGCGGCAGGACGCGCGCCTTGCCGGCATTGTTTGAAGTTAATCCAAAAGAATGAAGAAGAATTGCTGCTGTTTACCTACGACCCTTTCCGGGAGTTGGGCGAGCCGCCGCTTCCGGGACCTGTGTATATCCACGCGGCGGAGTGCCCGCGTCATCCGGAGAGCGATGTGATACCGGAAGACTATCGCGGACGGTTGCTAACGCTGGAGGGATATGGAGAGAGCCGCGCGTTGGTGAAGGAAATCCGCGTGAGCGAGGGCGCGGAGGAACGTGCCGCGGAGCAGTTGTTCAGCGATGGGAAGATTCGCTATGTAAATGTGCGGAGCACGGAAGCCGGTTGTTTTTTGTTTCGACTGGAACGGACGTAAGGCGTATTTTCCGCGGAGGATTTCCGTGGAGATGGCCGGAGGAAACCGAAGAGGGCACGATTTATCGTGCCCCTTCTTTTTGGTCAGAGTGCGGCAAGATCTTCGTAGAGATGCGCGATGGCCTTGATGCCGCCGTAATAATTTTCGAGAGCAAGATGCTCGTCGGGAGCGTGGGCGTTTTCGTCGGGTAGGCCGAAGCCAATCAGCACGCACGGTACTTTGAAGGTGTCGTGCATCTGGGTCACGAACGGAATGGAGCCGCCTTCACGAATGAAGACCGCCTTTTTGCCGAAACCTTTCTGCAGCGCGGATTGGGCGACCTGAAAAATAGGAGCTTTGTAGGCTGCGACCCAGGGCTTGCCGGTGCTCAATACTTCAAAGCGGCAGTGAACGCCCTTGGGAAGAAGCTTGCGAATGTGCTTTTCGACGAGTTTGGCGATTTTCTGAGGATTCTGATTGGGCACCAGCCGCGTAGAAAATTTAGCATAAGCCTTGGAAGGAATGACGGTCTTCGCGCCTTCGCCCTGATAGCCGCCCCAGATTCCGTTGAGTTCGAGCGTGGGACGAATCCAAAGCAGTTCGACCGTGGTGAATCCTTTTTCCCCGTGATAGCTGGGCGCGCCCACGGCATGCTTGAAATCTTTTTCCTTCCAAGGCAGGGCGTTCAACGCCTTGCGTTCGGTGGCGGGGACGGCGGCGACGTCATTATAAAACCCGGGAATGGCGACACGAAAATTCTTGTCATGAAGCTTGGCGAATAGTTCCGTCAATACGGTGAGCGGATTGGGCACCGCCCCGCCGTATACCCCGGAGTGGAGATCACGCGCGGGGCCGGTCAGTTCAATCTCATAGTAATTCAGTCCGCGCAAGCCGTAGGTGATGGATGGAACACCTTTGCCGAGCATCGAGGTGTCTGAAACCAGCAGGGCATCCGCCTTCAGCTTTTCTCTGTGGCTCTGGACGTAATCCCACAGGCTCACGCTGCCGACTTCTTCTTCGCCTTCGATCAGGACTTTGATATTGACGGGAAACTTGCCATGCAGCTGATGGAGCGATTCGAGCGCTTTCAGGTGGATGTGCACCTGTCCCTTATCGTCGGCAGTGCCGCGCCCAAAGATATTCCCGTTGCGCACTTCCGGCTGGAAGGCCGGGGAGGTCCAGAGTTCGAGCGGCTCGGCCGGTTGCACGTCGTAATGGCCATAGAAAAGAACCGTCGGCTTGCCGGGAGCTTCGAGAGATTCTGCGTACACGAGAGGGTGAAGACTGGTGGGTACGATTTCAACTGTTTTGAAGCCGGCGGCACGCAAGCGTTCGGCGACCCATTTGGAGGCGCGGTCGATGTCTGGCTTGTGCTCGCTTTTGGCGCTGACTGAGGGGATACGAAGAAATTCGTAGAGTTCTGCGAGATACTGTTCGCGGCGACTTTCTATAAATTCAGAAAGATTCATACGAAGCCCCCAGGCGCAAGGATAATCGTTCAGTTCGAATCAATAACTGCCCAAAAATGAAGAAGTAAAGCGCGGCAGCGGTTTGGTGAAGAATGCGCCCGGCGTGAAGCCGTAGCCGCTTAAGACATTCTAAGGCCAGCGGATTGAGGCTTACAAGTTGCCGGGCGAAAAAGCATGGGGATTGGGCACACCTGTCCGAAAGGGCAGTTGACGGTTTCCGCGGCCAGCTCGATGATGGGCTCATTATGCAAGAAACCACTTTTGCCACAAACCGGCGCAGCCAGCGCGTTTTTCACCGGATGAAACTGCAGGCCCTGGGCCGCAGCCACGCGGGAAAGAAATTCCGTGAGGTATGCGAAACCCTGGTGGTGAATGCCCACGGGGGCCTGCTGATTCTGCGGCATGAGGTTGATAACGACGAAATGCTGGTGCTGGTAAACCCGGAAACACAGGAAGAGCTGGAGTGCCGGATTGTGTTTACGGGAGAGAGTGGATCGAAGGGCATTCGAGTCGGAGTTGAGTTCTTGACGCCCGCGCCCCACTTCTGGGGCATCGATTTTGACGGGCCCCGGCAGAAGTCCGGAGAGCATGACCAGACGCACTGAACCCACAGTATTTACTGAACAGTATTATAGGTGTAGCACTTTTCATCGGTACAAACGCGAAATACAGTACATTCCATTGTGAATCAGCGGCTTAATTGAGCCGACGATTTCAGTATTTATTAATATATTACCAGATCCATGGAGAGGCGCCGCATTCACTTTTCCGCGCACAGCGGACGAGGCGTCGAATGAGTTTCCTGATTTTGAACAATAGACAACACAACGGAGGACCTACTGCCTTGCGCGCAAGTTAGACGTTTCAGTCCGACCTAGCTTCGCATCTGCGACGGAGAGAGGAATCGATATCAAGACGCTTCCCTTAATCGACGTACGAATAATTCGACTGGATTACGTTCTCTCGCGCTTTGCGCTAATTCGCGCGCCAACTAGTTGAAAATGTTGAGGCCAGCACTCCGGGGGCGATGTTCGGAGCCTGGCAACGTGTCTGTAGAAAGCTACCCTTCGGAGATAATCACTTCTGATGTGCGCTCAGCTCGTCGAGCTTGCGCTTTAACTGTTCAAGCTTCTGTCCAGCCTCACCTAGCTTGCCTTCTGCCGTGAGTCGCTGGTAGTCGGCGAGATCTTTGGCCGCTCCCGTGATGAGCGCGTTCACGTCTCCCCCAGGCTTGGTCGCGGCAACCGGCGCTGCTGCGCCTCCTTCCGGTTCCGCGGGGGCAGTTGTGCCGCTTAGCGACGAGACCTCTCCCCCAAAGAGTGCCCTCATCGCCGATTCGAATGTCGGCCCGTAGGCGAGCCGGTCTTGCAACGCAAGCACTACCAGACGCAACTCGGGCATCGGGCTGCGCTCGGCCTGGAGGTAAATTGGTTCGGCATACAACAGCGCGTGCCCGCAAGGAATGACCAACAGAGTGCCTCGCCGCACGTGTGAACCCTGCTGATTCCACAACGTCAATTGCCCCGATAGCTGCGCGTTCTGATCGATTCGAGCCTCGATTTGCAGGGGCCCGTCAACAAGCTTCGTTTTTGGGAAGTCGTAGACCACCGATGTGCCGTATTTTTCGCCGTCGCTGCGTCCAGCAATCCAGCCGATCAGATTGTTCCGGTTCGCCGGCGTGAACGGCAGAATTTCCACGAACTCGACGGCAGTTTCGCCCGGCAGTTTCATCAGCACGAAGTTCGGCTCCATTGGCTGCGTCTTCTGCTGACCGGACTCGTCCATGCCGACCTCCGAAGCGACGGTCCACAGGTCTTCGCGGTTATAGAACACTTGCGGATCGGTCATGTGATAAAGGCCGTACACGGCCGCCTGGAGCTTAAGCAACAACTCTGGATAGCGCACGTGTTTGCGAAGCGCTGGGGGCATGGCCGCTGCATCCTGGAACAGCGCGGGAAAAATCTGGCGATACGCCATGATGATTGGATCCTGCGGGTCAAACACATAGAACGTCGTGGTGCCATCGTAGGCGTCGATGACCACCTTAACGCTATTCCGCATATAGTTAACGAGGGTGTTTCCGAGCGCATAGTGGCGCGAGTAGGGATAGCTGTCCGAGGTGGTAAACGCGTCCATAATCCACGACAGCCGACCATCGTCGCCGACAACGATGTACGGATCCGACTCGTAAGTGAGAAATGGCGCGAGGGCTGCAACGCGATCGCGCACGTTGCGACGCATCAGCAGCCGGCTTTCCCGGTTGATATCGTCACTAAACGGGAGCTTCGTCAGGTCGCCTCGGTCGGACGCGATGAGAAGTCGCCGAAAGAAATTGCCGAGGACGATGCCGCCGCTG
>Ga0210399_10000273_pt1 | contig 42293 bp, 28 predicted proteins | sample IncBWC14MmetaG_FD_150865 | JGI IMG/M metagenome (GOLD analysis project Ga0210399, IMG submission 150865) | Forest soil microbial communities from Barre Woods Harvard Forest LTER site, Petersham, Massachusetts, United States - Inc-BW-C-14-M | ecosystem: Environmental > Terrestrial > Soil >... | reverse complement strand
CTGGTTGGAGCAGGTCTTTTGATGCTCAGCCTCCAGCGAATTCGCAACCTCGATCCCGGTTTTACGACTCGAGGCGTGCTCTTTACCGCTGTGGACTTGCGAGGTGCTGGATACGACGCGATACGTGCCAAGACTTTTGACGATGAGCTGATTGAGCGGATGCAAGCCTTGCCAGGGGTGGAGTCGGCTGTGCTTGCGCGAGCCACACCGCTGAGTTATGGGAGCTTTTCTTCCTCGGCGATTGCGATTGATGGTTATCAGGCGCCGCCCGAGGAGCAGCCAGCGGTGGAATACAACCAGGTTGGACCCGGCTATTTCGCGACGATGGGAATTCCGGTGCTTTCTGGCCGGGAGTTTACGCGGGGCGACAACGAAACTGCTGCGCTGGTCGCGGTGGTGAATGATGTCATGGCCGCTCGGTATTGGCGCGGTGGGGACGCTGTCGGCAAGCGGTTGCAGGTTAAGGGGCAATGGCTGCAGGTCGTCGGCGTGGCCAAGGTGTCGAAATACCAGAGCGTTCGCGAAAATCCGAAACCGTTTTTCTATGTTCCCCTGCGGCAGGATTTTTCTGTCGGAGCGGCGTTGAATATTCGAACGCGTATGCCTGCGGAGACCATAGCCGCGGAGCTGGCTCGGGAGGTGCATACTCTCGACGCGAATCTCGCGCCGTATGAAGTCATCAGCCTGCAAGAGCAGATGGATCGGTCGACGTCGCCGCAGCGCGTTGCGGTGACGCTGCTGGGAATACTTGGCGGATTGGCATTGTTGCTAGCGACGGTGGGCCTGTACGCGGTGATGTCGTATACGATTTCGCAGGGCACTCGTGAATTCGGATTGCGCATGGCACTGGGTGCGGGGGCGTGGACTTTGTTGCGGCAGGTTTTGTCACGTGGCTTGGCTTTGACCGGGGTTGGCGTGCTTCTTGGCATTGTGGTGGCGCTCGGAACGACTCGGCTACTGGGGAACTTGTTGTACCAGGTGAGTCCCCGTGACCCGGGGGCGTTCGGCTCTGCGCTGGTGGTGATGACCGTCGCTTCGTTGGCGGCGTGTTTCTGGCCGGCTTGGCGGGCTACTCGGACGGATCCCGCGCGTGCTTTGCGGGATTAAGTCTCACTTTTTTGGCTGAAGTGTGGTGAAGGCGGCTTCGCCTTTTCTAGACAGCAGGTTTTGGTCAAATTCTACTTGTACGACTAGCGCGTTTACCCAGGAATTGGACCTGGAAATCGCCACTGGATTCCTATCTGCAGTTGCCCCAGTTTTGATCGGTGTAGAACACGACGGTGTACCAACCACTTTCTAAACGACCTACAGACGGAACCGCACAGGGGATACCAGCGTATTTTCCGGACTGGTGGTTCAGGGCGGCAGCCGAAAGCGAGTCGGTCGGGTCAAAGACGAGAAAAACGACCGTGTCACTTCCACCCCAGCCCCAGCCATCCCATTCCACATGTCTCAGATCACCATTTGCCGAAGCTGGCTGTGCGAGAAGCTTTTCCTTGTAGTCGCGAGACCACACCAACCATCTGGCGGTCGTGCGGATCGCGAAGTGGTATTTGAGGTCGACGAGGAAGAGAATTGGCGTAAGCACCCAAATGATTGCCAACGTTGACAGCAGCGTTAGACGCTTTGGGCGGCCTTTGCCCGTTATTATGTATGCGATCAGCGAAATGCTGACGAGCACCAAAATGGGTCCCACCAGAAACAGATATGCGAAAAGTGCGGTATCTGATTGGCAGACTGCCAGCAAAATAAACACGACAAACGCAAGTAGGGCTGCAATTGACGGCAGTCGCCAACTAAACGGACTTGCGTTGCTACGGTTTTCCGCCATTCTAGAATCGCAGTTGCTGGATGAAATTATACTGAAGTGTGGAACCTACTACCCTGCCAGAATTCGGTCTGTTGTGTACCCTGAGTCAGTGCCTGGTGAGTCGCGTTATCGGAAACTGACCTGGTGTCGAAGATGGAGTCGGAATGCTGGAGTGCTGTCGGCTGGGCTATACTGAATCGCTTTTATGACTCGGTGCGGGGAGAGGAATGTCGCTTCAAAATCGGGTGGCACTGGTTACTGGCGGGAGCCGCGGGATCGGGCGCGGGATTGCGGTGAAGCTTGCGCAGGATGGGGCGCGGGTGGCTATTGCGTATCGCTCGAATAAAGTGGCGGCGCAGCAGACTTTGCGGCTGTTGCAGGAGAAGGGTGCGGACTGCGTGGCGGTAGAGACGGATATTAATGATGCGGCGCGCTCAGAGGATTTGTTGCGCACGGTGGTGGATCGCTTCGGGCGGATCGATATCGTAGTGAACAATGTGGGCGATTTCCGGTGGGGGACACTGGCGGAGTCTTCGCTGGAAGATTGGCGGAATATCATTTCGTCGAACTTGATGACGGTGCTGTATGTGAGCCGGGCGGCGCTTCCGCATTTGCGGCGGGGGCGGTGGGGCCGGATCATTAATTTGGGCGCGGTGGGGGCGGAGAGAGCTTTCGGTCAGGCGAAGATTTCCGCTTATGCGGCGGCGAAGGCGGCGGTGGTGGCTTTGTCGAGGTCATTGGCGCTGGAAGAGGCGAAGAATGGGATTACCGTCAATGTGGTGAACCCTTCGAGCATCGATGAGAATGAGTTGACTTTGAGCGAGGCGCGGAAGATTCGGGATGCGCGATTTCCGATTGGGCGGCCGCCTACCGTGGAAGATGTGGCGAATACTGTGGCGTTTTTTGCTTCGGAAGAAGCTGAGTATGTAACCGGTCAAGTCGTGAATGTCAGCGGCGGCTGGATGCTTTGATCTTGTTGTGAACCTGCCATGAAAGCCCTTACATCGGAAGAGATGCGCGAAGTTGACCGCCTGACTACCGAGCGACTCGGAATTGCCAGCTTGCAATTGATGGAGACCGCGGGGACTCTCGCGGCGAACTGTTTTGCCGCGTGGATGCGCGATGCTGGATTGCATACGCCTACGATTGCGGTGCTTTGCGGGAAGGGAAATAACGGCGGAGACGGGTTTGTTGTGGCGCGACATTTATACCCCGCGGCGGGACGCGTGCGCGTGTATTTGTTTGCGGGATTGGACGACTTGCGAGGCGATGCCGCGACGAATTTTCATCGCTGGCGCAATCTGGGTGGGGACATCATTTCCGTTCCCGATGAAAAGTCATGGGAATCGGTGCGGGCTGAGGTTGGCATCGCCGATGTGATCGTTGACGCGATATTCGGGACTGGATTTCGCGGGATGGCATCGGGGGCTGTAGGGCAGGCGATTGCGGATATCAACCGGATGTCGCGGGATGCGACGGCGGCGCGGCCTGCCTTGATTTTTGCGGTGGATACGCCGTCGGGGTTGCCTTCGGATGGAGGAGCGGCTGAGGGGCCGTTTCTACGCGCGCATCATACGGTGACGTTTACGGCGCCGAAGGTTGGGCAGTTGGTGTCGCGGGATTGTGAGGCCGCGGGTTCGCTGAGAGTGGTGAATATCGGATCGCCGGTTGCGCTGGTGGAAGAGGTCGGCAAGGGATTGCTGCGGTGGAGTGAGCCGGGGGAGTTTGCGGAGCTGCCGCTGGTACGGACTACGGACGGGCACAAGGGTTTGTACGGGCACATATTGGTTGTGGCGGGCTCACAGGGGAAGAGCGGGGCGGCGGTCATGTCGGGGAGCGCGGCGTTGTTTGCTGGGGCGGGTCTCGTGACCGTCGCGACGCCGGATGTGGTGCTTCCGATTGTGGCGGCGGCTCACCCGGAATATATGACTGAGGCGCTGGGTTCTACCATTGATGGAATGGCGTCGAAAGCGAATCTGGCGGGCGGCCGTTTTGCCGCGATCGAAAAGGGGAAGACAGTTCTCGCCGTCGGACCGGGGCTTGGACAGGACCCGGAGACGCAGGAATTTATTCGAACGATTGTAAAGGGGAGCGAGGTACCTGTAATTGTTGACGCCGATGGATTGAATGCTTTCGGGGGTCGCGCTGACGATTTGCGGGATCGAACGGCGAAATTTCTTGCGATTACGCCGCATCCGGGGGAGATGGCGCGGTTGCTGAACAGCTCGATCAAAGAGGTGCAGGTGGATCGCGTGAAAACGGCGCAAGAGGCGGCGAAGCGATGGGACGCGCACGTGACTTTGAAGGGGTCGCATACCATCGTGGCTGCACCCGATGGGCGGACGTTTGTCAATGCTACCGGTAACGCGGGACTGGCCAAGGGCGGCTCTGGTGATGTGTTGACCGGGGTGCTGGCGGCGATGACTGGGCAGTTCAAGACGGATGATTGGTTGCGGGTCTTGGCGCTGGGCGTTTATTTGCATGGGACGGCTGCGGAGGTTGCGACGACGGGCACGGACTTGTCGGGGCTCGTGGCCGGAGACGTGGCTCGGGCGGTGCCTGCGGCGCGGCTGAGACTTTTGCGGGAGCTGCAGCGGCGTGGGTGAAGAGGTGATTACGCGATCGGCGGAAGAGACCATCGCGTGGGGCAGGGAATTCGCGGGGCGGCTGAAGGCGCCCGTTCTCGTGTTGCTGACGGGCGAGCTTGGGAGTGGGAAGACTACGCTGACTAAGGGGATTGTTGCGGGGTTGGGGGCGGCGGCTGAGGATGAGGTGACTAGCCCGACGTTTACATTGGTGCATGTCTATGGAGGGGCGGCGAAGGTTTATCACGGGGACCTTTACCGGATTGAGAGTTTTCATGATTTTGAGACTTTAGGGTTGGAGGATGTTTTTGCTGCGCCGGCGGTGATGATTTTGGAATGGTCGGAGAAGTTTCCCTTGGAGTCGCCTTGGCCGCAGGTTCGGGTGCGGCTGGAGCATGTGGGAGGCGATTCGCGGCGGATCTTGGTGGGTTGAGTTGTGGCATGGCTGTAGGGCTGCGGAGAAAGCAGCAACGGATAAGAGGCTTTCCTCAGGGGCTGAAGCCCATTGAGAGGAAGCGCTTTATGTCGGAGCTAAAGCTCCGACTCCCAACGAGCTAAGGCTCGAACTTCAACATCTAACGTACGGCCCGGCCGGCCCGGCTGCGGGAAAAGTCTGAAATTGGAGCGCCAGGGGCTGAAGCCTATTGATAGCACGTGGCTTACGCCGGGACTGAAGTCTCGGCCTCGTAGAGAAAGTGAAGGCCTGGCCTCCTAGAGAAACGGACTCTTTCCGCCGGCTCAGCCTAAACATAAGTGTGGGTGCCACTGGGCTTGGCTAACTGTCTCGCCAACGGTGGTACCGGTGGCTATTGCCCGCTTCGCGTGCCACTGCTAGCTTGGAAAAAGCCCTTCTGGCGAGACTACATGGCTTACGAGATTCTTACCCCTATCGCGACGGAAGAGGCCCGGATCGAGCTTAAGAGCTACAACACCACGATCCCGATGGGATCGCTGGCCATTGGTGTGGATAACATTCACCACGATGTGTTTCTTAGCCCGAAGTTCGTCCAGGCCTCGCGCGACTATTTGTTCGACCTGATTCGCCAGAGTACCAAGGCGACGTATTTTTCCGGAATCGAGCTGCGCACCGTCAAAGCTCCGGACAATGCCGCCTACCGGAAGCTACTTACCGATCTTCTGCAGAGCGCTCTGACGCAAGCCAAATATCAAAAAAATATCGAAATCGACCTGCTCTTTCGGCTGGCGCTGCTGAAATTTCTGACTCTCGAGATCGGCAACCAATTTGCAAATCTGATCCTGGAAGGCAAGGAGTGGATTCGCCAGAGGGGCGAACATTTCGAGCGCAGCCAACAAGCGCACGTCATCAAGTCGCGCTTGTCGGAGTTGCAGTCCTCCCGGCGTGTGGTAGTACGAGGGGTGGGCCAGCAGATCGCCCAAATGGTGGCCGATGCGGAAGACAATGTGGTGTCGAAGGCGCGGCGCGCGCTGTTTGGGGAGGATTTCGCTGCGTACTACGATCTGCTGAAGAACCGGCTCGTGTTTCTGGATGGCGGCAAGGACGATGTCTTCTTTCTGGAGCACTACGTCCTGCTTGGAAACTACGTCCGCGATCCCGACCGCTTTGAGGCCATGGACGAGTTGTTTCAGGATTTCCTGCGAGACGCGGGGTTAGCGATCAGCCAGGATTCCGCGTATACCGAAGCGAGTCAAAGCCACAGAGCTCTGATGGAAGAGGCGCAGGGAATGCGCAACGAGATCGCCAACCTGGAAGGGCAACGCGAGAGCCTGCAGAAAAAACTGGAGCGCGGCGACAGCTTCTTGAACAAGTTTTTGAATTCAGGCGACCCTTCAGATTTGAAAGCATCGCTGAGCGATATTGAAGCTCGGTTGAAGCATCAGGAATTGAAGCTGGAGGAGTTTGGGCCGCAAATCGAAGCCTCCAAGCAAAAGCTGGAGTTTTTGACAAAAGACTACAAAGGCCGCCTGGGTGATTATCTCAACGATCCGGAAAACGCCAAAAGGCTCTTTGATCAGACATCCGTAAACGCGGGCGACAGCTCGCCTCGCGGAAAACTGCTCTCGGAACTGCTGGAGCGGCTGGAGCAGCAGGAAATCATTTATCACGTGCTGGCGAGTTACGAGATTCGCACAATCTCCTCGGAATACAGTCCCCCGGTTCACTTGCAGCAACTCCGCAAGGCTTTGGTTTCGAAAGAAGAGATGAAGCGTGTCGAGGGCGTACTAAAGCATGTGCCTGCGCGCCAGTTATCGCTAAGGCCGATCGAGGATCTGTCGCGCAAGATCCGGCGTTTCTCTCGCGAAGAAAAACTGAGTTTCGTGGTGCGCTTTGCTGGGGATTTCCTGCGACTGCGGCGGGACGTGCGCAATGCCGAGCACCTGACCACCTGCATGGAGCGGGTCAACCTGGTTACCACCGAACAAGCGCGCGAGCTTTCGCGAATGAACAATCGCTTGTACGAGTGCGTGCTGCAAGAGGAGGCCAAGCCGAATCAGGACCAGGTGGTGTCGCACGTGATCATCAAAGCTGACGTGCGCGGTTCGACCAAGATGACGCAGGACCTGTTGTCGCGGGGGCTCAGCCCGGCGTCGCACTTCAGCCTAAATTTGCACGAGCCGGTGAAGAAGCTGCTGGATCGCTATGCGGCAAAGAAAGTATTCATCGAGGGAGACGCTATCATCTTGGCGATTTTCGAGACGGAATCGAATCGCGCCTATGCGCGAGCGGTTGCCAAGGCCTGCATTTTGTCGCGGCAGATTCTTGCGGTTTGCAACTCTTATAACGATCGCGCCGCGACCACGGACCTGCCGGCGCTGGAACTCGGGATCGGGGTAGCGTTTCAAGGGTCGGCGCCTACCTACTGGACTGACGGGGATTCGCGCATCATGATCTCCAAGGCGCTCAATTTGTCGGACCGGCTGTCGGGATGCGCAAAGATCGCCAAGCGGCTGATGACGGGGCAAAAGACGCACTTCTCCGTATTCCAATTTCTGACCGCCATGGAAGGAGCGTCTGCCGAGGAGTTGGACGAGTTCCTGGTCCGCTTTAACATGAACGGCATTGAATTGAATGAAGAAGGCTTCCAGAAATTGTCCGAGGAGATTTCGCTGGACTCGATCGAGACCAAGCTGGATATGCCGTGGGGGAAGGAAAATGTGATTTTGCACTACGGCGAAGTGCCGATGGGAGATTCGGTGGAATTGCTGGTCCTTCGCAAAGGGCTTGCGCGGGAACTGCGTCCCGACGGGGCGATCGGCATCGCATCGAGCCATCCGTACTACGAAGTCTGCACAAGCGGCGCTCTCTACGATTTGGTGGCCGCTCTTATCCGCACGCAAAGTGCGGCGCAGGAAACCTCGCGCGTTTGACCCCTCGCTCTCGCCGGCGTTTTATTTGTTCGAAAATATCCGTGCAGCCACGGAAATCGGGAGACCTACGCAGAAAATGTGCACGACGATTGGAACAAGCGCATCGCTCAGAGCAAAGTGCCTTTTCGGGAGTGCTGACAGGGGAATTACAACCAGATTCATGAAGAAGAACACGAGCACGCCGTAAACTGCGCCCGACAACAGATAGTGTTCGACCAGCGCTGGAAGATAGCGGATGGCTAGATTGAAGATCAGCGCCGCAACCATCGCGATCAAGATGTGACAAAACAACCCGAGCGCTGCTGATGCCGCGCCATGACGAAAACTGGCCGGGCCCAACAGGCCGCTGGCGACGCCTTGCCACAACCGAGTGAAGGAAACGCCACGCGTCGCGAAACTAACGGTCGCTGAGGTGCCGTCCAGGAGTGCGGCAACGCCCCCGCCGAGCAGAACTGCACGCATTGTGTTGGTCATGGTTGAAGTATTGAGACAACGTGGGGATCGCGCGAAGCCGGCGCTTCGATCACGCCCGGGGGATCGGCCAACAACCGCGCGCTCCGGATACTGGAATCCAAGGTTGCACCGCCTCTATCTTTCGGACGCAGCGAAGCAGCTTTTGTTATCACGCAGAAATACGTGGCACGGTTAATGCGAGGAATTCACGCACCTGGGCATCTCGAGCAGCGCGAGTGCCCACTCCATCCCTGGGCGGGCGACTGCGCTGGACGTCACACCACGGCGTTGCGCTGGATTACTTCGCGGTACCACTCCGCGCTCAACTTGGGAGTGCGCTTTTGGGTCTTGAAGTCCACGTAGTGAATGCCGAAGCGCTTGCTGTAGCCGTCGGCCCACTCGAAGTTGTCCAGCAGGCTCCAGAGGAAGTATCCCTTGATCGGGTAGCCCTCCGAAGCGGCGCGGTGCAGGTGCGTCAGGTGATTGCGCAGATACATTACCCGGTCGGTGTCTTCGATGTGCCCGTTCGCGGCGATCACGTCGTCGGACGAACAGCCGTTCTCTGTGATGTATAGCTCCTTCGGCTTCCAGATGTCGCTGGGATTGCGGATGGCCCAGTACAGCACTTCCGGACCGATGTTGATCCACGGTGAGGCCATGTGCGGATACGAAGCCGGCCGAGGCTCGATTACATAGCCCGCCGGCGAACCGTCCGCGCGAACATAGTCCGGGGTATAGACGTTGAGACCGATGAAATCGAGCGGGCTGCCAATGGCCTTAAAATCGCCGGGCTCGACCTTGGGAGCGTTGGCCCCTTCGCGCTGAAGATATCCGTCAGTGTACTTTCCTTCCATGAGGGCGGTGAGGAACTGAGCGTTGCCTTCGCGAGTGGCGTGCCGGGCGGCTTCGATGTGCTCGTGGGTTTCGATGACCGGGACGTAGACGTTGGAATTTTCGGCCAGGCCCACTAGCGTTCCGCTCTTCGCGCTGGCGCGGATGGCTTGCACTGCCAGCCCGTGGGCAAGTATTGCGTGGTGGCGGACCTGGTTGACTTGTGCGGGAGGGAGCTTTTTGCCCGGGGCAAACTGGCCGGTCTTGTAGCTCAGGTCGGTGAAGCACACAAATTCGTTGGTCGTGAAAAAGTGATTCACGCGATCGGACAGATGCTTCGAGACATACGCCGCGTAATCGGCAAAAGCCTTTGAGGTGTCGCGCGATTCCCAGCCGCCAGGTAAGGCCTGAGGCAGATCCCAGTGAAAGAGCGTGATGTATGGCTGAATATCGTTTGCCAGCAGTTCGTCAACCACGCGTTGGTAATAGGCGAGGCCCTTTTTGTTGGGTTGCCCGGTGCCGTCGGGGAAGATACGCGACCAGGAGATCGAGAAGCGGTAGACTTTCACGCCCAAATTCTTGAGCAGCTGCACATCTTCTTTATAGAGATGATAGGAATCGTCGGCGACATCGCCGGTGTCTCCCTGAAAAGTCTTCCCCGGCGTGTGCGAGAAGGTGTCCCAGACCGATGGCTTCCGCCCGTCTTCGTTTGCAGCCCCTTCAATCTGGTAAGAGGCGGTGGCGCAACCCCACTTAAAGTCGGTGGGGAATCGGAGCAAAGTGGCGTTCGACATTTGGGCGAGCGCGATCCGGGGCAGGGAAGCGCTGGCCAAAGTGGTGGCTGCAGTCGCAGCGATTGTCTGGGTGAACTGGCGGCGTGTGAGTGTTTTCATAAGTCCAGTAGTGTAAATCACTTGGCGGAGTCCGCGTCAAACAAAGATTCGAGCTTAGACGATCCCGCTACAGCCCGTTTCAACTATTAACGGTTTCTTTGCATGTGCCTTCGATGTTACCCCTAACCCCGGCATACAGAAAACACTGTAGCGCCTTCCTACTTGGATCGTGGTATTGCTTCCATGACTGTCCATTCGAACGAGGTCGTGAGTCGCTCCATTGTCTAAATGTGGCAGTGCGGTAGGAGGTCCATTTTCACCGCACAGTACGATCGCTGTTAAGCGTGTTCATCAAACTAGTTTCAAGAGTCGTGTCAGCCAGGAGTGCATGAACGTCTGTACATCGTCGGGAGAGTTAAATGAAGAGAAATGGCCAGAACACATCGCCTACTGATGGCAGAACGCGCGCGAGAAGCGACTCCAGTGGCGGTGGGCTTGCCACGGCGGTAACGGAGGTCTCGCAGCCCGATCTGAGCGTGATCCTGGCCAGCCTTCAGACCATGTCCGATGGCGACTTCTCGGTGCGGCTGCCGGGTTCTTGGACCGGCTTGGCAGGCAAGCTTGCGGACACGTTCAATGACATCGCTTCCTCCAACCAACAAATTGCGCAGGAACTAAAGCGCATTGGGCAGGTGGTAGGGAAAGAGGGACGCACGCGCGAGCGCGCCCGTTTCCATCAGTCAAAAGGCGCTTGGGGGGAGATGGAAGTCTCGGTAAACACACTGGTGGACGATCTCCTGCGGCCTACCACCGAAGTAACCCGGGCCATCGCCGGCGTCGCGCAGGGTAACCTCACCCAAACCGTGCGCCTGGACGTCGATGGTCGCCCGCTGGAGGGCGAGTTTCTGCGCTCGGCCACCATCGTTAACACCATGATTCAGCAGCTTGGTGTGTTCACCTCGGAAGTCACGCGTGTGGCGCGAGAAGTGGGCACCGACGGCAAGCTGGGCGGACAGGCTCAAGTGCCTGGTGTGGCGGGAACCTGGAAAGATCTCACCGACTCCGTCAACTCCATGGCCAGCAATCTTACTGGTCAGGTTCGCAACATCGCTGAGGTCGCCACGGCCGTCGCAAGCGGAGACCTATCGCGCAAGATTACCGTGGATGTGCGCGGCGAAATCTTGCAACTCAAAGAAGCCATTAACACGATGGTCGATCAGCTGCGCTCGTTCGCTTCGGAAGTGACACGCGTGGCCCGCGAGGTTGGCACCGATGGAAAGCTGGGTGGGCAGGCGGTCGTCCCGGGCGTGGCCGGCACGTGGAAGGATCTCACCGACTCCGTGAACTCGATGGCGGGGAACCTGACCGCGCAGGTCCGCAACATCGCTGAAGTGACGACGGCGGTGGCGCGCGGCGACCTTTCGCGGAAGATCACGGTGGACGTGAAGGGCGAGATTCTCGAGCTGAAAGACACCATCAACACCATGGTGGACCAGCTCAACGCATTCGCCGGTGAGGTGACGCGCGTGGCGCGCGAAGTCGGCACGGAAGGGAAGCTGGGAGGGCAGGCTCAGGTGCCCGGCGTTGGCGGGACCTGGAAAGATTTGACTGACAACGTGAACTTCATGGCCAGCAACTTGACCGGCCAGGTTCGCAACATCGCAGAAGTTGCTACCGCGATCGCGAGCGGTGACCTTTCCCGCAAGATCACCGTCGATGTGCGCGGGGAAATATTGCAGTTGAAAGAGACGCTCAACACCATGGTCGATCAGCTCAACCGCTTCGCCGGCGAAGTCACCCGTGTAGCGCGCGAAGTGGGCAGCGAAGGACGTCTCGGCGGTCAGGCCAACGTGCCCGGCGTCGCGGGCACGTGGAAGGACCTTACGGACTCGGTCAACGCGATGGCTGGCAACCTGACCGGCCAAGTCCGTAACATCGCCGAAGTCACCACGGCGGTGGCGCGTGGCGACCTTTCGCGCAAGATTACTGTGGACGTGAAGGGCGAAATTCTTGAGCTGAAGAACACTATTAACACGATGGTAGACCAGCTCAATGCGTTCGCCGGCGAAGTGACCCGCGTGGCGCGCGAAGTCGGTACCGAAGGCAAGCTCGGAGGCCAAGCGCAGGTGCCTGGCGCCGGAACGTGGAAAGATTTGACCGACAACGTGAACTTCATGGCCAGCAACCTGACCGGCCAGGTTCGCAACATCGCTGAAGTGGCAACGGCCGTCGCACGCGGCGACCTTTCGAAGAAGATTACCGTCGATGTGAAGGGCGAAATCCTGGAGTTGAAAGATACGCTGAACACGATGGTGGATCAGTTGCGGTCGTTCGCGTCCGAAGTGACGCGTGTGGCGCGCGAGGTCGGTACGGACGGCAAACTGGGCGGGCAGGCGGTTGTGCCGGGTGTCGCGGGCACGTGGAAAGACCTCACGGACTCCGTGAACTCCATGGCCAGCAACCTGACTGGTCAAGTTCGCAATATCGCCGAGGTATCGACGGCGATTGCCAGCGGCGATCTTTCGAAGAAAATTACGGTGAACGTCAGCGGCGAAATTCTGCTGCTGAAGGAAACGATCAACACCACCGTTGACCAGCTGAACGCGTTTGCGGGGGAAGTGACCCGCGTGGCGCGCGAAGTGGGCAGCGAAGGGCGGCTTGGCGGTCAGGCTAACGTGCCGGGTGTTGCGGGCACCTGGAAGGATCTCACCGACTCTGTTAACTCCATGGCTGGCAACCTTACCGCGCAGGTCCGGAACATTGCCGAAGTCACCACGGCGGTGGCGCGTGGCGACCTTTCGCGCAAGATCACCGTCGATGTGAAGGGCGAAATTCTTGAATTGAAGAACACCATTAACACGATGGTGGACCAGCTCAACGCGTTTGCCGGCGAGGTGACTCGCGTGGCGCGTGAAGTTGGAACGGAGGGGAAGTTGGGTGGCCAGGCGCAGGTGCCAGGCGTTGGAGGCACGTGGAAAGACCTCACTGACAACGTGAACTTCATGGCCAGCAACTTGACTGGCCAGGTTCGCAACATCGCCGAAGTGGCAACGGCGATTGCCAGCGGCGACCTTTCGCGCAAGATCACCGTCGATGTACGCGGCGAGATTTTGCAGTTGAAAGAAACGCTGAACACGATGGTGGAGCAGTTGCGATCGTTCGCGGCCGAAGTCACCCGTGTGGCGCGCGAAGTGGGCAGCGAAGGGCGTCTCGGCGGTCAAGCCAACGTGCCCGGCGTCGCGGGCACTTGGAAGGACCTCACGGACTCGGTCAACGCGATGGCCGGCAACCTTACTGCGCAAGTGCGCAACATCGCCGAAGTCACCACCGCTGTGGCGCGCGGCGACCTCTCGCGCAAGATCACGGTGGATGTGAAGGGCGAAATCCTTGAGCTGAAGAACACCATCAACACGATGGTGGACCAATTGAACGCCTTCGCCGCCGAAGTGACCCGCGTGGCGCGTGAAGTCGGAACGGACGGGAAATTGGGAGGCCAGGCCAAAGTTCCCGGCGTTGCTGGAACCTGGAAGGACCTTACCGACAACGTCAACGTGATGGCCGCCAACCTGACCGAGCAGGTGCGCGGCATCGTGAAGGTCGTCACGGCCGTTGCGAACGGCGAACTCACGCAGAAGCTCACCGTCAATGCAAAGGGCGAGGTAGCCGCCCTCGCGGAAACCATCAACAACATGACTGACACGCTCGCTACGTTCGCCGACCAGGTCACCACGGTCGCGCGCGAAGTCGGCGTGGAAGGCCGCCTCGGCGGTCAAGCCAACGTCCCAGGCGCCGCAGGCACATGGAAAGACCTCACCGGCAACGTGAACTTACTTGCGGACAACCTGACCAACCAGGTCCGCGCCATCGCCGAAGTCACCACGGCCGTTACCAAGGGCGACCTGACGCGTTCGATTCAGGTGGAGGCCAGTGGCGAGGTCGCCGAGCTCAAAGACTACATCAACACCATGATCGACAACCTGCGGCTGACCACCGACCGCAACAACGAGCAGGACTGGCTGAAGACCAACCTCGCGCGCTTCACCGGAATGCTTCAGGGCCAGCGCGACCTCACTACCGTCGGCCGCATGTTGCTTTCCGAATTGGCGCCGCTGGTGAACGCACAGCAGGGTGTTATGTACCAGATGGCTTCGGAAGAGTCGTCGGAGATGGTGCTGCTCTCGGCGTTTGCGGACGCCGCGGATAACGGTCACCGTCATGAGCTGCGCGTGGGAGAAGGCCTGGTAGGGCAGTGTGCCGCCGAGAAGCGCCGCATGCTCATCACCGATCTTCCGGCAAACGCGGTCCTGATCCGCTCCGGCTTGTTCCAGGCCGTGCCGCGCAACATCATCGTGCTGCCAATCCTGTTTGAGGATCGCGTCAAAGCCGTCATCGAGCTTGCGTCGTTGGGCGCGTTCACGGCATCGCACCTCTCGTTCCTCGAACAACTGACGGCGTCGATCGGCATCGTGCTGAACAGCATTGAAGCCACGATGCAGACCGAAGGGCTGCTGAAGCAGTCACAGCAATTGGCCGCCGAGCTGCAAGCACAGCAGACCGAATTGCAGCAGACCAACGAACAGCTCGCGCAAAAGGCGCAGCAGCTTGCCGAACAAAACGTCGAAGTGGAACGCAAGAATCAGGAAATCGAGCAAGCGCGCCGCGCGGTCGAAGAGAAAGCCAAGGAACTCGCGCTGACCTCGAAATACAAATCCGAATTCCTAGCGAACATGTCTCACGAGCTGCGCACGCCGCTGAACAGCATCCTCGTGCTTGGCCAGCAACTCACGGACAACCCTGATGGCAACCTGACGCCGAAGCAGGTGGAGTTCGCGCGCACCATTCACGGTGCCGGCACCGACTTGCTCAACTTGATCAGCGACATTCTTGACCTTTCCAAGATCGAATCCGGCACGGTCTCGGTGGAGGCCGAGGAAGTCTTCTTCGCGAGCCTTCTCGAAATGATTGCTCGCCCGTTCCGCCACGAGGCCGAACATCGCCGCCTGGCTTTCGAGATCGAGACTGATCCCAAACTAATGCGCAGTATCATCACGGACTCCAAACGCTTGCAGCAGGTCCTGAAAAACCTGCTGTCTAACGCCTTTAAATTCACCGAACACGGTAGTGTTCGCCTCTCAGTTTCCATTACCGCCTCGGGATGGAGTGACGGCCACCCGGTTCTTGATCGCGCTGCCTCCGTGATTACCTTCGAGGTCACTGACACCGGTATCGGCATCCCCACCGAGAAGCAACGCATTATTTTTGAGGCGTTCCAACAGGCCGACGCCGGCACCAGCCGGAAGTACGGCGGCACGGGTCTCGGGCTCGCCATTAGCCGCGAGTTGGCCAACCTTCTCGGCGGCGAAATCCAATTGCGAAGCATTCCTGGCGTTGGCAGCACGTTCACGCTGTACCTGCCTCAGACTTACGTTGGTCCATCCGGCGTCAACATTTCCGATCGCCGGGCCTTGCAGCCGACTTCGGCGCAGCTCACCGCTGCGAGTGTCGTAGAACGCGCGCCCGAGCAAGTGCCTGACGACCGCGAAAATCTTGAGCCTGACGATGCGGTGCTGTTGATCGTCGAAGACGATCCTCATTACGCGCGTGTCCTGTGCGATTTGGCACGCGACAAGGGATTCAAGGTTCTGGTGGCGGCACGTGGCAGTGAAGCTCTCAGCCTGGTACGCGAATTTCATCCGAGTGCCGTATCGCTCGACGTCTTTTTGCCCGACATGCTGGGCTGGACGGTTCTCAACCATCTCAAACAGGATCCGGCCACACGTCACATTCCCGTCCAGATCCTCACCATGGACGAAGATCGCCAACATGGACTGTCGCGAGGCGCGTTTTCCTTCGTCACCAAACCGACCACCCGCGAGGGTCTCAATGCAGCGTTCTCTCGCATAAAGGAATATTCGTCGCCGCGTCTGAAGCGCCTGCTCGTGGTGGAGGACAATCCGGCGGAGCAACTCAGCATCCGGGAGTTGCTGGGGTACCACGACATCCAGGTTTCCGTCGCCGCGACCGGAGCGGAAGCACTCGCCGCCATTACCGAAGAGCCTTACGATTGCATGGTGTTGGACCTGCGCTTACCAGACATGTCGGGCTTCGACGTTTTGGAACGCCTGAGAGACACACCTTCGCTGAACGATTTGCCGGTGGTTGTTTTCACCGGCAAAGACCTATCGTCCGAGGAGGACACGCGCTTGCATTCGCTGGCTCGCAGCGTGGTCGTGAAGGGCGTGGAATCTCCCGAACGTTTGCTCGATGAGACCGCGCTCTTTCTTCACCGCGTCGTCTCGGACCTTCCGCCCGAAAAGCAGAAGATGCTCGATCGCCTACATCGCTCCGATGACGCCTTAATTGGAAAAAAGGTTTTGGTCGTCGACGATGACGTGCGTAACATCTTCGCGCTCAGCAGCGTTCTCGAGCGCCGTGGAATGGTCGTGCTCACGGCCGGCACCGGCCGCGAAGCCATCACCACCCTCGAATCCACGCCCGGCATCGCCATTGTTCTGATGGACATCATGATGCCGGAGATGGATGGCTACGAAACCATGCAAGTGATGCGGCAGAATCCTGATTTTCGCCGGTTGCCGATCGTTGCGCTTACGGCCAAAGCCATGAAGGGCGATCGCGAAAAGTGCCTCGAAGCAGGCGCTTCGGAATATCTCGCGAAGCCCGTGAACACCGAACAGCTTCTCTCGACTTTACGAATGTGGCTGCATCGCTAACTCTGCGAGGACTCAATTGAGAATCAGACGATGAGTGCACAAGAAAAAGTGAACATCCTGATGGTCGATGACCAGCCGGGGAAGCTACTGAGCTATGAGGTCATTCTCGGCGAATTGGGCGAGAACCTCATCAAGGCAAATTCCGGAACGGAGGCCCTTGACGTCTTGTTGAAGAATGACGTGGCCGTCGTTCTAATGGATGTCAGCATGCCCGAGCTTGATGGATTCGAGCTTGCTGGCATGATCCGCCAGCATCCTCGCTTTCAACACGTAGCCATCATTTTCATATCCGCCGTGCACTTGACGGATTTGGACCGCCTTCAGGGCTACCAGCGTGGCGCCGTGGACTACATTTCGGTCCCGGTCATTCCCGAACTGTTGCGGGCGAAAGTCAGCGTTTTTGCGGAGCTGCATCGAAAGACGCGGCAGCTGGAGGCGCTGAATCACGAACTGCGCCGCTTGTCCAGCGCGCTGCTGACTTCGCAGGACAATGAGCGCCGTCGCATCGCGCGCGAATTGCATGACGGTCTGGGACAGGAACTCAGCGGCGCGAAGATGATGCTGGATGGGATTGTCAGACCCGATTTGTCGATGCAATGGAAAGAGAAAGCGGCCGCCGAGAGCAGTGCGCTGATCGACCGTGCCATTCAGCAGGTTCGCAGCATGTCTCATCTTCTGCACCCACCGTTACTGGATGAGGTCGGTTTGAGCTCCGCTCTCGAACAATATCTGGAAGGTTTCACAAAACGCAGCGGCATCGACGCCCGGATCGAGGCTCCGGCCGGTGATTTCCCGCGGTTCAAACCGGAACTAGAAACCGCGATTTTTCGGATTATTCAGGAGGCTCTTACCAACGTCTTCCGCCACTCCGGAGCGCACAAAGCCTGGGTCACCATCGGCAAAGATCGTGACCAGATTGCCATCACCGTGCGTGACGATGGTAAAGGCATCGACGAAAATATCATCGAATTTCGACCGGGCAGCGTCGGAATTGGAATCGGAGGCATGCGACAACGAGTTAAAGAATTCGGCGGGGAGGTTCGTTTGCGCAATGCCAACCCCGGCACGTTGGTGGAGGTTTCCATCCCCGCCAATCCGGTCGATGGCTGGTCGCAGGCGGCGCACTTTGCCGCGAGGCAATAGGGCAGCCCCCGCTTCAGAGGTATGCACAGCGAAAGGGCTTTTCTCGGTGATGCGGGAGCCTTACGCCGCTCCGCCGTAGGCGGTGACGGCAGTTTCGATCGTCTTGATCAAATCCCACGCTTGAGCCTTCGAAACGATGGCGCAAATCCCGGCGTCACGTGCCGCTTTTTCCAATCCGTCCAGATCCAGGACGGTGAACAGCACTAAGGGCACCCGGGGATTCAATGTGGACATGCGTTTTGCGGCTTCGATTCCGTTGATGTCTGGCATCGCGAGATCGATCAGCACCAAATCTGGCTTGAGTTCTTGAAACTTCGCGATACCGCTCCGGCCGGTCTCCGCTTCTCCGCAGACGTTCCAATTGCGAGAGTGCACGATGGCCCGCAGAATTCGTCTCGTCGTTTCCGAGTCGTCGATGATTAAGATTCGCAAAGCCGCCGTCCGGTAGTCATCCCACTTGTATACCCGGTACTGCGGCCGGTGCGAAATACCCACTTTTACTTAGTACGTATGAGGCTAGGATTCCCGTCGCGCGGCGTGTGACCAGCGGTACTCAGGGTCGTGACGGCCCTCACATACGCCCGCTAAAGAGGCCCCTAAGCTGGCGCCAGGTTCCTCAAGTGGATGAATGAGGAGGTACTATGAGGCCATATCGAGATATCGCAACGCTGGCGAGTGCGCAGGTCGCCTGTTTCCTTTTGCTCACTCATCTGGAGCCCAACTTTTTCCTGATTCACCTTTATCAATCGATCTTGTACATCGCGATCCTGGTGATGTTGTTCTACATGGAAGATCGCTGGGCCTACATGATCGGAATGCTGGCATCGGTTGTGTGGCTGGGGCTCGCCTATGAGTCCGGAATCCTGGGCAGCGCGGTGCGCCAGTTCTCACAACTGAGAACTGCCACAATGACTGCCAATCTGGTCGGCGCCGTGGCGGCGGCGACGGCACTGCTTGCAGTGCTGATGATCGTTCTCTGCGGCAGACACTGGATGAAGGAATATTCGGGACTCGGGAAGGCTCGCACCACCTTTTTGGTGAGTCTGGGGATCGTCGTTGTGTACTACGGAACTCTGCTCCGATTCTTTTGGGACATGATTCCGAACGCGTAGTCAGGTCCAAGACCAGGTTAGCAGCTAAACATACGGACCTCTTGTCGAGACATCGACCAGAGGTCCGTCGTCATAGCCACTTCTAACTCAAGAGATGCCCTCAACAGGGCAACGCCCCTCGCGAACTGCTATGACTAGTGTCATGGCGTGCTTATTTGTCCTTGCGTTGGTGGATACGAGGTTATTTGAGGCCACGGTGAACGCAGCATTTGCAGCAGCCCTTCCCCAGAAACACCCGGTTCCTTCGACGATGAGAGCTCTTGTGTTTCGGGGGCCGAACCAGATCGGAATTGAACAGGTTGCCATTCCGGGGCCGGGACCAAGCGATGCGGTGATCCGCGCGACGCTGACGACGATCTGCGGAACCGAGCTGCATACTCTAAGGCGAATACCCAGTGAAGCCTGGCTTGATCATCGGCCACGAACCCGTCACGAGTTGGGCGTGGCGGTTGCCGACTACAAGGTCGGAGAGCGCGTGCTCGTCGGGGCGATTACGCCGTGCGGCCAGTGCGACTACTGCTTGAGTGGCGAATGGTCGACGCCTGTGAGCTCTTCGGAGAACGACATCACGGCGTGATCAACAGCGCGGAAGGCCGGCAAGAAATTCAGGTTAAATGCAGACGAGACGGCGCTCGGCCCTACCCAGCTGAAGGGCACGAGTGCGTTTTCTGAGGTAAGGCAGGCTACCACTTTCGGAGCGTACCGCGAGAACGCTGACCATGCCTAGGAAGGCTGTCGAACGGACGGACCCGCTCCGTCCTCTTTTCCTTTTCCTACTTTGCTCAGGGAATGCGGAGAATCGCGCCCGCAGCGTGAGCGCCAACATCGTTCTTTGATCGTCGCTCGCGTTCCAACTCCAGTTCCTTGATGGTCTTGTGCAACCAAGCCGCCATGGCCTCTTCCACTTCCTCGTGAGTTCCCAGGCGGTAGTACGTATCGATGGTGAATCCTGCCGCGTTTAGGGCAATATGCCGGCAAGGGATCTTCTCACCACGGCAATCCACGGGAACGAGGCTGATCAACACGCACTCGCTGCATGGTCGGAGCTTTTGGGTTCTGTCGTGATTCAGGCACGTCGGCGAGTCCTCGAAGATGAATCGCGACCTCCACGGCGCGTCTAGAGAGTGTTGGTATCCGCCTTTCTCCAGGAATTCAAGTTCTTCCTTGAGCACCGTCAAGAGGTCGCGATCATCGTTTACCATGGCCGGCCTCCTAGCCTAGTGGTAGAGGTTCATGCGTAATGGGCTTTCAGGACGGTCTACGACCATTTCGGGGTGCTCTCGCCTAAAGGTTTCGGCGATGTGGCAACTCCAGCAGATCGGCCGATTGGTCTTCATGGCATCCTGCAAGAACTCGCCAGGAATTTCGTTCCACAGCACGCTCTTCCTCTCCTCATTCAACAGAGCAGGTGGGTGGCTGTGCCAGTTGATTTCGGCGAAGGGCTTTTGACAAAGCACGCATTTCTGACCGTGATACCAGCCGTTAGCGATGGTCTCAACCAGGCAGGCCTCGGGCGCTTCGTCAATCTGTGCCAAGCATCCTTGCGGGCAGTTTTGGCGTTCGGGCCAACGGGAGCACGCACGTAGTTGGAGTTTCGGCGTTCCCACAGTCGTGTTCAAGGCTGCCTTTGTTGCGTCCACCTCTACCGCGGCAGGGCGATGATTCTCGGGGCACGAGACAATTCTCTTTCCTCGAAACGTGCGGTAGACGTCAAAGGCCAGCGCGAGTCGATAAATGCCATACGTAGCGATTAGAGTTCCCACTGGAATCAGAAAATAAGTTGTCAATGTCATAATTCCTCCTGCGATGCCAACGGCTTATTGGTTGAGCCTAAACACTACAGTCACGATCAAGCGCACCGGGACCGGCTGGTCGTTCAGGTATGTTGGCTCATACTTCCATTCGCGCACCGCGTCCAAGGCTGCCTGAATCAAGAGTGGCGGCCCGGAAACTACCTGCATCTCGACCACGTTGCCGGTGGGATCAATCACCGCGTCAATCGACACCGTGCCTTGTAGCTGTGCTTGCCTGGCCAAAATTGGATAGGCCGGGGCGCGCTGAACGAGGGGCTTGGGCGGCTTAACGTGTCCACCTACGCGGATGGGCGCTCTTGGCTGAGGCAAGTTGGCCACCGGCGCGGGAATGTACATGCGCGATCCGGAGATGACGCCTCCGATTACTCCGCCCATCTGTCCACCCGGAACGCCTCCCGGTATTCCGCCTGCGCTGCCGATATCAGGTTCCAGAGGTTGCTCTTTGAGCATTGCGATCTTCTGTGGGATCGATGTTGGCGCGAGAAGTTTGCCTTCGGACATAAAAACCCGCCGGGGTGCGGGTACGGTCCTGACGATGCTTTGCGTCATCGGCGCCGGCGGCGGAGGTGGAGGCGGCGCGACCAACAGGGTTTGCGCGAACCGCTTCAGGTCCATCGTGTCCGTGAAATAGAGCGACGGCAGGACCAGCGCCAGCAGGACGGCGGCGTGAAACACGACCGATATAACCAGGTCCTCCGTTCGGCGTTGCGGGCGAGTCGAACTCATTTCCAACAAGGCTTCGGAGAACAAGTCGTTCCTCCGTGCGGCCGCGGGGAGGGCAGTTGACGGACAGGTCGCAGTGGGGCTCGGTTTGGGTGCGAGTTCGTGTGGGGCGGTGATTAGATTGGTGGCCATTTTCGTGACCCGCGTGCTACAAGCTAAGTCTCTCCCTACGAAGCGCATTCTTGCCGTGACTCGGGACACCCTGCATGGTGAGGGGCGTCACAACCCACAGCCCGCCCTTCAACATGGCGTTGTTCAAAAAAACCCTTTGTGGAGCCCTGTGCCGTTGTGCCCGCTCTTGGAGCTACGGTCGGTAGGAAACGGAAAACGCGGCCTAGTGGGGGAATTTCACGAGGGGAGGCCTGCAACGGACTCGATACCGCGACAACTTGGGGATGGGCCGCTCTTGACGCCAGGGTGTAATAAGTGTGGAAATTAGAGTTTTGTTATGATGCTCTTGCAACGACGGGGGCGAAAAGGGTCCGGTGATCTTCCCGGCCTTCAAAGCCGGCGATTCGGCCCTTCGCGGGTCGAATGGTGGATTCGACTTCCACACGCCTCCGCCATTTTTATACAGCGTGACAACTTTCAGGCAATGCTTGAGGAAATGGGGCACACGACAGTTCAGGCCGAAGCGCTGATTGAGAATTGTAGGATGGTTTAGATTCGAGGTAGGTTTTGCGCCTACCTCTATGAATACTTACGACCGCTGTTTGCTTTAACCCTTTGCTGCCGCCGTCCTTTTAAGGCCCCGCACATCAAACCTGCATACCCAGGTGACGGTGCGGAGTTATGCCCAGGTGGATGCTGAGGTGTCCGAGTTGCAGCCACAAGTTCCCGCACAGCGCCATCGACGCGAAGATGGTTGAGCAAGCCTTTCGCGACCCCTTCCGAATCGTACCGAGGCCTGAGTTTTCTTGCCGACGGTGAGCGGTGGACATGCCCGAGTTGCAATAAACAATTGGTCTTTCAGCCTTTCCAATTGTTTTACAGCGAAGACACCAACATATCGGACCAGATCTAACCGCATCGCCCCACCACTCCCTTCTCTCGCGGTGAAACGCGGCCCGTTCATTCATAGCCAGCGCCCAGGCGTATAATTCTGCCCGTGAGCAAGCCGTCCGTTTATCTGGGGACTTCTGGTTTCAGCGCCGCAGGGTGGGTTGGATCGTTTTATCCTGCCGGACTGAAGGCTGCGGACTATCTGAGCTTCTATGCCGACCACTTTGAGACCGTTGAGGTGGATTCGACATTTTATGGTTGCCCTTCCGCGCGGACAGTGAGCAACTGGGCCGCCAAGACGCCCGCTGGATTTGTCTTCACGGTGAAAGTTCCGCAGAGCATTACGCATGATAAGGCGCTGGTGGACTGCTACGCCGAGTTTGAGGAATTCCTGGGAACGATGAGAATCCTCGGAGAGAAACTCGGGCCAGTGGTTCTGCAGTTTCCCGTCTTCGACAAATGGAAAATCAAAGACCGGCATGAATTTACCGACCGGTTGATTCCGTTTTTAGAGAAACTACCGAGCGAGCACCGATTTGCGATCGAGATTCGTAACAAAGAATGGCTGAATGCCGAACTTGCGGACCTGCTACGCGAATACAAGGTTGCGTTGGTTCTCCAGGACCTGTCGTATATGCCGAAGCCCATGGAACTTAAGTTCGATCCTGTTACTACGGATTTTGCTTACATCCGATGGCTGGGCGACCGCAAGGACATCGAACGGCAAACTTTGAACTGGGATAAGACCATTGTTGACCGGACGCAAGAGATGAGCGAATGGGTGAAGTATTGTTACCCAATTGTGAAGCGCGGTGTGAAAGTGTTCGCCTATGCGAATAATCATTACAGCGGCCATGCGCCAGATTCGGTTGAGCAGTTCCGCAAGCTGTGGAAGGCCATCGAAGGCTTGGAAATCGGGAAGCTGAAGCCAGTCGTCATGCCTTCGTCGGCCCGGCAGGGTAGCTTCCGGTTCGAGTGAACTTCGTTCCGGATGAAAAAATCTGTCACGGACACTATGCGCAGCGCCGTGCTGGGGAAAACCTGGCCGCGATCGTGTTATGGCCAGGCTGGCTTGGGCGCAAGCGGTCCTACACCCTACAAACCGAGAGCCCTGGGATAGTAACGAAAGAACCGCGGCGGGTTTGCGGCGGCTTGGCTTATGATGCGTGCATGCGATTGCTGCTAGTCGAAGATGAGGCGCGGATTGCGCGATTTGTGTCCAAGGGATTGCGCGAGCAGTCGTATGCCGTGGATGTCGCTACGAACGGCGACAATGCGTTGTATCAGGCAGCGATCAATACCTATGACTTGATCGTGCTCGATGTCATGATTCCCGGCCGCGACGGGTTTGCGGTCTGTCGCGAGTTGCGAGCGTCTGGCCTGAAGATTCCGATCCTCATGCTTACGGCAAAGGATGCCGTTGAGGACCGCATCGCGGGTCTCGATTTCGGCGCCGACGACTACCTCACCAAACCTTTTGAGTTTCGCGAGTTGCTGGCGCGTTTACGGGCGCTGCTGCGACGTTCGGGTGAGTTGCGGCCGGCGCGCATCGCAGTAGCGGATCTGGTGCTGGATACCGGCGCCCGGAGCGTGTCGCGAGCGGGAACAAATGTACCGATGACCACGAAGGAATACGCACTTCTTGAGTATCTGGCACGGAACGTGGGGCGTGTGGTCGGTCGCGCGGAAATTGCGGAGCACGTTTGGGAGGAGACCTTCGACCCGTTCTCGAACTTGATCGAGGTTTACGTGAATCGCCTGCGCCGCAAGATTGACGCGGGCCGCGCCACGCCCTTGCTGCAAACACGACGCGGGGCGGGTTACATTCTGGGCGATGCTGCCGAAGCGCATCGCGCTGAGATGGGAATGCAAGAGCCGACGCGGAATACCGCGCCCAAGGCCGCTGGCAAAGACCGTGCTTGATTCCGTCCGCGTCCGGCTGACGCTGTGGTATTCCGCGGTGCTGGCCTTGGTGCTGTTGGCGCTGGCCGGTGCGATGTATTTGTTGTTGGCGCGGAATGCCATGCGCAGTACCGACAGCAACCTGTCGGAGTTAGCGGACGCGTTTCTGACTACCGTGGATGCCGAACTGGAAAGTGACACGAGCGTGCCGGGATTGATGCAGGCGGCGCAGGAGGCTATCGCGGAACACAGGTTTCGAGATGACGCGTTTGTCGTGCTCGATCCCGAAGGCAAAATCGTCATTACCTCCGAAGACTTGCCGGGCGACGCCGGAGCTCGACGCGAATTCCCCCGCGAAGTTTTTACTTCGGAATCGTTTCAAAAGTTGGCCCGCTTAACCGGTCAGAGGCCGCGCACCTTTGGAAACGTCGCGGGAAGAAGAGTCGGATATCGCGGAGTGGTCCGGAGTTTTGCCGTTGGTAGCAGGGAATTTACGCTGGTGGTTTTGCAGTCGCTACACCGACAGCAGGAGGCGCTCCAAGAAATCGTGCGGACGTTTGCGGTGGTCATACCCTTCGCGGTGGTGCTGGCGACCGCGGGGGGATATTTTCTTGCGAAGAAAAGCCTGGCGCCCGTTGTGGCCATGAGCGCGCAGGCCGGAAAGATCAGTGCTTCGAACCTCCACGACCGCCTGAAGATCCGGAACGAGACCGATGAGCTGGGACATTTAGCGAAGTCCTTCAACGAGCTGCTGGACCGGCTGGATGCCTCGTTCGAGCAGCAGCATCGATTTATGGCCGATGCATCGCATGAATTGAGGACGCCAGTGGCGATCCTGCGAGGCGAAGCGGAAGTGTCGCTGTCGCAAGAGGCGCGATCGCCAGAAGACTATCGGGAATCGCTGGCGATTGTGCGAGCCGAGGCGGGGAGGCTGTCGCAAATCGTGGAAGACTTGTTCACCCTGGTGCGTGCGGATGCAGGCCAGCACCCACTGGTGAAGCGCGAGTTTTACCTGGATGATCTTGTGGCGGAGGCCGTGCACTCGGCGCGGGCGCTAGGCCTGGAAAAAGAGATCGCGCTGCTGTGCGAGACCTCGCAGGAGTGTTTGTTTCTTGGTGACGAGGGACTCCTCCGGCGGATGGTCATGAATCTGATCAGCAACGCCATCAAGTACACACCGCGCAAGGGAACCGTCACCGTGACCTGCCGCGCAGCCGGCAATCGCTATGAGCTGATGATTTCCGACTCCGGCCCTGGAATCCCAGCCGAACTCCAGGCCCGCATTTTCGATCGATTTTTTCGCGCGGATACCGCCAGGTCTCGCGAGGATGGAGACAAGGGCGGAGCCGGACTGGGATTGTCGATCGCTCGATGGATTTCCGAAGTGCACGGGGGGAGTTTGGAGTTGACCAGCTCCGGTGCCAAAGGCAGCGTTTTTACGGCGTTTTTGCCGGTTTTCCGCGGTTAATCCCCCGTTTATCTTCCGCCGCATAGGCTCGGAACTGAGCCATGCGTCTGCCCGAAAAACCGTACAAGCCTTTCGATCGCACGATGAAATGCGGTGTTTTCATCAAATTGGGCGCTTGTGTTTTTGCGGGTCTGGTTCTAACGGCCAGCGCAAGTCTGTCGCAGGAAAATCGGCCGCAGAGTGTGCCGGACAACGGCACGAAGGCGGGTGTGGAACGGTTGAGCCTGCAGGATGCGATCGAAAGGGCCCGCCGCAACGACCCGCAATTTCAGTCCGCGCAAACCGACGCTGGCATCGCGAAGGAAGATCGCGTTCAGGCGCGTGATGGATTGCTGCCAAGCGTCGTGTACAACAACAGCGCGATTTATACGCAGGCCAACAACGGGCCGGTGGGAGTCATCTTCATCGCCAACAACGCGGTGCACGAATATATCAGCCAGGGCAACGTTCATGAAGCACTGGACGCTGCGACGTTGATGAACTACCGGAGGGCCTCGGCGGCGGCGGCTGTGGCGAAAGCGCGAGCGGAGATTGCGGCGCGCGGATTGATTGTTGCGGTGGTGCAGAGCTACTACGGAGTGGAAGCAGCAAAAGAAAAACTGGATGCCGCGGCACGGGCTGCCGATGAAGGGGAGAAGTTTCTGAAACTGACGCAGGATCTGGAGCACGGCGGCGAGGTCGCACATGCCGATGAGATCAAGGCGGAGCTGCTCGCCAACGATCGGCGACGCCAGTCGCGAGAGGCGCAACTAGCTCTCGTAAACGCGCGCTTGGATTTTGCCGTGCTGGTTTTCCCCAATCTTCGCGACGACTTCGAGCTGACGGATAATTTGCACCGCGACATACCGCTGCCGTTATTCCCAGAATTTCAACAACAGGCTGCCCAAAATAATCCGGACGTACGAGCGGCGTTGGAAGCCGTGCAGGTTACCAACGCGGAGGTGAATGGCGAGCGAGGAGGGTACTTGCCATCTCTGAGCATCGACTATTTTTACGGGATTGACGCAGTGCGTTTTGCCACGAAGACCGATGGAGTGAACAACCTCGGCTCGTCAGCCGTCGCCACTCTGAGTATCCCGATTTGGAATTGGGGAGCGACGCAGAGCCGTGTGCGGCAAGCGGAACTGCGAAGGACGCAGGCCAAGCGCGAGCTGTCTCTGACGCAGCGGAAACTGCTGGCTGAAATTCAATCGCTCTATGCGGAGGCTGACGCGGCGCTAAACGAGCTGAGCGGACTGCGGCGCTCGGTGGAGCTCGCCGCAGAGAGTCTGAAATTGACGACGCTGCGTTACCGGAACTCCGAGGGAACGATTCTGGAGGTCAGTGATGCACAGGCCGTGAACGCGCAAGCAAATGCGGCATACCAAGACGGAGCGGTGAGATATCAGGTAGCGCTTGCAAATTTGCAGACGTTGACAGGAGTGCTGAAGACGCAATGACGGCTGGCTTGGTTTGTGGGCGCAGGGAAGGATCGACCACGATCGCGTTGTTTGCGGCATTGCTGACGCTTTTGGTTGCGATCAGCACGGCGGGTTGCGGAGCGAGCGAGAAGGAAAAGGAACCAGTCGTAACGGTGGAAGCTGTAGCCCCGGAACGCGAGGACATTTCCGCGGTGGTGACGGGTGAGGCGGTGGTGTTCCCGGTGCAACAATCGGTGATCACGCCGAAGATCACATCAACGATCCGAGAGTTCAAAGTGCAACGTGGCAGCAAAGTGCAAAAAGGGCAGGTGCTGGCGATCCTCGAAAATGCGGACCTGGCGGCTGCGGCGGAACAGAGCAAAGGGGAATTCGAACAGGCCGAGGCGACTTACGTAACGACGGTTAACTCCGGAGTTCCGCAGGAGATGCAGAAGGCGGAGTTAGATGCGGCGGCGGCCAAGGCCGGATACGAAGCGGCGCAAAAGGTGTACGACAGCAGGAAGGATTTGTTTCAGCAAGGGGCTTTGCCGCGAAGGGACCTGGACGCGGCTCAAGTTGCGCTGGCACAAGCGAAAACGCAGTCGGATGTCGCGGAGCGGCAACTGGCAGATTTGAAGCGGCTGGGCGAAAAACAAGCGCTGAAGTCGGCGCAGGGGCAAATTACCGCGGCGAAGGGCAAACTGCAAGCTTCAACAGCGCAGCTCAGCTATTCGCAAATTCGAAGTCCCCTTAATGGCGTGGTCACCGATCGCCCGCAATATGCGGGAGAGCTTGCCGCAGCCAATCAACCGCTGATGACGTTGATGGATCTTTCGAAGGTTATCGCGAAGGCCCACATCTCGCGCGCGGAAGCGGCGTTATTGAAGGTGGGAGACGCGGCGGACGTGCACGTCACGGGGTCGGATGATGCGATTCACGGGCGTGTGAGCCTGGTGAGCCCGGCGCTGGATCCTGGCAGCACCACGGTGGAGGTGTGGACGGAAGTAGTGAAGCCGGACGCGAGGCTCAAACCGGGGATGACCGCTCAGGTGTCGATGGTGGCAAAGACCGTGAAAGACGCGTTGGTTGTTCCGGCGGCGGCGTTGTTTAAGACCGCGGAGGGCGCGGACTACGTGATGGTGGCGGGGTCGGACCAAAAAGCGCACCAGAAGATGGTGAAGGTGGGAATCCGGAACGGTGACGATGCGCAGATTGTGAGCGGATTGGATGCCGGCGAAAAGGTGATTACCGCCGGCGGCTACGGACTTCCCGACAAAACGCAAATCAAACTGCAAGAAGCGGCACCCGCGAAGGAAGCCGGCGACGATAAGGCGGGCGCGAGCGATGAAAAGAAGCCTGAAACTCCGGGTAAGGAGTGAACCGGATGCCGGCGGGCTCGCAATCGGGTCGTACTGACAAACCGTTTGATCACAACGACGAGGTGCTTCCGTGGTTTCAGCGGTTGTCGCACCCGATCCTATTTTTGACGGTGAGCCTGGCGCTGGTGGGGGCTTATCTCGCATTTTCCATTCCCGTCTCGGTATTCCCAAGCACCGATTTCCCGCGCATTGTGATCGGAATCGATAACGGCGTGACGCCGATCGATCAGATGCTGGTTACGATTACACGTCCGCTTGAAGAAGCGGTGAACAGCGTGCCGGGATTGCAGAAGGTGCGGTCGATTACGAGCCGAGGCTCCGCGCAGATCGATCTATTTTTTGACTGGAACGTCGATATGATCCAGACGTTGCAGTTAGTGGACGCGGTGGTGGCGCGGGCGGGGGCCGAGTTGCCGCCGACCGCCAAGATTGAAACACATCGGCGAACCTTCGCCACATTCCCGATCGTGGGATATAGCCTGACATCCGACAGCGTGCCGCAGACGAAATTGTGGGAGATTGCGACGTATGACATCAAGCCGCGATTGAACCGGCTGGATGGGGTGTCAACGGTGACGGTGCAGGGAGGTCGGGTTCCCGAGTTTCACGTTACGCCCGCGCCGGCGCAGTTGTTGTCGTCGGGGATTACGGTAACCGATCTGCTCGATGCCATCCGCCGCACGAACCTGATTGATTCGCCAGGTTTGATCGAGAGCGATCACCATCTTGTGCTCGAGTTGGTGAGCGGCCAAGTGCATTCGCCCGAACAAATTGCGCAGATCGTGGTGAAGAACACCGCAGGCGGCGTACCGATACGGGTGGGCGATGTGGCGAAAGTCAGCCCCGGAGTCGAGCCCGTGTACACGATTGTGACGGCGAACGGCAAACCTGCAGTGCTGGTCAACATCACCCGGCAACCCTACAGCAACACCGTAGCGGTAGCCGACGAGGTTCACGCTCAGATCGCGCAGCTGACCGCGTCGCTGCCGCCGGGGATACAGCTGGAAGTGTTCTACGACCAATCGACAATCGTGCACGATTCGATTGCCAGCGTGCGGGACGCGGTGCTATTGGGCTTGCTGTTGTCTTCCGCGATTCTCGTGCTGTTTTTGCGGGACTGGGGAACCTCGATCGTGGCGGGCCTGGTCATTCCCGTCACGCTGTGCCTCACGTTTATCGTTTTGAAGATGGTGGGGCAAAGCTTCAACCTGATGACCCTGGGTGGGATAGCGGCGGCTGTGGGGCTGGTGATCGACGACGCCATTGTGGTGCTCGAGAATATCGTTCTGCATCGGGATGCCGGCGAGACCAAGCTGAAGGCGATCCAAAACGCGTTGAGAGAGATAACCGTCCCGCTAATCGGTTCGACAGTGACACCAATCGTGGTGTTTCTGCCGCTGATTGCGATTACCGGAGTGACCGGCGCATTTTTCAAGGCGCTGGCGATCACCATGACCGTGTCGCTGATCGGTTCGCTGCTGTTGGCGCTGACCTGGACGCCGACGCTGAGCCAGTATTTCGTGATGCGCAAGGATCCGGTACCAAAGACTGATGCGGAACGATCTCAGGCTGAGGGCCAGACGGAGGCCAAGCCCGACGTGGCAGCTTTGCTTGCCGCCGAGGAGGCACATCTTTCGGGCTTATTCGGGCGGATCGTGGAATTTTACGGGCGGATGCTGAGGAGAGTACTGCACCATCCATGGATCCTGGTGGCAAGCTCACTGGTGATCGTGGTTTTGTCCTACGGTAGCTACCGGTTACTCGGCACCGACCTGCTGCCCGACATGGATGAAGGCGGATTTATTCTGGATTACCACACGCCCGCCGGCAGCTCGCTGACGGAGTCTGATCGGATTCTTCAGCATATCGAACAGATTTTAAAGGCAACGCCCGAGGTGGAAACCGTTTCGCGGCGAACGGGACTGGAACTCGGGAATGTCGCGGTCACCGAAGTAAACCGTGGGGACTTCACCGTGAAACTGAAGAAAAAGCGCAGCCGCGACATCGACGAGATCATGAACGACGTCCGTGGCCAGGTCGAAGGAAGCGAGCCGGCCGCGAAGGTGGAGTTTGTGCAAGTGCTGCAGGACATGATTGGCGACCTGACCAACGCGCCCCAGCCCATTGTCATCAAATTGTTTTCCCAGGACCCGGCTCTGCTGGCGAAAGCTTCGCCGCTTGTCTCGGAAGCCATTCAAAAAGTGCCCGGCGTGGTAGATGTGCTCGATGGCATTGAGGATAGCATTAGCGGGCCAGCGGTAACATTCCAGGTGAATCCTGTGGCGGCAGCGCGCGCGGGTTTCACGCCCGAAGAAGTGGGCGTGGATGCGGCGGCGATTCTTGAGGGCGCGCCGGCGGCGACTCCCATGGTAGTGAACGACCGGGTCTATCCAATCCGAGTGCGCTTTCCCGACGCGAATCGCGCCTCGCTGGAGAGCATGAACAATACGCTGCTGACCAGCGCTACGGGAAAGTCCGCTACGCTGGGGTCGCTAGCGGTGATGGCGTCCGATCCGGGGCAGGTCGAGATCCGGCGGGAAAATCTACAAAGATTGGTTGAGGTAACCGGGCGCCTGGAAGGCGTCGACCTAGGGAAGGGAATCGTGCGGGTGCAAAAGGCGGTGAACGACTTGCACTTGCCGCCGGCGATCCGCATCGAGTACGGCGGCACCTACGAGGAACAGCAGAGTTCCTTTCGCGATCTCACGCTCGTGCTGGTGCTGGCGCTGCTGTTCCTGTTTATCGTGTTGCTGTTCGAGTTTCGAACATTTTCGGCGCCAATGGCGATTCTTGCTTCGGCGCTACTTTCCACCTTTGGGACTTTCTTTGCCTTGCTGATCACGAAGACCACCTTTAACGTGGCGTCGTTCATGGGCATGATCATGGTAGTCGGAATCGTGGCGAAGAACGGTATCTTGTTGCTCGACGCAGAGAACCGTTTTCGCGCGCTGGGCGCTCCACTGGAAGAGGCGCTCGTGCAAGCGGGGCGCCGAAGGTTGCGGCCCATCGCCATGACCGCGCTCGCAACCGTGGCCGGAATGCTGCCGCTGGCCTTTGCCATCGGTGCGGGTTCGCAGATGCTACAGCCGCTGGCCATCGCGGTCATCGGCGGACTTCTGAGCTCGATGGTCCTATCGCTGATCTTCACGCCGGCAATCCAGTTTTTCCTGCAATCGAGAAGGACCGCGACGCTGTAGAAGAAACCCCGCAGTAACACTCGATTTACACGACGTTCATAAGCCGTGACCTAGAATCCGCTGGGGAAATATCCATGAATGTTTTGGTCGTAGAAGATGATGAGGAGATGGCGGAGCTATTGGTGCGCGGTCTGCGGGAGGAATCCCACGAAGTGGATCTGGCGCGTGACGGCAGAGCCGCTCTAACACTTTCCAATAACAGCGCTTTCGACGTCATCCTGCTCGATGTCATGCTGCCCGGGATGGACGGTCTGGAGGTCGCAAAACAGTTACGCTTGCGCCGCGAGCAGGTGCCGGTGCTCATGCTCACTGCGCGCGATGCACTTTCCGACATTGTCAAAGGTCTTGACGCCGGAGCGGATGATTACATGACAAAACCGTTCTCTTTCGTCGAGCTTCTCGCACGTGTTCGGGCTTTGGGTCGGCGGCGCGCGGACAGGCCGAGAAACGTGTTGGAAGTCGAAGACGTGGTCCTGGACACCACGACCTACCGCACCTTTCGTGCGGGCCACGAGATCCACTTGTCGCTGACGGAGTTTCGCCTTCTCGAACTGCTCATCCGGAACCGCGGTGCGGTTGTGTCGCGCCACGCGATACTGGAGACGCTCTGGGGCAGCCGGCGCGACGTCGGAGAGAACACCATTGATGCGTTCATCCGCTTGTTGAGAAGGAAATTAGACGACGGGACCCGGGCGAAACTCATTCACACGCATCGCGGATTCGGATATTCCGTTGGGGTATTGAACTGAACTTCAATCTCCCAATCCGCGCACGCCTCACAGCGTTGTACTGCGTCGTTCTCGCTTTGTCGTTCGCCGCCTTCTTCTGGATCAGTGATATCGGCTTCCAGCGCAGCATTGAAGCCACCGTCGATGATGCCTCGCGGACGAATCTCGAGACCATACAGCGGCTCCTGGCGCGCAGAGGAAGCGTGGGCGACGACAAGCTTCCACACGAGCTCGCGGAACTTTCGGATTTATGGGCCAACGGCGCGCTTTTTGAAGTAGCGGACGCCAGCGGAAACTGGATTTTCCGCTCTCCGCGCTTCGCACTTGCTCGCCCTGCTTTGCCCGTCATTCACAATTCGGGCGTTGCATTCTTCACAACCAATCTTGATTTCCTGCAGTATCGCATCGCGCTCCAGCACGTGCAGGCGGCCGGCAAGACGTATGAAATCCACGCCGCGGTTCCTACCGAGCCGTTCGATCAAGCATTGGATCATTTCCGGCTGATCGAAAAAGAAGCTTTGCCTCTGTTGGTTTTGCTGGCTTCGCTACTGGGCTACTGGTTGAGCGGATGGTCCCTGGCTCCTGTTAAGCGCATCATCGAGACCGCCGAGTCCATTGGCGCGCGCAATCTATCGCGCCGCCTGGACGTCCCCAAGGCCCGCGATGAATTGCGGCACTTGACAGAAACCCTCAACGCCATGCTCGCGCGCATCGAGAGTTCAGTGAACCGCATCACGCAGTTCACGGCAGACGCGTCCCACGATCTGCGCACGCCGGTGGCCGTAATCCGGGCCACCGCGGAGATCACATTGAGAAGGCGGCGAACCGACGGGGATTACCGCAACGCTCTGTCCAAGATTTTGGAGACCTCTGTGGGGACCTCTGAGCTACTGGAGAATCTCCTGACCCTGGCGAGAGCCGACGCCAGTGCAGCTGCCATGACCATGCAGCTGGTCGATCTCGGGAAGTACGTATGTAAGGCAAGAGATCGCGCCGCCGTTCTGTCCGCCGACAAGCCGCTCCACGTTACGGTTCGGACGCCGGCTGAGCCGGTATGGGCCAAAGCGGACGCCATCGCGATCGACAGGCTGCTCCTAATTCTGGTAGACAACGCCGTGAAGTACACCCCGCCGGGTGGCTACTGCGAGATCGAACTATCGCGGGACCAAGCGCGAGCCGTGATTACCGTCCGAGATACCGGCATCGGAATTTCCGAAACGGATCTTCCGTCGATTTTTGAGCGCTTCGTGCGCGCAGACCGCACGCGTTCCCGCGAAACCCCTGGGGCTGGTTTGGGTTTGGCCATAGCCCGTTGGATCACAGAAGTGCATGGCGGCACCATTGTCGTGGAAAGTGAGGTAGGGGTGGGGTCTGTCTTCCGCGTGAGTCTTCCCGTTTTGCACGAATCGCACAACACTAATGATGTGAATGAGATGCAAGTGGAAGTTCCCCGAATCTGAAAGTTTTTCACCCTTATTTTAACCATTCCTTCGTCTTCATTCATCGTCCGTTCGCAGTGTCCGGGCTAAATACCCACCAACGAATAAGCTCTATATAAACGGCATTTTCCCGTCGACGTGCGATTTCAAAACAGTTTTCTCGGAAGCGGAGGGGTCCTTCATGATCTTAAGAAGCATAAAGAGCAAGATTCTCGCGGTTGTTTTCGCCATGGTCTTGAACACCATCGTCGTTACCGCGACCTTCGCCCAGGGTGGCAAGGGAATAGTTACCGGTCGAGTGACAGACAGCTCGGATTCCATTCTCCAAGCCGCGCAAATTGTGCTGCAACCAAAGGGTGTTACCGCTGCTTCCGACGCTCAGGGCCAATTCTTCGTCAACGACCTTGATCCCGGTGACTACACCGTCACCATCACCTACCTTGGCTTCGCGCCCTTCACCAAAACCGTGACCGTTGTTGGCGGTCAAGCGGTAAACGTCGACGCCAAGTTGACGCCCTCCTCGCAGAGCGAGCAGGTCCTCGTCACCGCGGACCGCGCAGCGGGTGAAGCGGAGGAAATCAATCGTCAGCGCACTGCAGACAACGTCGTGCAGGTGCTCACCTCCGACGTGATCCGCAGCTTACCCAACGCGAATATGGCTGATGCCCTCGGCCGCCTGCCAAGCGTCACCCTGGAGCGCGACGAAGGTGAAGGTAAGTACGTGCAGGTTCGCGGCACGGAGCCACGCCTTACCAACCTCACCATCAATGGCATCAACGTTCCTTCACCCGAAAATAACGCGCGCCAGATCAAGCTCGATGCCATCCCCGCAGACATCGTCGAGTCCGTCGAGATCAACAAGACCCTGCAAGCGAATATGGACGCAGACGGCATCGGCGGTTCCGTGAACCTGGTCACCAAAACCGCTGGGGAGCGTCCAACAATCGCCCTGAGTGGGATGGGTGGCTATACCCCGATCGTGAACGGACGAGGCCTCGTCGAGACCACCGGCACCATCGGTCAGCGTTTCGGCGAAAAGAAGCGCCTCGGCGCCTTGGTCGGCTTCTCGTATGACTGGAACGGCCGCGGAATCGATGACATCGAACCCGTTCCGGACGTCGCCACCAGTCTTCCCGGAAATCCACGCTGGTTCGATAGCATCGACCAACGCGAGTATCGGTACTATCGCAGCCGTTGGGGCATAGCGGGCAGCACCGACTACAAACTCGGCGAAGGTTCCAACGTCTACTTTCGAGGGTTCTATTCCGACTTCAAAAACTACGGCGACCGCTGGGTCTACTCGCTGAACGACAACTCGCAACTCGTAAATCCAGGATTTACTCTACTCAACGATCCTAACGGAGTAGGCAGTGGGAGCCCAACCTACAACCCGCCGACATTCAACACTTCGATTCGGCTTCCTGACTACGCGATTGCCAGCTTTGTACTCGGCGGCAAACACGTGCGCACATCAACCTGGTACGCCTGGGATGTTTCGGTTTCCCGATCGCGCCAGCTAGGAGAAAACGACCCAACCGCGACCTTCGGCACCAGCCTCGCCACTAGCAACTGTCAATATGACCCTGCGGCCAATCCATCGGTCTACCGCCCACAGTGGTCGCAACCTTGCTACACGGAAGCCCACAATCCTTCGAATTTTTCTTTAACCGACATCAACGGCGCCGCTGTCGGCCTGACCGCGCAATTAAATCTTCAGTTTACCGGCGCAATGGCCAAGAGCTATCACCTGGGTGGGCGTTTAGCCACCTTCGAATTTGGAGGTAGGTTCCGCAACGCGCACAAGTTTGATAACTCGTTTACGCCCGACTACCAGGTGCCCTCGGGTACTATCCTTCTCCCGATGAACCAATTTCCGAGCGTCCTATCCAATAGCAGCTACTATGGCGGGTCGTATCCATTGGGCCCCAATCCGGGCTACCGGGACGTCTTGGCGGCCTTCAACGCCACCATGCCCGGCGCCCTTTCGACCGCCAACCATCCTCCTACAGGCAACAACTACGACCTGATCGAAAAGGTCTCGGCCGGCTATCTGATGAACACGATCGACTTCAACAGCCGTATCCGCTTCATAGCGGGTGTGCGCTTCGAGGGCACCAATCTCGATACTTCGGGTCCTACTTTCGACTCGAACGGGAACTTCATCGGCGACACCAAGTCGAACGGTTCGTATGTCAAGGTGTTGCCGAGCGCCTCCGTCCGTTTCGGTATCACGAATAATACGGATGTGCGCGTAATTTACGGCCGCGGCCTCTCACGCCCCAACCCGTCGGACATCGCTCAAGCGGTGACCTTCACGTTAGGGCCGCCAAACACCGCGACGCTGGGCAATCCTAATCTGAAAGCCGAAACCGCCCAGAATTTTGACGTTCTGTTGGAGCATTACCTCAATCCGTTCGGAGAGATACAGATCGGCTATTTTTACAAGAACCTCACCGATCCCATCGTGGATCAAGAGTTCAACAAGACTTTTCAGCCCACATCTTCGGCACCTTTGGATCTCTACAGAGTCTCGCAACCCATAAACGCGGGAAGTGGCTGGGTAAGCGGTTTTGAAGCTGCTTATCTCCAACACTTTTCGTTCATGCCCGGCATTCTGAAGGGCCTGGGCTTCTCGGCCAACTATGGCTACACCGCATCGCAAGCGAGCGGTTTGCCGGGGCGCTCGGATAAACCGAGGCTGGTACGTTCTGCGCCGAACACCTGGAACATCAGCCCGACCTACGATCGTGGTCGCGTCTCCATTCGTGTCGGTTTGTCCTACAACCAAGCCAATATCTTCCAGTACCAATATCACGACGGCACGCCCACAATCGACGGCACTCCCTCGACCCCAACACCTGGCGGCATCAAGGGGCCCGATAGCGACGTCTATCTTTATTCTCACCTTGAAATCGATGCGCAAGGCAGCATTCGCTTGGCGCACGGCCTGACGTTTGTCGCTTACGGGCTCAATCTCAACAACGAAGTTTTCGGCTTTTACCAGGGCAGCACCCAATACATGATCCAGCGCGAATACTATAAGCCTACGTATGCTGCGGGCTTCCGCTGGTCGCCCGCGCACGAAAAATAGCCGTGTTTTGAGTTCGGGTCGCGGAGACGAGCGACTCGCCAGGCCGGAGCAGCACCACCCCAGTTCTCGATGCTCCGGCCATTCTTCCCGGCGGTTTGTCTTATTGTTCTGAACTTAGTCAAGACAGACTCGATTGACGCGAGTTCTGTCTGGCCCAGGACGCGGCGAATCGAGTCCTAAGCGCGAAAGAGAAGATGAAGAAAGTTCCGACTACAATCCTATTCCTCTGCTTGGTTCTGCTGGGTGGCCTACGGGGGGGCGGTGCGAAATCGCCGCTCCCGTCCGCGCAAAACGACCAATCAGCGATTCTGGTCGGCGCGGGCGACATCGCCGACTGCAGAGATCTCGCGGGCGCCGAGGCCACCGCCAAGCTGCTCGAAAAAATCCCAGGCACCGTCATGGCTGTCGGAGACCTCGCTTATCCCGACGGCACCCAGGAGAACTTCGCGTGTTATGACCGTACGTGGGGCCGCGTAAAATCGCGTACCCGGCCATCGCCCGGCAATCACGAATTCCACACGCAAGGCGCGACGTACTACTTCTCTTACTTTAGGGAAGCGGCCGGAGATCCCAAGGCCGGCTACTACAGCTACGAACTCGGCTCTTGGCACGTCATCGTTCTCAACAGCGAGTGCGTCGACATCGGCGGCTGCGACGCGGGCTCCGCCGAAGAAAACTGGCTCCGCGCCGACCTAGCCACGCACCCTGTCGCGTGTACGTTGGCCTACTTTCACAAGCCCCTGTTCAGTTCGGGTGGTGCGCACGGCGACGACCCCGAGATCATACCGATCTGGCAGGCTTTGTACGACGCGAACGCGGACGTGGTGGTGGGCGGGCACGATCACGACTACGAACGATTTGCGCCACAGACACCTCTGGCGAAGCCGGATGCCGCGCGCGGGATTCGCGAATTTGTTGTGGGCACGGGTGGAAAGAGTCACCGTCCCTTTGCCCCGCCTCACGCCAACAGCGAAGTCCGCAATGCCGACACCTTCGGCGTGTTGAAACTGACCTTGCGGCCCGGAGCCTATGATTGGCAATTCATTCCCGAAGCGGGCAAGACCTTCACCGATTCAGGCACCGGGAGTTGTCATTGATCTAGGGCCCCTCACTGTAGCCGCGGTCTCCGAGACGGCGGGGTTCAGATCATCCAGGGGCTAACGCATCACGATGTACCCGGTTGACCGTTTCAGTTCAGCGTTCGCCGATTCAATTGCGACGGAGGAAAAAAATGCAACGCGGAAAAATCATCCTGGCAGCAGTGCTCGCACTCGCAACTCTAGGCGCGAACTCTACGGGCTATCACGTATTCAAAAAGGTCGCGCTGCCCGGCGCCGGCGGCTGGGACTACCTCACCGTGGATGAGGCGGCGCGCAGGCTATACGTTTCTCACGCGACGCAAGTCGTCGTCCTCGATGCCGACTCGTTGGAGATCGTGGGAAAGATCTCCGATTTGTCGGGAGTTCACGGCATCGCAGTAGCCCCGGAGTTTGGTTACGGCTATGTCACTGCCGGGCAAATGGATGCTGTGGTGGTTTTCGATCTCAAAACCCTTGCAAAGGTCGGCGAGATCAAGGTCGGGAAGAAGCCCGACGCGATTGTCTACGACCCGTCCACGAAACGCGTGGTAGCGATGAACGGCGACAGCGGAAGCGCCACGGTGATTGAAGCGGCGGAAAATAGGGCCATAAAAACGTTGGATCTCGGGGGCGGACCGGAATTCACGGTCGCGGACGGAAAGGGCAACGTTTTCGTCAACCTCGAAGACCGAAGTGAGCTCCTACGGGTTGATACCAGAAGGGTCGAGGTGATGAATCGCTGGCCGGTCGCTCCCTGCAAAGCTCCTTCGAGCCTTGCGTTTGACGCCGAGAATCGCCGCCTCTTCCTGGGTTGCCGCAGCAAGGTAATGGCGGTGCTCGATGCCGACAACGGCAAAGTGATCGCCACCTATCCCATCGGGGACCATGTGGACGCTTCGGCCTTCGACCCTGCCGCAAAAGTCGTCTTCAATTCCACCGGCGACGGAAACGTTTTCGCTTTCCATCAAGACTCCGCCGACAAATACACCGCTTTGGATGTGATCCCGACGGTACAGGGCTCGAAGACGATGACGCTGGATCGCAAGACGCAACGCCTGTTCGTGCCCGCGCGCGAAAACGACGCCATCTCATTGTGGGTCCTGCAGCGCTGACCCCCGTCGGTTGTGAAACGCAGCCGCGACCAAGTAGCATCCTAAGAGCTACCCGCGTTTCCACAGTGCGGGCTTCCCTGGGAGGCACCGACTCATTGAGCGGCATTGTCGGAATGTTCCGCCAAGACGGCGCGCCGGTCGATCCGCGGCTCCTGCAAGCGCTCACGGATTACATGTCGTACCGCGGGCCTGACGCGAACGGGATCTGGCACCACGGCGAAGTTGGCCTCGGGCACACGCTGCTGCAGATAACGTCGGAGCTAGCCGGAGAGCGGCGCTGCGCCCCGACCCAGGCTTCAACCCATGCAGCGGCCGCCTTCCGAGGTGGGCGCATTTCTCATTGCAGTCTTGACGATCGGCTGTGGCTGACCGCTGACGCTCGACTCGATGAGCGAACTGCGTTGATCCGAGAGCTCCGGGGTTCGGGTGACAAAGTTAGCGAGTCCGCGCCCGATTCCGAATTGATCCTGAGAAGTTATGCCGCTTGGGGCGCGAATTGCGTTGACCATCTTCGCGGCGATTTCGCGTTCGCCATTTGGGATGCACCCAATGAGTTGCTGTTCTGCGCCCGCGACCACTTCGGCGTCAAACCGTTCTACTACGCGCAGCTAAAAAATCTCTTTCTGTTCAGCAACACCCTCAATTGCGTAAGAGCTCATCCCGATATTTCCGGCGAACTCAACGATTCCGCCATCGCCGATTTCCTGCTGTTCGGGCTGAACTACAACGAAGGCACAACCACCTTTCGCGACGTTCAGCGCCTGCCTCCCGCTCACTGCATGACCGTGTCGCGCGGCAGCCTGGAGTGGAGGCAATACTGGACGCCGCCAACGAAGGAACGCATCCGTTACCGCCGCGACGCAGAATACGTCGAGCATTTCCAGATCCTGCTGCAATCCGCCGTGAACGACCGGTTGCGCACCGATCACGTCGGCATCCTCCTAAGCGGCGGGCTGGATTCAACATCCCTCGCCGCAACCACGAAAGAAATCTCCGCGAACAACGGTGGCTCTCCCCACATCCACACATATACGGCCCTCTACGAGTCCCTGATTCCCGACCGCGAAATAGATTACGCGAGCGACGCCGCAAAATTTCTAGGCGTTCCAAACCGCCGTATTCCCATGGACGACTTGCGACCGTTTGTGTGGCCGGACGATCCCAACTGCAGGCTGCCCGAACCGCCAGACAATCCATTCTTCAGCGCACTATTCAATCAGTTCCATACGGTTGCGGAAGATTGCCGCGTGCTGTTTTCCGGCGAGGGCAACGACAACCTGATGTACTTCCAGATGTGGCCGTACCTGCAAGATCTTCGACGCAGCCAACAATGGTCACGACTGTCGAGCGAAGTTCTCCGCTATCTGTGGATCAGGCCCTTCCCGTGGCGGGGAATTCGCGCGCGTTTGGCAAGCCTGTTCGGCAACACTTCTGGCTCCGATCCATTTCCCCCATGGATCGCGCCCGATTTCGCTCGCCGCCTGAATCTGAAAGATCGCTGGCGCGAGTGCAGCGAATTACGAATGCCCGCCGCGTCGCATGCGGTCCGCCCAAAAGCGCACGCATCCCTCGCGCTGCCCCATTGGACGAGCATGTTCGAAAACGAAAACCCTGGCGTGACCCGTTATCCCGTCGAGGTGCGTTATCCTTTCCTCGACCTAAGGCTCGTCGACTACTTACTCGCCCTTCCGCCGTTCCCGTGGTTCTTCCAAAAGACGCTGTTGCGCGAAGCGATGGCGGGCAAACTCCCAGAACGCGTACGCATCCGACCAAAGACACCGTTTCAAGGCGATCCGCTGCGGGCACATTTTCGGGGGAACCAGATAAACTGGGTCAATCAGACTCCTCTCAGTGAGGAGTTGGATAGCTATATCAATCGTTCAGCTCTTTTGAGGTTGCATGGTAATATGGCTCCCGAGCAGATCATTCTCGGCGCCCGGCCACACTGCCTCAACTTTTGGCTGCAATCTTCTCGGAGTCCCCGAAGTACGTCGCGTGTGGAGACTAGGTAATGGATAAGCCTCTCAAACCGGAACGCAAGAAACCGTATGTTCCACCCAAAGTGACGGTTTACGGAACGGTGCGCGAATTGACCTTGCATCAGGGAACGCGAGGCAAAAGAGACAGTCCTCCGAGGCACCCAAGGCAGAACAAAACCAACGTTTAGAGTGCAAGCGCCTACCGTGAAATGTTTTCGCTACCCAGTTTTTGGATTATCGCTGTGCTCCAATCTCTCCATCCCAGGACTTCCTTGCTCAAATGCTCCAAACGATGGTCCTGAAGTCCAACTCCACTTGGGAATTTTCCCCGATCTTGATCTTCGTTCTGACGCTGCGCGCGGCCTGACCAAATCGATATACATCAGCTCTTATACCGACGAGGCCGGGGAGCCCGCGTTGCGCGCGTCGGAGACCGCCGACGGCGTTCTGCTGCATCTGGCATACAGCGATGGCACCCAGTTTTGGCTGGATCGAAAAGGCAACGCGATCTGGACCGCGTGGTCCGAGCGATCATCGCTGGAGAACGCCGTCTCCTATTTACTGGGCCCGGTGTTGGGGCTCGTATTGCGGTTGCGGGGAATCGTTTGTCTGCACGCAAGCGCAGTGGCGTTTGACGATAGTTGCGTGGCATTCGTGGGTTCCGCTGGGGCAGGAAAATCGACGACCGCCGCAGCCTTTGCGCGGCAAGGCTACGGCATCGTTTCCGACGACATTGTTGGGCTTGTCGAGCGACACGGAAGCTTCTACGTTCTACCGGCCTATCCGCATCTTTGCCTTTGGCCGGAATCCGTCAGCATGCTCTATGGCTCCCCCGACGCGCTCCCGCAACTCGTCCACGATTGGGAAAAGCGCCAGCTCGCTCTCGGCGAAAATGGCACCCGTTTCGAGGTGCGCACTCTTCCTCTAAAGGCGATCTACATCTTGGGAGCACGGCGCCCAGACGCTGATCCATCGGTGACCGACGTCGCTGATCGCGAAGCGCTTCTCACTCTGGTAGCCAATACCTACGCGACGAACTTGATTGACCGTACGATGCGCGGAGAGGAATTTGACCTTCTCAGCCGCTTGATCTCCAGCGTTCTCGTGCGCACGGTGCATCCAAGTGACGACCCG
>Ga0210399_10000272_pt1 | contig 42307 bp, 41 predicted proteins | sample IncBWC14MmetaG_FD_150865 | JGI IMG/M metagenome (GOLD analysis project Ga0210399, IMG submission 150865) | Forest soil microbial communities from Barre Woods Harvard Forest LTER site, Petersham, Massachusetts, United States - Inc-BW-C-14-M | ecosystem: Environmental > Terrestrial > Soil >... | reverse complement strand
TGGTATGTGACCCACACCGGTCTGATTCGTTTAGCAGCTCGCCGGCGATGCCGAGGAATTCACGTTCAACCGATTGCTGAATTCTCGGATTCAAGAAATGGACGGTATGCGTTCAAGGCGACTGTTTATAGGTCTCGCACTTGCCAGGGATTTGTCGGCTACGGCGACGCCGACCCTTCCAATGTATCGTTCCTTGTGCACGGCGCAGAAATGCGGGTGGCCGAAACGCGCGCGGTCAATCGCGCCCTCCGCAAGGCCTACGGCATCGGCATTTGTTCAGTAGAGGAGATCGGGTCCTTTGCCCAGCCGTCGCAGTCCTCCCCAGATCCGAAGAAACTTCCGCCCCAACCTGCTAACGGAAATGGTCACGGCAACCCGAAGGTGCGCGATCGCCTCTGTCAGATCATTCGCCAGCATCAACTCGATCCCAACTTGGTCAAGGCCTATGCCACCGACTTCTGCGCTGTGAAGGCGCTTCGCGATGCTACCCGTGAACAGGTCGAAACCTTCGTCACGCACCTGGCCGATTGGGCCGAGAAAGACCGCGCTGCCCTGCTCTGCCAGCTCAACAGCTACCTCGGCCAAGAAGGCGCCGCATGAAGCGCCAAATCACCGGCCTGCATGCCGCCGATCGCTGTGCGACTGACCAGATCCCCGACGGAGTCTTTCTCGTCCGGGTGCAACGAGTCAGGTTTCAGCGGCAAGCACAGAAGCCCTACTACACCCTGGCTCTGGCCATTTTGGAACCCAGCCGGTTCTCTGGCCACATCCTTTCCAGCCGGCTCTATTGCACCCCGAAAGCCCTGTGAAAGCTGAACTGGTTCCTGCGCGACTTTGGCTATGACACCGAACTGCTCGGTCGCGACGAGGTCGACGAGAGGCAACTCGTAGGTCTGAAGGGCGTGGTCAAGATCAGCCACATTGACTTTAACGGGGCTTCCCTGCTCCGGCTCGACGGTTTTGCTCCCGCCGGCCGGTGGGAAGAACTTTCCCCCGCAAACCTGGACAATCCGCAGGTGGCCTGATGACCTACAGCTACACCCAGATCAGCCAATACCTCACCTGCTCGCGCCGGTATCGGCATCGCTATCTCGATGGCTGGAAGGAGAAGGATACCCGGGCAGCGATGTTGTTCGGGCGCGCCTTCGAACGCGCCTTGGGTGCGCTGTTTCGCCGGGAAGGTCCCGGAGCGGTTCTGTTTTCTGAGTGGTCTGCCTGTCAGAGCCAGGACCTGCACTACTCCAACCGCGACTCCTGGGACCGTATGCTCCGGCAGGGCCTCATGCTTTTAACACGGTTCTGCCAGGACGATCGCGTCCGGGTCCTCCAGCCCCAAAGGAATCTACAGATCAAGTTCACCCGGCCAGCCGGCAACAAGAACGACTTCGTTGCCTATATCGATGCCATCGGGAAACTCGACGGCACGCGGTGCCTGCTGGAGTGGAAGACCTCTTCCAGTCGATACCCGGAAGAACCGGAGGGACTGCTGTCTCTGGATCCGCAGCTGGTTTGCTACTCCTGGATCACGGGCATTGCGGAGGTCGCCCAGGTCGTGTTCGTCCGCAAGAGCCTGGTCGAGGTGCAGTACCTGCGCACCACCATTACCGATGAACAGCGCCAGGAGTTTGGCCGCCTAGTGGATGGCACGATCCGTCGCATCGAGTCGGCGGACTTTCCCCCGCACAGTGGCATCCGTTTCCCCCAGAATCCGTGCAGCAGCTGCCCGTATATAGGCCTCTGTCTTGGCAAGCGCGAAATGATCGACGCCGCGGTGGTGCGGCGTCCAGGAGCAGAAGATCTTGGTTGGATTGACGAGCTTAATTACTAGGAATCCGCCCATGCCGCCGAAGTTCAATCGCAGTCGCGCCATATTCGTCCTGAATAAAATTGACGAGATTCTGGCGTGGGAACAGCGGAAGGAGATGGAGCGCGACACCAAGTTTGTCGAACTGGGGCGGTATCTATGCGAGGTGCGGGCGGGACAGTACTGGAGGGTGGAAAACTTGAAGTCCTTTGATGATTTCTTGGAAAGGCGGTTTCCAGGATCGAGGAGGAAGGCCTATTACCTGATGTCGATCCACGAGAACCTGCCACCGCAGGCGAGGAAGGAGTTGAAGAAGGTGGGCTGGGCGAAAGGGCTCGAATTAGCTAAGCTGGCACGCCGAGACAGGCAGAACTTCGATTGTGCAACCTGGTTGCACAAAGCTCGTGACTTGTCGAAGGAGGATTTTCAGCGGGCCGTCGAGAGAGAACTCACCGGAAAAATAACAGAGCCATGGGAAATTGTCTACTTCAAACTCTATCAGAGCCAGATTCCCGTCATCGATCGCGCCCTGGAAACCGCAGCGCTCATGCTGGGAAGCGATCGGTCGCGCGGCTACTGCCTGGAGACGTTCTGTGCGGACTTCCTGGCCGGAGCCTACCTGGACAATGGAGATCCGGAGACCCTGTTGTTCTCGATGACGAGGTTCTTCAAATTCCTACCAGGAGCACAGAGGGAGGCATTTTTGGAAGGCCTAAACGAGAAGGCATCATGAGTTCGACGAGCCCCGAACCTCCACGCTTGCGACTCGATCCGGAATCGTACGAGGCCTTACGTCAGCAGGTTCTGCGTCGCGATGGCTGGCGGTGTCAATCGTGTGGCACGATGTCGAACCTAGAAGTCCATCACCAACAGTTTCGCAGCCACTCTGGTCACGACTCCGAAGAGAATCTGATTACGCTTTGCGCGAACTGTCATGCCGGCGTCCATCGCCAAGAATCTGGGCGACTCCCTACGCCCCCAAATGACCCCCAGAAGTTTCTTCGGGCTCTTCGCAAGCGTTGAGCGGAAACCTGTGGCGAGCGCGTTAATCATTTGACCGAAGGGATCAACTGGATTCTGCTGAGAATCTTTCGCGCGACACTCGACTGCGCAATAACGGCACCAAGAGCGGCGCCCAGAGCGTTGGTGATAATGTCGGTGGTTCCAGAATTTCGTCGTGGAACGTAGTATTGCAACACTTCAATCATCAAGCTTAGAGTTCCGCACGCAATCACCGTGTAGAGCATTGCCTTCCAACGGGTTTTTGTCCAGGCCAGATATGAGCAAACAACCAGCCCCAGTGGAACGAATCCGGTGATGTTCATCCCCACGTCAACAGCATAATTCCAATCGGCCTTGAATTCCTTCATTGGTGAGAGCAAAAATCCTTTGTGCGGAACTGAGAAGGTCGACGGTATTTCAAGATTTGGTCCGGAAGCTATCTCGTTGCGAACCTCCCGGCCCCCCGCCTCGGTAAAGGCATACCGAGCAATGGCGCCATCCAGGTCCGGGGGGTGTTCTCCTGGGCCGGTCCAATCCTGGTAATGACGGAACGCGTCTTCTGGTGTGAGTTGCTTTGAATAAACAGCGAGGCCACGAACTTCCCCGCGCCAAGGGTTATATCTAACGGGCGAGGTGCCAAGAACAATCTCGCCCGACAATTCGCATCGTGCGATTTTGAATCTTGGAAAAGAATCCGCTGGCTGGCCGTCTAAGTAGACCGTCGTACCGTTCGGCCCTGACGAAATCGTGACCAGCACGAGCCTGCCTGTACGGAATGCGTGATCGACGTCAAACTTTATTGTCTTAGTCTTGTCGTGCTTCACAGCTGCATCGTGGGTCACCAGTAAACCGTCTGTCCATTGCCGGACTAGGAGTTGTCTCGGTCGCGGCGGAGCATAAAAGGCTAAAATCGTGTGTGACGCCTTCACGCTTTCAGGCGCCAGCAAGAGTTCGAGACTGTATGATTCTGCAACCTCGGTTTCGGCTGGCCGCAATGGCTCGCTGCTGGCCACTAAACCTGCTCTTTCGAACTTGAGTCCGTTTGTCCCCTGCAACCAGCGGATCCCGTTCCCGGGCCTGGGATTGAATGGCCAAAGGGTAGCGCCGAGAACAGCAAAAACCGCTATCGCACAAACGGCGGTCGCTCGCCGCCCTGAACCTAGAGGTTGAACGTGTTCGCTCATGGGCTAGACCTGAAGTGCCACATTTGCTGCACATTGTGCCTGAGATCGATCAGGCACCAGCTCACTCTGCTTGCACGGTAAGGAGCCAATTCACCACAGGCATTTTCCCGGATGCGGCGGAAACCCGCACACCCTGATGTCAAGTCACAAAACACTTGCCGCCTCAGGCGATGGCCAACGATGAGTTTAGTCAGGAGGTCGAGACGGAACTCTTGGGAGGGAAACGGAACCGAGAGGGGCGACCTAATTACTTCGCCGCCAGCTTCGCAAGATCGCCCTTTACTACTTTACCTGTCGGCGTCATCGGCATTGAGGGAATAAGCAGAATTTGGGATGGTCGTTTGTATTGGGCGAGGTGCTGCCCAGCATATTCTGCTAAATCGGTCGTTGTGAGCGATGATTCCGGCATCGGCTGAACATAGGCAACGACCTCTTCGTCTCCTCCAACTGCGAGGCCGACGACAGCGGACCGAAAGACGGCAGGATGTGCATTTAGTACTGCTTCGACTTCGGCTGGGTAAACGTTAAATCCGCGGTGGACGATCAAATCCTTCGTGCGTCCCACGATGATGAGATTTCCGTCTTGCAGTCGCGCGAGGTCGCGAGTATTGAACCAACCTTCCGCATCGATCGCGGCTGCGGTCTCTTCGGGAGCTCGATAGTAGCCCTTCATAATGTTGGGGCCGCGCACTCTCAGTTCACCCACCGCCCCCGCAACCACCCCTTGGCCATCGCTTCCAAGAAGCTTGATCTCAACTCCAGGAAATACTGCGCCAATTGAGGTGTCGGTGCGAGGCGCATCGGGACGTGTCAAGGCAATCGTAGGAGAACACTCCGTTATGCCATAACCGTTGTGCAGCACCATACCGAAAAGACTCTCGATCCCCGACTTCGTAGCAGGGTCGAGCGGAGCGCCGGAAGAGGAAATGATTCGAAGAGCGGGAAACGTCAAGGTCGAAATCTTTCGCAGCTTCGCGTACAGGAGTAGCTGGTTAAAAATGGCCGGCGACCCTAACAACAAAGTTATGCGCTCCCTCTCCAGCGTAACGCGTGCACTCATGGGGTCGAAACGAGACTCCAGATAGAGCGAAGCACCGGCGATCAACGAGCCCAACAATACCACGGAAAGGCCGACGGCATGGGACATCGGCAGCACGCCATAAAGGCGATCGGCTGGACTAACGGATCGGACCTTTGCAGATCCCTCCGCCATGAACAACAGGTTCCTGTGGGACAGCATGACCCCCTTCGGAGTACCTGTGGTGCCGGACGTATAGATTAAAGCGGCGACACGATCCGTGACGTTTGAGTCGATCACTTCCGTCTCGGCGTTCCCGTTCAGCTGGCCGACGCCGACCGAGCCAAAGCCATCCAACTCTTCAAATGCCGCGCCATCTCGCTTTGCGTGATCGGCCGCCTGTTTCGACACGCTCGTCGTATAGATGACGCGTCGAGCCCCGCAGTGATTCCGGATCTCATCAATCTCGCGCGATGCGAGGCGTGCGCTCACCAGCACGGGCCAGGCGTCGATTCCCCCCGTGGCCAACAGAGTCGTTACGAACTCCCTGCAGTTTTCGCCAACGATCATGACCCGGTCACCAGGACGTACGCCTAAATGCCGGAGCCAGACTTGGGTATAGGAGATCGCTGAAGCGAGTTGCCTATACGTCCAGCTGCCACCTGTTTCTGCGAGTGCCGGCCGATCCGGCGAATGCTCAGCCCACGACTTCACAATGTCGCTGATGCGCGTCGGAGTGAGGCAGATCGGAGATGCCTGACGTTCAATCATTCAATTTATCGGAATTGCTAGGATCCACCTGTTCAGTCGATTACGAGGCCGCGAACGGTTTGCGCTGTGTTGAACTACACAATTTCGAGACCGGAGTAAACGCAGAGGTCTTGCGAGACAACACGTACTGTAGCCAATTGCGATAAACGCACGCGGCTGATGAGTGCCACGTATTCTTGAGGCCATCAACAATCGGGGCTTCGGGAAAGAATTCAGCGATGTCCTCCCGCTGCTCCGAAAGAGCGGTATCTCGAAAAGCATTCAGAAGCAGCGCCGCCGATTCATCGAAATAGCCCGCCGGCATTGTTGGGTAGGTTTCTCTCTCCTGGCGAAGAAATCTCTTGATGTCTCTCCGGTATTCCTTCAGAAGAGTCTGTGCGCCGTACTCCGGATGTCCCTGGAAGTGGACAAACAAGCTCTTCTTTTTCCGCTTCACGAATACGTCAACACCGGCTTCCGGCGACTCGGTTAGAACGGAATACCCACATGAATTGAGCTCATCCCCACGTACCTCGTTCCATCGCGAATGAGGAAAGCGGATCCGGTCGGGAATCCGGCTGATCAGCGAGTGGTCACTGGTCTTGTTGGAATCAAACACGCCAAACTGCTTGTCCAGCAGTCGGTAGCGTTTGAGGCCATCGCTGTGGAGAACGCCTGCATGCGCCGCCAGACAAGACAGCACGGTCGAGTATGTGTTCTCCTCAGCCCAATCAAAGACGTCGGTTAGCGCAGTCCAGTATGGCTCGTCCTCTAAGTTGAGCTGACGGGGCTCTGTGCCAGTGACGATCACGGCATCAAGTCGGCTCCTCCAGAGATCGTCAACCCCGAAATAGAAGTTGTTCAGATGCCTCTGTCCGCGGTCGGTTCGAGGAATCCCTGTAAGAGAGTAAAGCTTGACGATTACCGGAACGTCGCCCGACGCGATGTCGAGAAGTTCGAAGAACTGCAGTTCCGTATCCTCCAGCGCTGGATCCGGCATGTTGTTTATGAGCGCAAGATTGACGCAAACTTCACGCCTCACATGATTATCGATCGACATCCTCGGGCGCCGGGTGCCTGTCTCCGCCCATCGAGTCGGAACTCGCCCGCCTTCGATAATCAATGGCATCTGACTCCACCCACCTCGATGTGTGCTTTCATTTTGGGATGCTTCAATTGATCGCCTTTTCCAGTGCTTGACCAAGATCCTCGAGAATGTCGTCGATGTGCTCGATGCCCACGCTGAGTCGAATCATTTCGGGAGTGACACCAACCTGCTCTTGCTCTTCCGGTGTTAGCTGCCGATGTGTGGTCGACGCCGGATGGCACGACAACGACTTGGCGTCGCCCATGTTGACCATCCGCTTGAAGAGGCGGAAAGCGTTGAAACACTTCCGGCCTCCCTCGTAGCCGCCCTTCACACCAAACGTCAGCAGCGAACAAAAGTTGTCGCCCAAATATCTATGTGCCATCGGATAGAGCGGGTTATCCGGAAATCCGACGTAGTTAACCCACTGGACCATCGGATGATCGCGCAGGAACTCCGCCACTTTGCACGCGTTTGCCACATGGCGCTCCACGCGAAGGGCAAGCGTTTGAATTCCCTGCAAAAACAAGAAGCCGTTGAACGGAGACAGCGTGGCGCCGGTGTTGCGTTGACATACAGTTCGGCATCGCGCGACAAAAGCAGAGTCGCCGTAATGATCGACATAGACGACGCCGTGATAAGCGATTTCCGGCCGATTGAACATGTAAAACTTTTCTGGATACTGTCGCCACGGAAACTTGCCGCCATCCACAATCATGCCACCGATACTGGTGCCGCCGCCCCCGATGAATTTTGTCATCGAATGCAGTACAACGTCGGCGCCATACTCAATGGGCCGCAACAGAATCGGAGTAGCGACCGTGTTATCCACCACCAGCGGGACACCATGCTTGTGCGCGACCCGGGCCAACCCCTCGATGTCGGCCACGTTTCCCGCTGGATTGCCAACGCTCTCGCAGTACACGGCGCGAGTGTTTTCGTCGATCAATTTCTCGACGTCTTCGGGGCGATCGCTGGCAGAAAAACGTGAACTGATTCCCCGCTTCGGGAAGATGTGTGCGAGCAAAGTGTAGGTGGCACCGTAAAGCTGCGGCAGGGAGACAATATTGTTTCCGGACTCGGCGACATTGATCAACGCGTACTCGATCGCAGCCATTCCGGAACTTACGCTGAGGCCGTCCACCCCGCCCTCGAGCTCCGCGACCCGTTTTTCCAGAACCGCGTTGGTGGGATTTCCGATCCGGGTATAGATGTTCCCCTCAACTTCCAGATTGAACAAGGCCGCACCGTGCTCCGCACTGTCGAACTCGAACGCAACCGTCTGGTAAATCGGCACAGCCACGGCTTTCGTCGTGGGATCGCCGTCGTAACCTGCGTGAATTGCGATGGTCTCTCTCTTCATGCGTTCGCCAAACAGAACAACCAGAGCTGTAGTCGGTTACTGCACCTGGTATGAAAACTCTTCGGGCTGTTATTTTGTTGTCATGGCTTCCGGAGCTCGATTCGGACCGAACTCCCGAATGAGCGACTTTGCCAGGGCTCTCGTGACGGTCCGCGCGGCAAAGTCGGCACCGAAAGCGAACCGCATGACAGGTCCGAAGCTGTTCGCAGCAGCTATGCCTACGAAATAAAGACCCGGCGTGGACGACTCAAAGGCGGAAGAAAGGACCGGCGTACTCTCAACCGATCTCAAAGTCGATCGAATCTGGGAACTCAGAAAAGTCAAGCGGTCGAGGGCCACCTTGTATCCGGTAGCGCTAATGATGTGATCAGCCACAACCTCGTGCGGAGTATCGTCTTGGGCGCGGAGTTGGAGATGTACCTTGCCATCCCGCACTTCTGCTTGCTGAACCGTGTGTCCCAACAAGAGCGGCACGTGATTCACTACTTTATCTTTGATAAACCATCCCCCAGAGGGACCCAAGGTCCGCCGGACGATTTCAAGCCGCATGCGCTCGGGTAAAAGGTAAAACGTCCCCGGTGCGTTGGCATAAAAACTAGACCGCCACCCGGGCCCAAGACCCGTTCGGGGGTGTTGAATGCGCTCCCACAAGGAGGGCTGTTTCCCAGTCGGCTTACCGTGGAACTTCAGAGCTGTTTGACGAGCAACTAACTGTACTTGTGCCCCGGCGTCAGCCAGCAATGCAGCCCAATCGAGCGCGGACGATCCGCCGCCAATCACAACCACGCTACGGCCTCTGAACTGTTCCACATCGTTGGAGCGGGCGCTGTGCGACAAAAATTCCGCCGGCAGATGTGACAGACTGTCAGGAACGTATTCGAAGTGCGTAATCCCAACCGCGAGCACTACATTGCGGGCTTTAAACCGCTCCCCATCGGCAACTTGCAGCAGGTACCCGTCCGATGAGCGCTCAATATTGACGATCATCTTGTCTTCGAGCTCAGGAACCATCCGTTCCTGAAAGGCAAGCCCGTATCCCGCAAACGTATCCAGCGCAACCGGGATTCCGGTGCCCGCATATTGAATTCGGCGTTCTGCACAAAACTTTTCCAGGGTAAATTCAGATTCCGGATCGGAGATGTTGGAAGCGAAACCGTCCGACTTCAAGAACATGCCCTTGGGCATGTGCGCTCGCCAGCTGTCCATGGGACGCCCGAAAATGCGGAACGGAATACCTCTGTGGAGAATATGGGCCGCCAATGAGAGTCCGTACGGTCCTGCGCCAATGATTGCGGTGTTTATCATGAGTTTTGTGTAAAACCTCGCTTTTGGGTCACATCTGTGACAGCAGTCAACACGTGCCAAGGGTGTCGCGAGGGGAGTAATGGGGGAAAGGAAACTTGGGCAATAGTATCACGTCCTGCGAGTGCATGCATCGAGAATTAGAGCCTACTGTCGTCCTGGATAAGTGGCTCATAATCAATAATGTAGGGGGCGAATGACGCGGGGAGGATGCAGCGCTGGGGTAGGGCCTCGCTAGGCTTTGTGGACTAGTTTTTTCTTAATGAATGCGATAGCGTTTTGCACAGAGCCGAGGTTCTCCGTGGTCACTTCGTCATCTTCAACTGTGATTGCGAAGCGTTCCTGAAGAAAAACCACCAGTTCAACAACCCCGGTCGAATCAACCACATTCCCCAGCAGCGGCTCGTCGTCACGCAGTTCCTCGCTGCGGCCGAAAAGGAAGTTGTCCACCAGAAAAGTGCGGATCTCTTGCCCGATCTCTGTCGTTTGCATTTTCAGTTATCCCCCATTATTTTGTTCATGAATTGTGACGCTAGAAGCTGAGTGGAAAGAACTGTGACCACTCCCATGTTGTCTTTGAAACTACCTTCTTTACCGTCGGCAGACTTGCTGGTGAGAATACTAACCGCTCGCTTATCGATGACTCCAGCCTTTTCGACTGCAGCCGGTGACAGAAGTTCCTCTACGTAATCCGGCGCCTTCTCGTCGAGAAGCATGGGCCTTCGGGAATCCGATAAGATTGTTTTGGGCGACGGAGTATCGATTCGGGAACAAGCCCGTCCCAGGCCCGTTTCAGCAGGTGCTTCTCTTTGAGCACCCACATCTTCAACCGGGGCGCGCAGTTTCGCTCCAAACTCGACGACCCGGTAGTCGAGAAATTGATATCAGGTTCTGCCCCCAAAAGCGCCGGATCTTTGCTTCCTTGAAGTTGTCATATCCACCGGGAGCCTCGTCCGCGCCTTCTCCAGTCAAAACAACTTTGATTCCACTCTCGCGCACCAATCGAGACAGCAAGAACATCGGCGCGGGCGCGGAGCGAAACAAGGGATGTTCAGCATGGCGAATCACTTCCGGAAAAACCCTGGCGATGTCGGCCTGGGAGCACGATACGGACGAATGCTGTGTCCCCAAAAAAGAACTCGCTTCCAATTGATAAGGGCTCTCGTCGAACTCGGCACCTGCGAAGGTGAGCGAGAACCTTCGAAGCCGCTCGTTCGCAATCTTCCCAATCAGTACCGTGGTATCAAGGCCGAATCAATGCCGCCACTAAGATAGGCACCGACAGGCACGTCGCAGCGCAGACGAATTCGGGTTGCATCGAACAGCAGGTGTAACAACTCTTCCGAACGCGCACGGGCGTTTCCGTTGCAGGAGTCTCCTTGCTCAACGTTTGGCCCCGACCAATATTGCTTCACTCGAACGCGATCACCCTGAACCGTCATCGACTGACCCGGTGGCAATTGCGAGATGTTCTTAAAGGCGGTGCGCATAGGAAGCGTAACCCAGAAGCCGCGTCGATTTTCAACAATCCTGCGATGCCGCAAATTTATTTTGCCGCCGGGGCTGTAAGCTTATTCGATCCCAGTGCCCACACTCCCTTTTCGGGATCAAAATGCTTGACTACTCTCGCAGGGTTGCCTACGACCACCGAGCAGGGAGGCACACTTCGAGTGACCACCGAATTTGCCCCAACAACACAATTTTTCCCTATGGTGAGGTGCCCCTGGCTGCAGATAATGGCGGAGCCAGAACCAATCCAGCACCCCTCGTCGATTCGAATTGTTCCTCCTTCAGTCACTCCCTGGTAAGCAATCGGGATGGTTACATCCTCGAAAGCGTGGAGGTGATCTGTGACAAGCACAGATGGGCCGAACACAACATCCCGTGCGATGTCGATTCGGTTTTTTGCCGATATCATGCATCGACGTCCGATCTTGCAACCATCGCCGAGCAGAATGATCGGTTCGTTGCTATCCGGCATGAACGGGATGTTTAGCCACACATCGCGATCGATCCACACAGAGGAACCGAACTTCATTAGGCGCGCCATGGGACGACGAATGTCACATGTGTGGTGAGCCCAGAAGTCACGACCTACGGACGCAAAAGGAAAAGTCCACAGTAACCACAGCGTGTACATTCGGCTGACAACGCGCGCGACAAACGAAAGCGGATCTCCAAAACTCTTCATTGATTTTCTTCTTACTCGGTGTCCATTTATGATTAGCTGACTGATGCCCAAACTACGTTGCGCTCGAAAGCTGAGTCGATGCCCGTTACCCTCTGAGCAAAGCTACGATCTTTTCCTTCTGCTCTCTGCGAAGGAAGGAGACAAATTCAGGGGAGACGGGCCTGTTGTCACGGCGAAGACCAGACCACACAAAACCGGCTAACCTTGCTATACAGCCCGCTAAGTATGGTCTTTCGGTAACGCGTTTCATGCATTTCAAGACTTCAAATATCAGATCGCTGCCAAACGAATAGTCCATCCGACCCTGACGAAATTTGTGGCGCAACAGGTTGTCCGCTTCGCCTGTATGGCGATGATGGAAAATCTGAAGATTGGGAAATGCTTCGACTTCCCATCCCTTCATTTTGGCACACGTTTGGGCGTGCCAGTCCTCTCCCCCATACTCAAGCACGGCATACCCGCCGATCGCTTCGTAACACGCGCGACGGACGACCTGACCGGCATGGGCTACCGAATAGACTCGGTTTTGCGCCCGGCTCCTGAATTCTCCATTAGACTCTTCGACGACAAATCCCCCCGCAAGACCGAGCCCTGGACGCTCCGCGAATTTTGAGATGAGATCGCCAAAGTAAGAAGGAGGAACTGAGACGTCAGCGTCGATATTGCCGATGAACTCATAGCCAACGTCGTTCAATAGCTCATTCCCCGCATGCAGCGCCCTCACTTTTGAACCGAAGCTGCGACCGGGTGCTCGTATAACGCGCAAGAAGCGGATGAAACTGTGGCTCTTAGCGTAACTCTGTACGATCTCATCGGTTCGGTCGATAGAGCCATCGCTCACAATAACCCATAGAGACGGCAGCAGAGTCTGCCTTAGCACAGACTCTATTGTCTTCTCGACGTTCGCCTCTTCGTTATAAGCAGCCGTGAGCAAGACATAGCTACCCGTTGCGCTCTGCGGCTGCTGCTCAAACGACGACATATTATTTGTCTTTGCTAGCATGAGGTGCAGAGGAGAAACAGCGCGCCGTCTATTGGCGTACCGGGGAAGACAGGTATTCCCGAACCCCGTCTTGCCACGGCTTGAAGATGCTTAATTCGCGAGCTTTGAGTCCTCGGTTATCGAGGACCGAGAACTTCGGCCGCCGCACCTTCGACGGAAACTCATTCGGTCCGGCCACCTGCAGGCGGACCGTCGTGCTGGTGAGTGCGAAGATCTCTTTAGCGAATTCGTGCCAGGAGCAACTTCCTTCCGCAGTAGTGTGGTACAAGCCATAACAATCGGAACGACTGAGAGCGACCATCTGCCGGCTGAGTTCGGCGGTAGAAGTCGGAGTAACGAACTCGCTGTCAACCACACGAACCTCACCGCGCTCCCGTGCCAACTTCAACATGAGCTCGATAAAGTTCAACCCGCCTTTGGCTCTGCAAGGACTCCGTCCATAAATAGCCGAGGTCCGCAATACGAAATGTTTGCTCAGCGTGGACCTCACAAAATGTTCGCCGCAAAGTTTTGTGTTGCCATAGACGTTCAGTGGGTTCGGTGCGTCCGATTCTTCGTAGGGACTCCCTTTTGCGCCATCGAACACATAGTCGGTGCTTACATGCATCAGAACTGCCTCGAGATCGCCTACGACCACAGCTAAATTCCTAGTTCCCAGTCCGTTGACTGCGAACGCTTTTTCCGGATCCCGTTCACAGTTTTCCACGTGATGCATCGCGGCCGTGTTGACCACGAGTTGTGGGCGGATTTTCCCCAGGCAGGCTGAAACGCCCGCCATATCCTGCAATTCGATATCGGAATGAGTGAGCGGAAAGACTTCGTCGCCATTCGCTCGGAAAGCAGCCACGGCGTCGGAGCCGAGCTGGCCGTTGGCGCCAACTACTGCGATCTTCATCGTGTGTGCATACCTCGAAAGCGCATTGCCTTGATTTCACCAATCGTGTCAGTCTCTATCTTTCGAGGACACGGTCCATGGGGGGAACGGCCAACTTTGGCTCTTCGCCGTTTTCGACGAGTCTCACTGGATCCACTCGCCAATTCCACTCCATCGCCACCTTGTAGAGCTGCAGGCGTAGCTTTCTCTCTTCGCTCGGCTTGAAAAGTTGAATCAATCCTAATCCGATGCGCCGCACCAGCAGCCACGCCATTGAAAATTGACGACAGCGAATCGCTCCGCGCCGGCCATCGCTCTTGTAGAAATAACGATAGCGGGTAACGTATTTGTCGAGTTCAAATCCCAAGGGGAAGCGCTTCTTGGTAGAGGTCCCCTTGAGATGAATGATCGAGATATCGGGAGCGTAGAGCACAGATAATCCGGCGGCCCAGATTCTGCGGCATAAGTCGGTGTCTTCGTAATAGTAGAAGAACTGCTCATCGAACCCGCCCAAACGTTTGAGCAATTCGGTCCGCACCAGAATAAAACATCCTGCCAGCCAGCCGACCGTACGTTCTCCGTCGCCGTTCCATCCCACGTACACTCCCGGATTGAACCAATTCGAGAAACGCGCCAAGCCTCCCAGATGAAGCGCGGCCATCCATTCCGATCGAATCGTCGGAAGAGGGCGGACGTGTTCCTGATACGATCCATCAATATTCACTACGCGGCATCCCAGCGCGCCCGCTTCCGGGTGCCGATCCGCAAATTCAACCATCTTGTCCAGCGCGCCGTCATGGATAATCGTGTCCGGGTTCAAAATCAGGACGTACTCGCCCTGGCTCACCTGAATCCCGACATTGTTGCCCTTGGCGAACCGCAGATTCCTGCCGTTTTCGATCAAATGGACCTGGGGATAGTTCGCCCGAACAAAATCGACGGAGCCGTCGCTGGATCCGTTGTCCGACACGATCACTTCAAAATCCGTCGAGCGGGTGCCCGCATAGATGGATTGCAGGCAGTCCCCAATGACCTTCAGGTCATTCCAGCACAAGATGATGACGGACAATTTCATAAGGCACTTCCCGCTGCAGGGCCATAGACATTCAAACAGTCGAACAACGAAGTCCTGGCGACCGCTTCCTCGTCACCATCGAAACTGACAGGCAGAACGTTATCCGGCTGGACGTCGGGCTTGCCGCGTTTCGTCTGGCGAACGGAACGCGCCACCACCGGAATCATCGCCAGCAAGGCGTACCACGCCACAATCGTCTGGTCGAAATACCCAATGCCGAAGAACGCCACCACGTTGGCGAACAGCGCTGCACCGAGAGCCCACGCAAACAGTTCCTGGGGTTTCTGGGGAGCGATCCGGCGCGCTCTGCCAATGTATTTGAAGCCAAACACAATGATCGCCACAAACGCCAGCAGGGGAATGAGGCCACCGGTGTCTGCCGTTCCAACATACTGGTTCGAGAGGTCCCACATATCCCATCCCCAGTCGGCATAGTACTTGGTTCCAATCAGCCACCAGTCGCTGAAGTGCAAAATACACTGATTAATGAGCTGATAGCGGTGATAGGACGACGAGCTTCCGGTGACATCGATGCGCGAAATCAAATGCCATACCGGCGCCTTCATGACGAGATGCAATGACAGCAGCGTGATCCCAATCACCCACCGTACCGGACGCATCCACCGGCGCATCGGCCAGAAACTGAGGGCGACCAGCCCTCCCACGTAGCCCAGCAACGCGGTACTCGAACTGGCGGCCAGGGCGATGGTCGTGGCCGCGGCAATGCCGACCGCCGCCAGTGCCCGGCTCTTCTTCTCTTTATCTCTCCACCATAATCCGACAAACAGGGGCAGCGAAATGGCTCCAAAGGTGCCGGCCAGGATGGGATGCCCAAAGCAGCCTGTCGCCCGGAACTTGCCATCCCGCTCTAGCGACGATCCGTACAACTCCGCGTGCGCGCCGCCCAGATAGGCGTAATAGGGATTCTTCCCGGTTGCCTGTTCGTAGCTCATGACGGCGGCGACGAACAGAGCGATCCAGGCAAATATTCGCACGGCCCGTATCACGTCTGCCTCGTCGCGAATCAGAAATCGCAGCACGAAATAGGCTCCGAAGGCCGAGTACAGATTGCCCAACTGAAAAATCACGGCGGATGATTCCCGATACAGCAGAATCCCGTCCAGGGCGGTGACGATGGTCAGCACAATCATCGCCAAATCAATCTTGTTCCAGCCGGCTCCAAGTACTTTCGATCCGGAAGCTTTCGCGCGAACCAGGCGAACGATTCCAAATATGATCAGAACCCGCAGCATGGGGAAATGCAGCGGACCGATCAGCAGGATTTGGTCCACGGGGATCAGGATGGCCCCCGAAAGGAAGGCTGCCAGCGCCTTATTCCGCGATCCGAAGCAGATCAGCAGGCCCGCGATCACGACCGCGATCAGAATGATCGGGTGGACCATCGACTGGCCCACGCCTCCGCCAAATCTAAGATTCTGGGGTTCCACGAAAGCCGTTTTAGTTAGGAGGGGACCGAGTGTTGCAGACCGTCGATCTGGACGTGCAAGCACACGTTGGTGTCACTCCAGGTTTCGCCCTAAGACGATAAACCTGTATTCGTTATCTAATTAACGACCGCAGTCAATCCCGTCGGCGGATTGACCTGTGTCGTTGTAGTGCCAAACTGATAGGCTCCGCGATCACTGGTAAATGCGTCCCCCGCCGCATCCATGTTGTATGGCGAACCGAGAGTCATGCGGTTGTTCCAATCGGCAGCGTCGGACGCAAGCGTATAGTCGAAATTTGCGCTGTTCGTGAACGGATTCGCAGAAGTTTGAGTGCAAACATCGCTACTGCCGGAAAAGCATATTCCCGTGCCACTGTTGAGGAACGAATTGTTGCTCTCTGTGCCGTTTGGCTTGGTGATCGGCCCGCCCGAGTTAATCATGTTGTACCAGAGATTGTTCTGGATATTGAAGTTGCTAGTCGTCGTGCCGCTGTCCTGGTAGGACGGGACGATGCGGGCTCCCCATGTGTTGACGTGAGTGTTGTTCACGTAATAGACGTTGCTGCACGTCGAGCCGTTCAGGCAGGACAGAGTGCCGTTGTTGATCCCGAGTGTCATCCAACTCTCACGAGGGGACGTAGAAATGATGAAATTGTTGTACAAATATATGTCCGAAGCGACCTGTGGGCCATCTTCAATGCCCCATACCGCCGTGCCTTGAATGTCACGGTAGACGTTGTTGAACTCCGTGAGGCCGACGATTGGGCTCAGGTACCCGTCATAGCTGTACTGGCCGTGATTTCCCGTTGAAGGCAGGATTTGATTGCCCCAAAAGTAGGAGTGATCTACTTGCCGATGCCCGAACGTATATATGATATTGGCCCCGAAACTGTGCTGATAAACGTGCTCGATCAGGCGCGTGGCTGAATTGTCATTGGCTACCTGCATCCGAACGGGATACTGCTCGGAGTTCGGATTGCCATTCCCGAACCACTCCATGTAAAGAAGTTTTACGTTATCCGCCGAGCCGCTCATGTTGATGATCGCGTCACAGGAGTTGTTGCTCGTAGAGGTGCATTGGCTGATAGCTCGAATGCCGCAATCGGACGGGGTCACCGGTCCCGCCGCAACGTTAGTCGCGTCCGATGGGCCACCACCGCAGCCCGCGCCTCCCGGCATTGATGCGCTCACCGAAGGTTGTCCGTTGCCGTTAATGATGACCTGATCTATCGTGATGCTCAGAGCTGTGGCCGAGTTGGACCGCGTGAAGATCGCCTGCGAACTGCCCATCGTGGATGTGTTCCAGCCAGTGCTTGTGCAGTTGTCGTAGCTCTGCGCCTTGCGGACTTCCACCCATCCCGTTCCCGACGCACTGCTGAAGTGATACTGCCCGTAATTGCCATCGGCCAGATAGTACACCGTTCCACGAACCAGAGTGGAGGGCAAGCCAGTTAGAGCATTGTTCCAATCGGCTCCTGTGTGGGATCCACTTCCTGAAGGAGAAACGACCAAGCAGGTCTGAGCGTCCGCGTTTCCGGCAAACAACATGGCGAAGATTACCGCAAAAAACAGATGGGGGAAGAAGCGCTTCATTGGGGGTCCCGTGTCACTAGATTTATGACCTGATTGAAAACAGGTTCAAGGACAGGCTATTGCAAATGCGCCCCCTCCGCCAAGACACAGAGGGACTAGTCCTTAGTTCCATACGGCCGGTTCCAATATGGGACTAAAGGCTTAGCCTTTCGTGCTCAGCCTAATTTGTGAAGTTCTCCTTATATCATACGGACTCCCGATATCAAACGGTCTCCCGTGCCCCACGCAAACTGACTAGACCCACGAGGCCATAGGCCAGGAGACAGGCAAAAACCCCAACCATGATGTTGGGAGCGGGCTGGGCCAGCGCTCCAATGGATCCGGTGACGAACCAGACGGCGGCAATCACCAGGGACGCGGCCGCCGGGATCAGGAAGGTCTTAAAGTAATCGGTTAAGCGCAGGCCGGTGACTTTTCGGATGCGCTCCACCTGCAGCAGGTAACCGACGACGACTGCAATCAGGCAAGCCAGTTGCCCTCCCCAAAGCCCGAAGCCCTTGGACAGCGGATAGATCTGGACGACCACGACGGCCGCCATCGCGGCCACGCTGCGCCGATGCAGCCCCGGCAGTCCCTTGGCATAAAACATGAGCGTAAGCTGCACGTTCAGGATGTTCAGGAACGAGGCGCATGCCGCCAACACCAAAGCCGCCGCGGCCAGGCTGTAACGCTGTCCGTAGATCAGCGTCAGCAGCGAGCGGCCGCAGAACGCCACGAAAACCAGGGCGGGCAGACCCAGCATCACGGTCGCGGACGTCACCTGCAACAGAATTCGATTCATGCGGGCATGGTCGTTCTGAATCCGCGACAAAGCGGGCAAAAGAGTTTGTGACAGGATCGCCGCCAGAAAGACCGTGGGAGTTTGCACCAGGTAGATCGCCATGGAGTACAGCCCCAGTTTGGCCGGAGAGAAGAGCTTGGCGAGCACGAAGATATCGGTCCGCGTGAAAATAAGATTGAGAAATGCCAGGCCGAACAACCCGCGCGAGAATCGCCACAAATCCCGCAGAGCGGAAACATCCAAAGAAAACCGGGGACGATACGGGCACACAATGTAAGAGAGAATGCAGCGAGCGGCGTTCTCGGAACAATATCCGATGGCGAGAGCCCACACATCGCGGAGGAAATAACTCAGGAGGATGGTGGTCAGCACACCGAGCATCCCTCCTCCGTTGTTGACCACCGCCCACTTGGAGAATTTCATCTGTTTCTGGGCGACGATCGCTCGCGGACTCAGCAGCCCATCGAAAACAATGCTCAGGGTAGCAATCCGCGCCAGGGCGGCGAGTTCTCCGTTGGCGTAGAACCGGGCGATGAAAGGAGCGAGGACGAAGATCACGGAGTAGATCGACAGGGATCGGCCGACCGACATCCACCATGCGGCGCCGATGTGACCCTCTTCGGTGCCGCGGGGACTTTGAATCAGCGCTTCCCGGGCTCCAACCTCCGCCAAGACCTGAATCAAGGTTGTGGCGGAAAGGACGATGGCCATGGTCCCGAAAGCCTCGGGAGCCAGCAGCCGGGTGAGCAGCATGTTCCGGCCGAAGCGGATGGCCTGCTCGAGAAAACTCCCGGCTCCCAGCCACGCGCCGCCGCGAAACACAGTGCTCTTCAAACCCTCCGCGCGCACTACTCCCTCCACGCTTGACCTGATTTTTTCGTAGGCTCGAGATATTACTGACATTTTGATGGTGAGCGCTTCCTCAAGGGCGAGCAGTGGGATGTGCGCGCAGCCTGTCGGCTTCATCGCGAGGTTCGGAGCATTCCGATGCTTCGAAGTTTGGTCTCTTCGGTGAAATCATTTGCTTGAGTTTGAGTTTCGCTGCACCGGCGCGCGGCAGCCAGGAATAGGCTCCCAACATTTTCAAACGGAATTCCAAGCGCCAGTCCCAGGGATCGACGGCGACGCGTCCGACCACGAACTCACTGGCGTCCTTCGGAACCAGGGTCGGATCGGTGGTAAAAACTCGCGCATAGCCCGCATCTCGGCAAAGGCGCAGAGTGGAAGCGTTGAAGGAGCCGTAGGGGAAACCGAACAGGGTCACGGGCCGATGCAGGAGAGCCTCCAGCTTCTCGCGCGAGTGGATGATTTCCTGGGCAGCCACTTCGGCGCTTACCACTGCCAGATCAGGATGGGTCAAGCTGTGTGAACCGATGCGAATGAGTTCCGGAAGACCGCGAAGTTGCTCGGCAGACATTACCCGTTCGTCGGGCGAGTAATACCACTTGCCCCACTCCGGAGTGGTGCCGAGCACGTCGGTCACGGCAAAAATCGTCGCGGAAATGTTGAGTTGCAGCAATACTGGGACCGCGTTTTCAGCAACGCTTTCCAGAGCATCGTCGAAGGTGATGGCGACAGAATGACCACCCGCCGGAAGATTCGACAGGTCCGTGAGGGCAACCGGCCTGGCATGCTTGGCGACCAACCTCATTTGCTCTTCAAATTGAGATCGGTAGAGGTGCGGAACGCTGTGGTAGTACAGCACGACCCCGGTCGCGTCTGGCCTCTTCCCGAGAAGACGACGCAGGCCGTCCCAGCCAGAACGTAGGACAAAATAGGCAATGCTGATGCCCAGCTTGATCGTCCGTCGGATCGATCCTGCTGCCGAAGCCTTGACAATGCCGGGGGTTGCACTCATGGACTTAGCGGGAAGCCAGGCCGACGCGACTCGCACCGTCAGGGTTGTTCGCAGGAATGTGCGCCTTCTCGGATCCGGGCAGCTTTGGAGCACTCGTCCATTCCACGAAGGTTCGTCCAAATAGCGATGTTTTACGGGCCACACCCAAGAGCTGGAACGGGGTTTTGCCCAGGGAAATCAGCTGGGCACGGTTCCACTCGCGAACCTCGATATAGGCCCGAGTCTTGCCCTCTGCGCCTAACTGTTTCAGGATATGGTCTACCAAGAAGGGATTGATTTTCCGGCCGCGGTATTCTGGAAAAACTAGAAAATCGAACATGTGTACGTCGTTTGCACCCAGCGGGTGATAATGCGGCTCTATCGTGCGCCCCGTCATCGTCCAGCCGTAGCCTGCCAGCGCCTGCTCAGAGCGGATCAACCATAGAGAAGCACCTTCCCGAAAGCGTTCGGAGAACCTGCGCTGAGAGATCTCGGGATTCCAGAAATTGACTATCTGTTCCCAATCCACTGAAGTCATCTCTTCCCGGCTTTGTATGCGATCCACCTTGAGGCGATCTTGCAAGTTCGTCGCCGGATATGGCGCCGCGCTGTTGGGAAAGTCGTAATAGAACAGCACCATCCGATTCGAGAACAATCTGCGCACAAAGAGGCCGCCGCGCTGCAAAGTCGCGCGGACGCCGTGCCGCTTGCCGTAAGCGGCCAGGCGCGAGATTGGTTCCAAGAAGCTACTCGGCTGTTTCATCGAGTTGCCTCGGCTGGTGTTGGTCGAACAAGTCTTTGCTGCAAGCCGCGAAGACCGCCGCGCACTATTTGCCCGGTCCTGACCAGGGCTGCGCTGAGAGGGTTTTCACATGCACTGAAGGAGCTGATGTTCGAAACATCTGCGCCAGAGAACCCGCTCTTGAAGTGATAGACCCCGGGATTTGCATCAGGGTCGATCCCACCCAAGTCATAGAAACGAGTGTGTCTCTCCTTGAGCCGTTGAAGCATCGTCCATTGCAGAAGGTAAGACGCTTTGACTTTCATTCCAGCCTCATTCGTCGCGCCGAGCAGGTATATCGCGGATTCGCCCACCACAGAACAGACCAGCCCTGATACCGGTTTGCCTGCCAGCTCACAGATCAAGATCCTCATTTTTTGCGCCTCAGGTAGACGCCCTTGAATTTGCTCGAATTCTTCAATACTCACGGCGGTGTGGAATTTCTTGCGCTCCCACATTTCGGTATACAGCGCAGAGAACTTGCGATAGGCGTCGACGCCCACGCCTTCCACAACATTGAGGTCATTTCGTTCGGCCGCCGACAGTTGGTTTCGCCATTTCTTGTCCAGCTTCTTTCGCAGTTGCTCAAGCGCAGGCGAGAGATCGAGAACAAATGTCCTGTATTGTTCGACGCTGATACCCGGCTTCCGGCTGAATTGTCCAAAGGCCGATTGAAAGATCTGAGCACGAACCGATCCTATGAGCGCGTTGGGCAGTATCTCCAGGTGCAGACCTCTTTTTCCTGCATACTCATGACGCAGGGCCGCAGCCATGCCACCCACGATCTCAGGATCGAGTTCCCTGCCGCGCAGGTGGCACATTGGTCCCCATCTGACGTAAGCGATGCCAAAGCGAAGATTTCCTGGCCGGATAATTCTCAACTGCGCCATGGCGACGACCTCGCCATCGCGCTTCAGAATCAGATGACTGAGGTTTTTCTCCTCCCATCTCACCGCGCCGTACGACCAACTTTGGTAGATGTTGGCGTCGTCAAAGCGACCCATCAGCTCCGACCACTCCGATTCGGCGACCCTGTCGACTTCGACTTGGAAGGTGCAGGCACCCATCGCATCCTCCTTGATTGCGGGGGACTGAGTTTGCCTGTCTTCACTTACGAGTACGTTCTTCATAGGGCTGCATTGGCCATATCGTGAATCGCAATTCCGTTCTCGATCTTCTTGAACGTCTGGATGTTTGAATACTGTGGATTGTCAAGATCCTCGAACTTCTTAAGGTTGTCGATAAGATCGAAGACAATCGACTTCACGTCACCTGCTGGATGGAAGCTGAGCACGTTGGCTGCTTTTTGCGTCGAAACCTTGTAGTTCCTGAAATCTTGGATGTGCTTGATGTCCAAGCTGACCTGCAGGTTCATGCGCTCAGCGATTGCGCTCCTAACCAGATCTGCCACTTCCCCAACGGTGTAGTTCCCCGAAGCTATGTTGAATATCCCAGAAATCCTTTCATTCGCCTCGATCGCGCGGATGTATGCCGTTGCGGCGTCGTCGATGCTGAGTAGGGGGCGCCAGATCGACGGATTGTTCACCGTGATCACGCGATCCTTCATCGCAGACTTGAACATAGTGTTGATGATTAGGTCTAGTCGCATTCTCGGGCTATAGCCTGAAATTGTTCCTTTCCGAAGCGAGATCACGGAGAAATCGTGGTCGCTCAACTGCGTCACTGCCTGTTCTCCTTGGAGCTTTGAGATGCCGTAGGGATAACTAGAGCTGACCGTCCGAGTCTCATCGAACAGTTCATTCTCGGTATACCCATACACCGAGCAGGAACTCGCGTAGACATATCGCTTAACTCCTGCGATCTTCGCAATATAAGCGAGGTAAGCCGGTGCCGCTGCGTTGAACACGAAATTCTTGGCAGGCGAGAACTCGGCCATGGGGTCATTCGACAGTCCCGCCATGAAAACGACCTGGTCGTACGGTTCGAGGTCCTCGACCGTGAGCTGGAAGATGTCCTTATTCAGCGTGCCGACCGTGCGCGGCAGATGATTGCCGAACCAGAACAGGTCCACGACATCGACCTTGTATCCGCGCTCCAGAAGTTTGGGAATCAACACCGATCCGAGATAGCCAGCGCCGCCTGCAACGAGTATTTTCATAGTTAGCTCCGTGTGGATAATTCTGTTTCGAGGGTTGAAAGATACTGAAAGTGATCCGACTGCGGTGAGGCCAGCCACTGGACCAGCGTCTGGGCCTTGCGGTCTTTGTCAGACACGATGACGTCCTTCAGCGGCCATTCAATGCCGATCGCAGGATCATTCCAGAGGATCCCCGATTCGGCTTTGTTATTGTAGATGCCGGTAGTTTTGTACTGAATCTCGGTAGCGTCGGAAAGGGCGCAGAACCCGCGGGCAAATCCGGCGGGCGCCCATACGCTGCGCCGATTTTCAGCTGTCGCTTCAATGCCAACCCACTTGCCTAGCGTCGGCGAACCCTTGCGGATGTCAACGGCGACCAGGAACGCTGCGCCGACCGTGACTCGCATCAGTTTTCCCATTGGCGGTTCCCACTGGAAATGAAGGCCGCGTACCACACCCTTCTCCGACCTGGAGTGGTTGTCCTGTACAAACTTCGTGGGCAAGCCGAGTTCTTCGAACTGATCAGCCCGGAAGGTTTCAGTAAAGAACCCCCGGTCATCGCGAAACACATCCGGCACAACGACGGCGACGTCGCCAAGATGCTTTGATTCGATCTTAATTTGCATGAATGAGGCCCTCCGACCGCATAACGAGCTTTGAGAATTCAAATAGGTAGGACTATCGGGCGACCACTTCGGACGCCGGTTCCTTCCGCTCCGCAGGGGGTGCGTTTCGGCGGGAAATTTCCTGCGCGATGATTGCCACAATGCGCTCCGCAGCGTGGCCATCCCACTTCTGCGGAATGCTGGAATGCTTGTTTCCGTTCAGTTGGTCATCAACCGCCTTCTGGATGTCCTTCGCGTCGGTGCCCGCAATGACATTTGTGCCGTGCGTCACGGTAACCGGACGCTCTGTGTTTTCGCGTACGGTTACGCAGGGAACCCGCAGGCAGGTCGTCTCTTCCTGGATACCGCCGGAGTCGGTCACGACCAGCTTGGCGTGCTTCATCAGGCAGAGAAAGTCCAAGTAGCCGAGTGGACTCAGCAAATGCACTCCTGGCGTGTGCATGACTGCCGAAGGAGTCACGCATTCATGAACAGGCTGGAAGAACTGCTCCAGGCCGAACTCAACGATGCGTTTGCGCGTCCGGGGGTGAGCGGAGAACAGAACCGGATATGCGTTCGAAAGTCCTTCGATTCCCTTCAGAATGCTGAGGAACGTCTCGCGGTTGTCCACATTCGAAGGCCGGTGAAGGGTCAGAAGAGCGTAACCGCGGATGCCTTCCGCGGGGCCATCGCTGCCCCGAAGCCCGAGCTGCTCGAGAATGGGCGACCTGTCGGCGCGCTCCTGAGACGAGAGCAGTGAATCGATCATAGTGTTGCCCACGAAGTGCGCTTTCTCCGGTGCGATGCCTTCGCACCGCAGATTCTCGATCCCGCTTTCTTCGGTGATGAACAGCAGATCTGAAAGATGATCCGTCAGCACGCGATTGATTTCCTCCGGCATGCCTCGGTCAAAGGACCGCAACCCGGCTTCGACGTGCGCGATGAGCGGGCGGGTCCCCTTTCCGTCCATCGAAATCTTGGAGGTCACCAGCGCGCAGGCGACGGTCGAATTGACGTCGCCTACCAAGACAACTAGATCGGGCTGTTCCTGTAGCAGGACGCCCTCGAACTTGCGCATGATTTCCGCGGTTTGCACCGCGTGCGAGCCGGAACCGACGCCCAGTTGGATATCCGGTTGCGGAAGCGAAAGATCCGAAAAAAACGATCCGGACATCGCTTCATCGTAGTGCTGGCCCGTATGCAGGAGAACACATTGGATTCTGTTCTCTGGAGCCGAACGCCCGTTGTGTTCCCGAATGGCAGACACTAGGGGCGCCGCCTTCATGAAATTGGGTCTGGCTCCGACGACGATCAGGATCTTCATCGCTACTTCTTCCCTTCGGAACTCATCTGGTATCGGTTGGCGAACGCATACAGCAGCCAGCCCAGTTCATAAGGACGGCATTCGTACTTGACCTCAAGCCCCTCGGGCGAATCCTGCTGCACGGTGTCCGAATAGCTGCCCAGACCTGCCTTCAAGTATCGAGTCAGGGAGCGGCGGGAGCGGAAGATGCAGCGCCAGATCACTCCATTGGCTTGGTCCTCCATATCATAGCCAAGTTCGTTGTTGGTGTTGATCCAGCCCAGGCCCTTGTAGATCGACTCGTCGAAATTGCGCCGGATTGCTTCACCCAGACCGAACAGGGTAAACGGCGCCATAGCGTGCTGGTGCACGGAGAATACAGGATAGCCGTCGGTAACACGGCCAGCAGGAGCGTCGTAGTGCCACCACCATTGTCCCTTAGGCCCTTGCTCTTCGCAGATTCCGGTGGCGCATTTGAGGGCGCGCTGGGCCGCTTCTTCGTGCCCGTACGCCTTGGAGAATTGCGCCATGCCGTAAATCGGATACACCTGGTCGGCGAAGCTGCCTGTGCGCCCGCGCGCCATGCCGATCAAGCTGGCGGTGGTCGACAGATGTCCAAAGAAGCCGCGTTCGCCCTGATTCCCGGTGAGAAGCTTGTAGGCGTCAAAAGCGGTCGCTTCAAGATGCGAAAGCCTTTCAGGATGAGTCAGCCCCCAGTAGGAAAGTCCTGTCAGAAACCACGCCACGTCCATCGTGACCACTTGGCGGGCTCCGCGGTAACGCGTGAGCGCATCTTTCCACTCGAGGCGCGATTCCAGTTGCGCATAGCGCTCCGGACAGACGATGCCGCACATCCACAGCAACACGCCAAGATCCCCGAGGTTGTCTACCCAACTCAGGTCCGACAGCAGCGCTTGCAAAATGCGTTCTTTGTCGAAAGGCGATCTTGTTCCCGCCTGCTCCAGCCGATGGAGTCCCATCAGCGTCATCATCGTATAGCGGTGCGAGGTGCCCTCCTGCTCCATGCCGTTCTCTGTCTTCTTCAGTTTGTGGCAGAACAGTTGCTTCTGGGGGTCGAACATTGGTACCAGTCCGCGGACCGCAAGCTGGATGAAGCGGCTGACGGCATCGCGGTGTTGGTCCGTATGTAGTTGCGTGGCGACTCTAGCGTCAATCATTGGCGCCAATGCTCCAGATGGATTCATGATTCTGAGGAATTTCCTCTGTGCCGGCTGTTATCCGACGTGGCGGTACAAGACCTGCCCGATTGTCGAGACAACACTCGATGGCAAATGGGACAGCAGGTACTTCGCGGTTCTGGCCTTCCATTTTCCGGTCGTCAGATCAAAAAAGTGGGTTGAACTGTCCGAGGCGCCGTAGCGCGAATACGTCAAGAGCGACTGGGTTGCGCCCCAGCGATTCTTAAAGGTGATGAGGCCCTGTTGATCGGCGTCGGTGCGGCCAAAATCGAACTGCCGCAGTCCCGCTCCCGCGGCCTCCTGGATCGCCCGCCAGTAGAGCAAATGCATACCACCCAGATTGTTGAAGCGTGGATCCGAGCATCCGTATTTGTAAACCAGAGTGTCTTTATGACGAAGGGTGATCATCGCGGCGACAGGCTGCTCACCTTTGTAGGCAATACGGATCTTCAAGTCGCTTCCAAACAATCGCATCAGATTGACGAACCACTTCCGCGGTTGGGGAGGGACTCTGTGCCGTTCGCGAGTCTGTTTGAACATTCGATAAAACTGATCCAAAACGTCTGGGGTGGCTCCTTCGCGATAGATCAAACCTTCCCGTTCCGCGCGGAGAATTTTTCGTTGCACTGAATTCTTGTGAAAGTTGCGAAACAGCTTATCTATGTCTTGAGACAGATCAAGTTGGTGAAAGGCATACGGCACCGGCGTTAGGTGAAGCGGGCTCTTGATGGCCACGGAGCGTAACGGGCGTATCTCGATGTAGCGCCATCGGTTTCTCCCAAACTCCTGCTCGAAGATTCGAGCCATGATCTCAGGCGTATCATTGGCCTCGACCAGCGGCTCGCAGTGGTCAGAGAACGGCAGCGACACTAAGCGCCGTCCCGTCAACCAGCTGTTGACCCGGCAAAAGACGACCGCGTTTTCGAGATATTCGGTTGCCGCCGACGTCGTGTAGGCCACGGGCTCGTAACCATACGTCTGAGATAGAGCCTCCAGCCAGGCGGAAGAATGAAACACCGATGCGCGCGGATGTCTCTGCACGAAACCATTCCAACGAGCGTCGGTCAGCGGTCGAAAACAATAGACAGCTTCGCCTGAGCCCCTGGATGCAACTGCTTCCTCCGATGGCCAGGTTCCAGCATGGGGACTGGACAGGTTGGTCTCAACGGCTACTGCTAAACTCACTCTCATTCTCCTCGATCGATTGGCTCTGGCCACGCTGCTGATTGTAACGATGAGTGGGTTGTGCTGAAACTTCTAAATTTGAACCGACTCGGGGATCCCGGGCCGCAAGCACTGAAAGGATGCTGTTCACTATAAATGCCAAGGCTGGGCGGCCTCCGGTATGGGGATGTGACGGCCGATTCCATCGAGTGACCCTGATCTTCGTTGACACTTCCTGCCGGCTTTCGATCAAAGTCATCCTTCCCTGTTCGACCAGATAACGATCAACGGCTCCAATCTTGCCTCGGAAGATGCTGTAGACAGGCACCCCAAGTGCCGCTGCTTCCCGATTCATCGTGCCCCCGCCACTCACGACCAGATCGGAGAACCAAATCAAGTTCAACCCGTCCACTGGGGAACTCGGTATTACCATGCGGCCATCAGCAATCAGATCGCGCCACTCGCTTTGCAGTTGTTTTCCTTGTCTCGCGTTGCGTGGCAACGTAATCATGCGCACATTGGAGATCTGCCCCAGGTAGCGCATCGTTTCCGCAAACAGAACTTCGCTTTCAGGACTGTGGTAGTGAGCTTCCGTAGCTGGCGGGCGCACGGCCACGAGCAATTCACTCTCAGAGATTCCCAACTGCTTACGAATCGAGGCGTCCGGTTGGAATCGTGGCACGTAGACGTCTTCCTTCAACCCCGGATATCTCAAGACCCGCGACCGCCCCTTGCTCATGGCTCCTTCGGGGATCACATCCGGCATGAGAAGCCAGTCGGACTCGATGAAACCCGTTTTGGTTGAATGCTCATAGTCGTGCAACATCATGGTCGGAATGCGAAACACCTTCGAGATGAGCAGCTGGGCACGGGCGCCATGGGAAATTGCGAGATCCACACGTGACCAGGCGGCGGTCGGGGCAAGCTGCGCGGTTCTCAGGCAGTTGCACACGACCTTCAGAATCTTGTTCTTTCCATAGTGACTGCCGATTACTTTGCAGGGCAGATGAAAGAATTCAATCAACTCCCGCGTTTGGTACATGTCGCGGGCCGTCAGAACCACTTCGACACCATTCCTTTTCAATTCGTCAATGATCGGGATGAAAAAAGGTACATGCGGCGAATTGTCAAGATCAATCCACACTCGCTTGCCCGAGGGGACGGAGGGGCCGGGCGTCTGAATGCGATCCGCTGCAAGTTCTTCACGTTGCTTATCCATAGCTATTTTCTAACCAATCCCGCAATGAAGTTATTGATGGACTAAAACGCGTCCCCGCCGCGGATCACGGCGAATGGAGTTCTGACCATAATCTTGAAATCCAGCCACAGAGACCAGGTGCGAACGTATTGCAAATCCAGTCGCACCATCTCGTCGAAACGCAGGCGGCTCCGTCCCGTCACCTGCCACAATCCGGTGATTCCTGGTTTGACTTCGAGAACACGGCGCCGGTGCCAGATATCGTATTCCTGGCATTCGTAAGCCAGGGGCGGCCTCGGTCCTACCAACGACATGTCCCCTTTTAAAACACTAAGAAATTGGGGCAATTCATCAAGACTCCACTTACGGAGGAAGCGTCCGACCCTTGTCACTCGGGGATCGTTCTCCATTTTGCTGCCCTTCTGATGATCCCCACTGATCACACGTTTCATGAACTCCTGATGAATCTTGGGATCATTATTCGCATACATCGACCGGAACTTAAGGAAGGTGAATGGCTTGCCAAACTGTCCGATCCGCTCCTGTTGGAAAAGGACAGGCCCTTTCGAACTCAACTTGACCACGGCGAAGACCAGTAAGAACAGAGGAGACAGGAACGCGATTGCCGCTACGCTGCCTACGATGTCGATCAAGCGCTTTAGAGCTAGGACGCCACGCTGCTTCTTTTCGCGATGCTCCAGATCGGGATAAAGAGGGTCGCCTACCGACATATCCTGGTTCCAACTCTCCGGAAACACATGCAGTGAGATATGAATCTGGCTCGCATTCTCGAGACTGAGGCTGTACCGGAGAGTCTCGCCGATCCGATGCATCATGGTGGCCATGATCGCCCCCGAATCGTGGATGCCGGTTTCTGTAAACATCACTCCGACGACGGATTGATTCTTGTACCACCCGGTGACGTCGGTATCGCGACTTGCGTCCGACAACGCTGCCAGAACCTTATTGAGAACTTTGCCGCTTCCGTCGCCAGATTCCGCGTCACCCACCCTCAGGAGCATCAGCAAAACCGGCTTGCGCGAGCGTTCTGTCCGCTTTCTCTCGTACGCGATCATGCTCCGGAAGGTTTCTTCGTCGAGTATCTTCGCTGCGTCAGCGGATTCCGGCCTTGCACTGGAAGACCCCCCGGATGCAAGCTCCACTTCTGTGCTTCGTTCGAATTCACGATGAGTCGTGGCCAGAGCGACATCCAGATCTTTTCTCCCGACAACAAACGAAACGTTGCACCCGGAAGAGCCCTGCCCATGAACCAGAGTGTGGACACCGTTTTGGCTTAGTTCATCGAGCACACGTCCGACAATATCCTTAACCGCCCGCACGTTCTCTCCTACCACCGTAAGAATGGCCACTGAGGAGTCCACACTCACCGGATCGAGGCCATCTGACGTGACTTCCGCCAGGAATTCACGGCGCAGTGCATCTACGGTCTTCTGGGCCGACGCGGCGCCGACCACCAGGAGGATTTGGTCATGGCTGGACGATTTTGCAACCAGCAGAACGTCAGTTCGAATCGCCCTGAGAGCAACCAGCATCCGCGGGATGGCATCTTGCGCACCCGTTGCAATGGCTCCGCCAACCTTGATCAGAGCTACGTCGCCGATCGCGGCAACTGCTTTCACGCCTCCTGGGTTCGCGTTTCCAATCGGCGTGACCTTCGTTCCTCTTTTTGCCGGAGAGAACGTGTTGCGGATCCAGACCGGAATGCCATCTTCCATGACCGGACGCAACGTCTTTGGGTGCAGAACTTTTGCACCAAAATGAGCGAGTTCGCCTGCTTCCCGGTAGGAAATCTCGGGAATGGTGACAGCGCCCGGGACCAGACGGGGATCCGCAGTCAGGATGCCGTCGACGTCCGTCCAGATGATGACTTCGCTGGCTTTGAGAGCTGCAGCGACGATGGTTGCCGAATAGTCTGAACCGCCGCGCCCTAAAGTTGTCAGCGCACCGGCCTCATCGGCTCCTATGAAGCCGGTCACGATCGGGATGATCCCTTTACGGAGGAGAGGGCGCAACCGGCGTTCGCAGCGCTCCGCGGTCAAATCCATCTTCGGATCGGCAGAGCCGAAGGAGGAATCAGTCACAATCAAGTCCGTGGCTTCCAGAGGTTCGCAGCTGAGTCCATGCGATGCTAGAGCGGCTGCCACCAGTGGCACGGACAGGCGCTCGCCCAGACTGGAGATCGAGTCGCGCATACGTGGTGTCAGCTCGCCCAGCGCAGCTGTACTGTCGCACCAGCGTCTGCACTCTTCGAGAAGATCACTGATCTTGCGCTGAACCCGATCCTGCTCCGTCTCGCAGGAGATCGACGTTCGAATCGCAATCTCATGTTTTTGGCGTACTTCTTCTAGAATTTCCGCAGCTCGCCCGCGATTCTTGGCTTCGGCGTGGGTGGCCGCTTCAAGCAGCTTGTTCGTTATGCCACTCATCGCCGATACCACAACCACCAATTCGCCGTCTCTGGCGTTGTTTTTTATAATCTCGACCACTTGCTGGATGCAGGACGCGTCACCCACGGAAGTGCCGCCGAATTTCAGGACCCGCAGCGGCCGGGGCGCGTCGCGATGCGCTCGAGTATGCGCGGACCGGTGCGGAGCCGCGTGCTCAGGAAAAACTCGCAGCGATCGATTGGCTTGAAAAATAACTCGTTCGCTACTCATGTCGAGACTCATTCAGCTCCGGTTTGATCAAACTGGGCAGACTTGCTGTGCGTTTATCGGTAGTTGCCTGCTCCAGGTTCCGTCGCATCTTCCAGGACTTCTGTTTCAGGGCTTTTTGGATGCAGGCTCGAACTAATTCGGGCTCTTCCCAAGGAACATCGTGATATCCCGATTGAATAAAGGGGCTCGCTGGATCCCGCATCCATTCTTGCGGGAAGAGCGTGATCGTGTTACCCTCCATCACCTTCGGAGCGGCTCGGAGCGGCTCCCCGGAGACGGCGGAGTATAAAGCGGCAGGGAGATCGTGTCCGACCCCGAGCGCCAGGTGTCCGACCTGAGTCGCACGCGGGTTAATCTCGATCAGATGCGCGTTTCCGCCGTGCGCCTCCAACATGAAATCAAACCCGTGGATTCCCGAAAGACCGAGCCGGCGGACCATCTTTTCCGCCGTCGTCGACATCTCGGAGTTTTCGATCAAACGCAGAACACTGGATGGCCCCTCTGAACTGCGCTTGTTGACCACTTCGAAGTGAAGGCTGGCGAGCACGGCACCCTTCCAGCATGCGACGGTGCTGGTAGCTTCGCGCCCTGCAACAAACACTTGGCCATTCACAACAGATCGATGGCGAAGCAGCGCAGGCCAGACCAAACTCTTGTCTTGGTCGATCAGAGCACGCTTGCCGGCTTTCGCAAGGAGCGGAGGGGCCTGGAGGTCCCGAAAGGCGCGTTCGGCCTCTTCAAGCGTATGCGCAACCCGGACACCCTCGCCGCCAGAGGTCCCATTCGACTTCAGAACTGTTGGAAGCCCCACCTGATTGACCCATTTTCTGAGGTCGTTGATGTTCGTGATCACCTCAGTTCTCGGAGCACGGACACCCTCTTCTCGGGCTAGGTCCATAAAAGCGGTTCTCGCATAGACGACCGGAAAACTCTCCGCGGCACCCAGCGATCGCTCGATCAGATCGCAAACCCGGTGTCCGGTTTCCCCGCATCTGCGTTCCTGCCCGTAGAGGTGATGCAGGTGGCGAGTGGCCAGGTCATCCCCTGGCACGACGAAATCTGGCCTCGCCGCTGCGATCGAATCCGCGAACGATCTCAACGGCATCAGGCCTCGGTAGGCGTGAGTGCGACGCACAGCGCTCATTCGGCCCAGCGGATGTCCAGAAGGACACACCGCGTCCACGCAGCACCCTGCACCGGCCAAAGCCATGGCCAGCCGGGCAGTCGGAAACCACCGAGACGTTGTGGCGATCAGGACAATTGGTTTCACTGCTAGCCAAGCCTCCTGGCCTCGTCACCCGCTGCGAGGTTCAAATACAGGGGGGGGGCACTTGGACCCGCCAAGATAGGTTCGATGACTCCTTCTTCCGGAAAGATATGGAAGGAAAGACCTACTTCACTGAATTGCTGCGGCGTCACATGGCGTCGCAGCGCACCGCTCACGCGTCCCCTAATGGTGGTCAGGATCGAAGCTCGATCCTCAATGGCGATCTCGGTGAACATCACACCCACCACGGAATTGTTCTGGTACCACCCAGTCACATCTGTTTCCCTGGTGGTCGCTGCAAGAGCAGACAAGATCTTGCTGAGCGCCTTTCTCGTCTTCTCAGAAGGCATTTGGTTCTCGATCTCGAGCAGGGTGAGGAGAACGGGTTTCCGCGATCGCTCAGCCCTCTTGCTCTCGATCGTCATCATCCGACGAAAGGCTTCCTCGTGCAGGATGCTGCGATCTGCAACCGAATGGATCTTTACTCCGAAGGTCAAACTGTTGTTGTTGCCACGTCCGTCCACGATACCTCCACTGAGTTCCGCGTCCATGACACTGGAGCGGAGACACGTCTGAGTTGCTGTTAGGGGGGAGTGAAGAACAGGAACGCGCGAACTACCTTGAAACTACTTGCTCGAGTCGCGAGACTCACCACGCGATGCGGGGGGACCGTATCGCTGATAGTAATCGCTGTGTGCCGCATTGGTGGAACTGTTCACCAGGGCGCCGAGGAGTTTCGACTTCTCCAGTGACTCCAGCCCTCGCTGCAGCTGTTGTTTCTCGGTAATGCCCGGTCGAGTCACCATCAAAATTCCGTCTGCTTGCCGGGCCCAAATGCTGGTGTCGCCCAGCGGCAGTACCGGGGGGGAATCGATGACGATCCAGTCGAACCACGCCGACAATTGCTCCATCAGCGCGGGCAACTTTCCGGATTGCATCAGTTCCAGGGGATTCTCCGGCGCATTTCCCGCTGGCATAACCCAAAGGCCCAGGCTCTCCAGACGGTAAATGTTCATCGCCGTGCTTTCGCCGCGGAACCATTCGCTGAGACCCGCGACTCTACCCAATCCGAATCGCCCGGCAAGGGTTGGCCGGCGCAGGTCACCCTCCAGAAGCAACGTCTTTTGCGGCTTTCGGCGGGCCAGGGTACAAGCCAGATTGGCCGCGACCGTACTTTTGCCTTCCTGGGGAATCGTGCTCGTAATAAGGACTTTCTTTAGCGGCCGGCTTTGCCGAAGATGCCTTAAGCGGACCGCCAGGAAACGGAATTTCTCGGCCCCCAGACTGTCCTCTTTGTCGATCGACACCAACCGGCTGTCGGTAGGTACGGCAACCGTGAGGCACGGGCAATGCTCAAGATCAACCGGAAACGAGGGCTTCTGGTCGGCGCTGGAGTGATCGGAGATGGAATGATCGGAGGCGGGACGATCGGATATGGCACGGTCCACTTCAGTCGCAACCGCTGGCCCATTCGTGCCTGCCGTTCGAATCTTCTCTTCCGCAGCCTGCAGTAATTCCGTAGCGAGAGAAAAAGACGAGACTTCAGTTCCGGTGCGTTCCGATTCCGATCTTTGTAAGGCGTCAAATATATGGCTCATGTTCGGTAACTCGTACCCTTAGCCGAGGCTTCACTTCTTCGTCGCGCGAACGCTCGTTGTGGAGGTGGGCGTAGAGCTCAAGCAGCGTTTCGGCCGCTTTCTGCACGCTGAGCGTCTCTCCCGCCGCTGGGCCTACCAGCGGTCGAGTCTGAACCCCGAGGCGGAAGTCGGCCGCGATAGCATCGATGATCTCGGGAGTCACGATTGGGGACTGTTTGGAATAAGCCGCAATCAATGCGTTCTCGCAGATCGTATTGATCAATCGGGGAATTCCGCCGCAGTGTCGATAGACCGCCACGACGGTGTCCTGCGGAAACAATTTCGTGGCATGGGGGCTCCCGGCGAGCTGAATCCTGCGCTCGATATAGCCTTTCGTTTCGCTCAGGTCCAGCGCGGCCAGATGAGAGCGCAACGCAATCCGCTGCTTTAACTGCCGCAGCTCGACCGAATCCAGCTTGTCGTCCAGTTCGGGCTGTCCTACCAGGAGAATCTGCAGCAACTTCTGGTTCGCGGTTTCGAGGTTGGTCAACAGCCGGATTTCCTCAAGAATGTCGGCCGAGAGATGGTGCGCTTCATCGACGACCAGCACCGTGGTCAGCTGCTTCTGGCTGCGCGCGATGACGTACCTGGCCAACTGCAGCAGAAGTTCGCTCTTATTCTTCCCCACGGCCGGCAGTCCGAGGTCCCCGGCAACATATTGCAGGAACTCAACCGGAGTTAACTTGCCGTTAAATATGTAGGCATACTCGACGTCATTGTTCCGCTTCAGCAATTCCAGCAGGCAACGGAGGAGCAGAGTCTTGCCCGTACCGACTTCGCCTGTGAGGACGACGAAACCCTTATGGCGTCGAACTCCATAGTAAAGCGCCGCCAACGCTTCGTTGTGCCTCTTGGTCGGAAAAAGGAACGACGGGTCGGGGGTGATCTCGAAGGGATTACGCTTCAAATTGTAGAAGGCTTTGTACATGTTTCGCTGCCGTTAGCCCCGCAAGTAACTCAACGCCGATCCTACAAGAATGGTAGCAGAGACAAGCGCCGCGACAGCCCAACCTAACCACAACCGTCCTCGCGCCCGACGCTCGTCTTCTGGACGCGCAATCGCCGGAATTTCCGAGAGCACAGCGACCGGCAACAGCTTCTGAAGCTCTTTCTCATCGTAGATCCGGTCATCCATCATTTCGAATCCGCCTGCGACCAGCAGGCCGAGCGCAAAGCCGAACCCCAATCCCATCGCACAAAACTTCAACCGATTCGGAAAATCAGGCTTGCTGGGCAGGCTCGGAGCATCCACGACACGAAAGCGCTCCCCCTGCTGGAGCAATTCCATGCTGGTGGCCATCTTCGACTCGTTCTTCTTCTTCAATAAATCGTCGTAATTCGCCTTGGACTGTTCGTAGCCACGAGTCAGATCGGCCAGTTGCTGCTCGCGGATCGGTTCCTGATTCAAGCGCCCCTGATAGTCGTCTACTTTTGTCTTCAGGGTGGCGACGGCGTGTTCGCGGTTGGTGATTTCGAGCTGATTGGATCGCAACTGGCTTTGCACCGGAGCCATCAGCGATCGCTGCGCCGGATCTGCGCTCTGGTTCCCTGGGTTGTTGGCGTCGGCCCCATCGCTAGTACCCTCTGGGCCCCTTGCGTTCAAACTGGCAAGGAGTTGATCGCGCATTTTCTCGGTCTTCGCGATTTGATCTTTGAGCTTGCGCACATCGGGGTGGCGGTCGGTGTAGTGCGAGCTCAGATCGGCGAGCTGAGCCTTGAGCTTTTCCAGTTCCTGGTCGAGAGCGGGCAGCCCGGTCGAAGTGCCGTCCGCCCCCTTCGAAGTCCCTTGCGCCGCGCGGTACTGGTCCGCCAAGGTTTGCAGGTAGACATGCTGCTGTCGGGCAGTATTGAGGGCGTCTTCCTCATTTTGTAACTGGGATTGCAGACCCTGCAAAATCTGGAGGTTGCTGGCCAGCTGCCCGGGCATCTCTCCCACGTGCTGACCCTTGAATTCACGGACCTTTTGTTCCTGGTCGGCCAGCGTCTTCCGGGCACTTTCCAGTTGGGTCTCGAGAAATTGGGTAGTATCTTCCGACTGCTGCTGACGCACTTCGAGGTTCTCGTTGATGAACAGATTGGTCAGTTCACCGGTGACCTGCTGAGCCATCCCGGGGTTACGCGACGAGTAGGCCACATTGAACGCAGTGATTTGATTGCGCGCATCCCGTACCAGGTCGATGTTGATATCCCTGCGCATCAGGTCAACCTTCTGGTCGGGCGATCGCTGGGCGTGGCCGCCGGCGTAAAGGTTGTACTGGTCAATGATGTGCAACAGCCGAGTACGGCTGAGAATCTGCTGCGTGATGCTCTGCATCCGCTCCTGCAAATCGTCATTTACGTTGGGGGTGACGTAGTCTTTCGGCATGGTGGGCTGCTCCACCAGAATCAGCGTGCTCGATTCGTAGCGCGGCGGCAGGATCCAACTGGCTATCCACACCATTGCCCAACCCAGGAACAGCGGGATCAGGAAGTGCAGGTGGCGGCGGCGCACCACGCCAAGGTAACGCTGAAGGTCAAAACCTTCCGATTTCTCTTCGAGATCGTCAACCATAATTATCTTCCCAGCGGTCGTGCGAATTGATAGGAGATCGAAACAAATTCGCGATTCGTGTCCGGATTCGTGGAGATGGCAGCGACGTTGTAACTCTGGTGGAGCCGCGTGTATCCAAGTTGCACATTCAGGTGCTCGCCGAACAGCCGTTGCACCGACGCGGTTCCCGAAACCGAATGCCCGTTGGTGCTCGCTTCCGTTGTCTGGGGCGAACTGCCCACGACAACGTTCTGGGCATACCCGCCGGAGAGCGATGCGCTCAGAGCTCGAGCGATCTGCTGCCGGATGGACACACTCGCGGCGTCCATCTTCACCGCGCCGATCAGACCCCCTCCGCTCGCAATCATGTGCGAATAACTCACAGCCACGCTGGTGAACTGTCCCTGCCAGTTCATGCTCGCTCCCCCAGCCGGCGTCCAGGTTCGTGAGCCGGGCTGCGGAACGGTTGAACCGACGAAAAATTGCGGACCGATATTTGAGTATTGCGGCGCGCCAAACATTGAGATCGAGAACCTTTTCGATGGCGAGAAGACGTAGAAAGGAAAAATCGCATCGGTCTGGGTTTCGTTCTGACCCTGCGTCGGAAACGAGAGCAGCCTCTGATACTGGTAGGTCACACCGATGTAGTGCCTCGCCGAGACGCGGAATGTATAGAACGCCGACCCGCCCTGCGACTCGGAATCAAACAAGCCCGGCACCTCAGTCTGATTCGGGTAGTGCAGGTTCGTGAAGGTTCCGCCCGCTCCGATCATTTGATTGGCAGCGAACTGGTACGTGATTCCCACATTCCCGGAATTGCGCAATTGGTCGGCAATCGGAGCGATCACCGAGAAATTCGCTCCCTGCGTTCCACCCGATACCGCCCCGGCCGATGCCAGGTCCGGCTGGTTAAATACATTCGAGGTCTTCTGGAACCCGTCCACTGCGCTGAATGTTACATGTGGGCTCATGCGGTATTGGAAATTGATTGATGCGTTCTGGTCCTGTTCGTTCCGAGAACTGGTGCGCTGGTAAAACGTAAATCCCGGCGCGTAATTCAAAGTCCAATGCAGCCGAGTCGTGGTTTCGTCCAGAGCCAGGCTCGGCCACACGGAATAGCTGACATCGCTCACCGGCGCAGAGTTTGGTCCAGTCGCTCCTAAAACGTTGTCGCTGTATGCGCTCGAAAAAGTTATTGCCCCTCGCAGGTAGTTGGAACGTTCCTGGGACGCCGTCGCCAATGGGTACGATTGGCCGCTCACTGGTGGAGGCGTCAGCATCGGAGCTTCACTATTGTCAATGGGAGTATTGTCGTTGGTAGTGATGGCGGAAATCAGCGGGCCGTTGGCCGCCGGTACCACAACGTTGGGTTTATCGTCCTGCGCCCACACCGGTGCGCTCACCAGCAGGACCAAACCGAGCCTTACGAAGTTGTCGATACTCATGTTCACGGGACGATGATCGTATCGCCGGGCTGCAGCTTAATATTCTGCGTCATGTTCTTGCCCTGGCTCACATCTTTGTAGTTGAACGGAAGTCGAGTGTCCCCGGTCGCGCTATGCCGGAGAACGTAGATTGATTTCCTTTTTGCGAAATCCCGGAAACCACCCGCCAGAGCGATAGCGTCGAGCACGGTTGGAGAATTGGCGATCACGTACGTACCCGGCTTGGCCACTTGTCCCAGAATATTGAATTTCTGGCTGTTGACCTGCTGCACCATCACCGTAACTTCCGGCTCGGCGATGTAACTTTTCAGCTTCGTGGCAATATCTTTTTCCAGCATCAAGGGAGTCAGCCCAGCTGCCTGGACTTCTCCGACCAGCGGGAGCGAGATTTTTCCATCCGATCGCACCGGAATCGAGCGCGAGATGTCGGGCTCCTTCCAGACATTGATCGCCAGCACGTCGTCATTGCCGATTACAAAACTGTTGTCGTGCGGCTTGTCGGCCGGTTTGTCCGCCGACGTTACGGGGCTTTGAACCGCGGTGGGGACCGCCGCATCTTGCGCCCATACCGAACTGACCAACACAGCGCCAACCAGCAGTACTGCCATTCGTTCAGCCCACCAGATGCCAGCTTTTGTGGTCATAGCAGATCCTTGGAGACGGCCTTCCGTAAAGTTTACGCGTCGCACGGCTAGCTTGCCTTCCCGTTGCCCTTGACTTCGGCGTAAGCCGGGAATTCCCCAGCCGGCAGCGGAGAAAGATAGGGCTGAGGAGCACGCATTTTGTATTGCTCGATCTTGTACAGCATGGTGCGATAGCTGACTTTGAGCAAGCGTGCGGCAGCCTTGCGATTCCAGCCCGTCCTCATCAGAGCGGCCCCGATGGCGTTCCGCTCAGCTTCCGACTTCACATCCTGGACCAAGGATTTCAGCGATCCGGACTTGGGTTCCGTGTGCCGAGTCCTGCTCTTTTCCCCCGGAGTTGGCCCCAGTTCCATCGAGATCGAGACTGAACCGTTGTCCACTCCGGCTACGGGGTCCATTGCAATCTCACTAAGCATCGATTCATGGTCGCCCGCAACCAGGTAACGTTTCACAAAGGCTTCCATCTCTTTCAAGTTTCCTGGCCAGGAATAATGCTGGCACGCGGTCAGCATGCTCGACGAAAATCCGCGCGGAGGCAGACCGTAGTGCCTTGCCAGGTTGTGCATGAAGTAGCGCAGCAAGGTGGCAATCTCATCTTTACGCTGCCGCAGCGATGGCACCTGCAAGGTAAATGCGCTCAAGCGATGGTAGAGATCCTCCCGAAGCTGTCCTGCCGCCAGGACACGATCAAGATTGGTGCTGCTGGTGGCAAGGATTCTCACATTGGCCGGCATGAGGTCGGCGCCCGCGGCGGTGTCGAGTTCGTTATTCTGCAAGACCTGCAACAACTTGGATTGCACTCCAGCCGGCATCTCCGAGATTTCCTCGAGGAGGATCGTGCCTTTTTCCCCGGCTGCGAATTTTCCCAGACTCATCTGGCGGGAAGCGGCAACATGACGGTCTCCGAATAGTTCCGCTTCGAGCACAGCCTCCGGCATGGCCCCACAATTCACGCGGAGCAGCTTGAATCCCGAACGAACCGAAAGTTTGTGAATCAGGCTCGCGACTGTGTACTTCCCAGTTCCCTTCTCTCCCACAATGAGCACGGGAACATCGGTTTTCGCCAGCAGGGCGGCCTGGACGCGGAGTTTCTGCATGATCAGACTTGCACTCACGAAATACGAGCCCTGGCCGAGTGGTTCGATATTCTTGCTAGCTGTGTCTACGTAGCCATTTCCCGTCCGATCGAGATGGCGCTGAATCACTTTGTCGAGGCGATTCGTATCAAACGGTTTGAATACAATGCTCTCTCCATCCAGACCGGTTGCTTCCTTCACTCTGTCAGCATCGTCTGGGCAACACAGGAGTACTACCGGAAAATCCGGCCGGAAGCAGGTCAGCCATCGCATGAAGTGCATCGGTTCGGCATCGTTCAGCGACACATCCAGCACGAGAAGCTGGGATGCTGTGCCGGATTGCATGCGCTCCATCGCTTCCCAGCCGTTCGAGGCCGTTTCCAGATGCCAGGCCTTAGATGCCTCCTCAGACCCGAGCATACGCAAGACAGCCGGTTCGTGGCTCACGACCAGCACGTGGACTGCGTCGATGTGATTGGCTATCAAGGTAGGAATCCTTCCCAAAGGGAGGATGACGACTTCAGAGGGCTACTATTTCAGGAGTGTCTCAAACCGCTTCGACTTCGTATCCTTCTACACGGACGGCGAGCGATCGCTGGATCGCATCCACGGAAATCACCAGCGTGCGGTCCCCATTGCGTTGGACGAGTACGCCTTCCAGACCATCGAGTGCTCCGCTACGGATTCGAACTCGCTGGCCGATCTTGAGGAAAGGATGAGAAGACCAGGGCAATTGCCCTTCGACCAGACTGCGGACTGCATTGATCTGTTCCTCGGGGATGGCGATCCCTTCGCCCTTGCCACCGACCAGACCAAAAACGCCGTCCACTCGAAGCGCCCGCAAGCGTTCTGATCGGTTCGGAACGAATTTCGCAAACACATAGCAACCGAACAGCGGCATCTGCACCGATTTCTTCCGATCACTCCAGCGATGCACCTCGGTAACCAGAGGCAGATACGTGGTGACGCCTCGTTCTTCGAGTCTTTGGACCACAATCTTCTCGTGCCGCGATTGGGTGTGCAGCGCATACCAGGTTTCGGCTCCTGTCTCAGCCGCTGGAGCCGGCTCGCGCAAATCCCAGGACATTGTCGCCACAGCCATAGCTTCGCCCTCTAAGTCACAGTGTCAAAGTGACCCCAAGAATTCACAGCACTACCAGTGTTCGAGACCTCAACACGGAGATCTCACGGGGGAGAATCAAACCAGGGGAGACTTCATTGCGTTCTACAACGGTGAACGACGCGCCTACCGGCCAGTTTCCGGGGGAGGAAGTAGTTACGTCGCCTTGCTGACTCAGATCCCTACCCTGCTAATTGAGCAAATTGAGTGCCAAATTAGCCAGGCTGATTAATCTATACTAATTCTATCTAGTTTATAGCATTTAGCCAATCGTGTCAAGGTGAGTGTTTCTAAGAACCTCACCTACTTGGAAAATCACGCTAGAACCAAGGGCGCGGGGGGAGAGGAAGGCCAACTAATCTTTCGCTTGCCCTGATCACAAGCAGCTTACAGCGGATTGCAGATCATTGCAAGCGGTATGAAGTAACAGTGCCGAGGCGGCCTCGGGGCGGAGGCAAATTTGCTCGCCCGACAGCTAACCCTGGGTTCATCTAAGATCGCAACGTGGACGATGCGGAAGTGTCGCATCTGCCAAGATAAGCTACTTAATATGTTATGGTTACGGTCCATATCAGATCAAGAAATGGCCGAAGGGGAGTCGGTTGGCCGCTCCTGTGGGCGCGGGATGCATTCCTAAGAGGAAGTGCAAGACTTTGCACTTTATGTCCAAGATTTGCAACATCCCTCTAGGGCAAAATCCGGCGGTTGCAAGTCATTGCATAGCCAGGATTGTTGCCTTCGATCATGGATGGACGTGCGGTTGAGCCGTGCAAGAACCGCTCGACGCGGGATATCGAGTCAGTTCGTTCCTGCCAACCGAGTCCGCCGCCGAATCGTGAAAATTCCGGTGGCGAGGCAACAGAGGCCCGCCAGCGTCAAGTACATAAAGTTGGTGCCACCCTCGGGAACCTGGCTGCAGTTTCCGCCCCGACGCCCGTCCCGGTCCCCGCACCCCTTCTTGCCGTGGTCTCCATCGCCGCCCCAGTGGTCTCCGGGGCCGAACGCGAGAACAAGGGCAGTGGTTGCTGTTTGGCTCAGAAAGATGCCGTTGCTAACCTTAGCGTTGACTGTGGGTTGGCCAAGAGCGCTAGTCGCAAAACATAACGACGCCGCTAACAGAGCGAAAGGTAAGAATCTGGGATTCAACTTCATGAACTTCTCCTCGAACCATAGACAAGTACGGGGGGAAGGCTGAGTATGCAGAGTATGGCACCCTGCCACATCTTGTACTCTAACGCGAAACCTGGAACT
>Ga0210399_10000271_pt1 | contig 42389 bp, 21 predicted proteins | sample IncBWC14MmetaG_FD_150865 | JGI IMG/M metagenome (GOLD analysis project Ga0210399, IMG submission 150865) | Forest soil microbial communities from Barre Woods Harvard Forest LTER site, Petersham, Massachusetts, United States - Inc-BW-C-14-M | ecosystem: Environmental > Terrestrial > Soil >... | reverse complement strand
GTCCCGTCCTCGAGTTTAGTCACAATTGGATTCTCGATGAAACGCTTCTCCACCGTCAGGGGATTCTGATCCGTGCACCGTACCCAGGGCCCGGAGAGATTGGGAGCCTTTGCCAATCCAACCTGCCACAAGGAGATGGGAATCTTCTCGGTGTGAGCGCTGCCATACAGCGCATACCACTGCTGGCCAACCTGGTAGGGAAAGAATGAATCCGTTCCTTGCAGGCCCTCCCATGGGTCGGAGTCCCGGCCTCGCTGCAGGATCACGCCCGCATCGGTGTACGGGCCGCCGATTCCATCCATCCCCGGCGTCTTCGACACCGCCCGCCAAATCCTTCCTTCATTGTTGGTGAGCCATTGCTGCGGCGTATCCGGAGCCGCCTGATAGGCCACGTAGAACAGGTTCCAGCGTTGGTCTGCGGGGTCGTACACCGGTAGGGGAGACCATAACGCGGCGCGGGGATCTTTCCCGGTGAACTCGCCGCTCGACTCGGCCAGCGTTGTGAGGCGGGTCCAATGCAGGCGATCCTGGCTTACCCAGTGCGCCAACCTCATCTTGACCCAGTGCGGATCTCCGATCATTTCTGAGGTGAACAGGTGGTAGGTGCCATTGAGTTTGACGACCCGGCCGCCTTCGAAGCCGTATTTGTTTCCTTCCGCGCCTTCTGACCGGATGGTCAGCACCGCACCCTGGAACCGATTCGTCACTGCCAGTTCAGCAGTTGCCTCCCCGACGGAGCCGCTGCGGGCGGAGAACGAAACGCCAAAGAAACACGAGAAGAGCAAACTGGTGCAGACGACTACGAATTTTGTCGTTCTCGGCACAGACCGTTCTATCGCCGGTGACGTTCTCTAACAAGGTAATCGAGGTTATATTCGAGGTTAACCACGCAAATCGGCGGGGATTTGTGGGTACGACGCGCGTCCGCTGCTTGCGAATTGGGTACAAACCCATCGCGCCAAGCCCAACGAACGAACTTCAGATGAAAATGTGGAGCCTGTGGAGCTCTTGATTGTGAGAGCCATGACGCGGGTGCCGGGAGGGAAGAGGATCTGCATCGAGCGAGTGCCTCCCGTGGACGCCTCAAATAACTGCAATTAACGGCGCAAATAACCGTTATTCCGCCACCCGCGGCAACCTTAATCTTCCGCATTGACCACCGGCAATCGGCAGTGCTATCGTGCGGGTTTGACCAAGGAAACGTCGGGCTAGGAGCGGCATCGCTGCATCTGCCGACATCACCAGGTGGCGTCCGTTCACACTTCCGTAACCCCTTCCATCTCGCTCTTCGAGAAGCGAGAAGAATTGCGCCGGGTTCTGGAAAGCAAGTACTTTGCCAATTCTCCGAAGAAGACTCGGTTCCTCGAGTTTGTTGCCGAGCAGGCCTTTCTGGGCAACGGAGAAAAGTTGAATGAGTACCTGATCGGGGTTGAGGTCTACGACCGGGGCGTCGATTTCAATCCCCAAAAGGATCCGATCGTGCGGGTGCAAGCGCACGAGATTCGCCGCCTGCTCAACAAATACTATGAGGAGGACGGTCACGGCGGCCTGATCCGCCTCGACCTGCCGTCTGGTCATTACGTACCCGTATTCCGCCGCAGCACGTCAGAGGAGACTGCCCCGGATGTTCCGGTTGTGACCGAACCTACCGGAGCGCACAGCAGCAATCGCCTGCATCTCCTGATCACTGTGATTCTCGGCACGGTCTGCCTGGGCCTGACCTCGCTGGTTATCTTTAATTCCTGGAAGACTGGACAAGGCGCACAATCCAGAATACAAACCGCCAGCTTGGCGGACGGCATCGAATGGTTCTGGCGGCCATTTCTTCCTCCGGCAGGGGCTCCGCTGATTACAATTCCCAATCATCCATTGTTGCGGGCGGCGCACGATGGTGACAGCGCTCAGACCCTTGCGGAAGGTCACGAGATTCCCAAGGCCAGCCTGCCCGAGTTCCGTGACACCATTCATTTTCGGGAGTTGAAGCGCTTCCTCTTCGTTCCCAGTCTCACGGATTTCACGTCTGTCGGCGAGACCCTGGGAGTGGTCAATCTGTGCAAAATGCTCGCCGGCGTGGGCCAGGGTTGCCGCGTACAGCCTTCCCGCCTGGTTAACTTCGAGGAAATCAAGGGAGACAACGCGATTCTTCTTGGGGGCAATCAGTCCTGGAGTGGTCGAGTGTTTCTCAACGACCCGGGATTTCACTTCCAGAGTGGTGTGATTCTCAACCGCAATCCTCAGCCCGGAGAAAAGGAAGTTTACAAACCCGAGTTCGACTCTGTAACCAACCAGCTGACAAGGGACTATGCCGTTGTGCTGATGATGCCGAATGAAAGAAAGGAAAAGCGCGTTCTTCTGATCTATGGCATCTACACGCAGGGTTCTCAAGCTGCCATCGAGTACCTCACCAACCCTGAGCGCATGGCCGAACTCCGCAAGAGGCTGCTGGATCTGGCCCCTGACCACAAGTCCATCCCACCTTATTTTCAGGTGCTGCTCACCACAACCGTGGAGAATTCGGTGCCGGGAAAATCCTCCCTCGTCGCGCTTCGCATTATCCCCAACTGAGTTGCGCCTTCGTTTATTTGCTGAGACTCACCACCGCGACCTTGTTGACTCCGCTGCATGCCAGATACAAGCGCCGGTCGGGGGTCGCCACCATGTTGCGAACCACGCCACCACCGGATGGGATCGACTTCATGCTGAAGGCCTCCGACTTCGGATCGAACTGAACCAGGGTGTTGGGATTCACGCCTGATTCGCTGTACCAGATCTGGCCATCGTCCATGATCGCGATTCCGTATGGTCTTGACTCCGAGCCGCCTGGCGACGCCCATTCTTTTACGAGCTTTCCTGCGGACGGATCGAAGTGTCCGAGATAACCGCGCGCGTAATCGGTGTAATAAATTGTCCCGTCGGGAGCGAGCGCGAGCCGCCGCGGGCGCGCAGCCGAATCCGGCAGTGTGTACTCGCGAACCTTCATAGTGTGCGGATCAATAGTGGCCAGTTTGTTGGCGCCGAACTCGCAAAATAGAGGCGTGTTGTTCGGCAGGATCACGATGCCGTAAGGCACAGCATGCGCAGTCGGCACTCTGGTGAGGGTCATCTTTCCGGTTTTCGGATCGAGACGCCCAATGTAGTTGGTCTCTTCGTTGGTAAACCACAGGGTGCCATCGTGATCGAATGCGGGGGTATGTGGATCGATCTTGGAGCCAGCGTCCGGACGATACTCGGCGATGTCGCCGGTCTTGGGATTCAGCTTGCCCACATATCCGGCTGAAATCGCGGTGAACCAAATGTTCCCGTCCTGGTCAGCGACCAGCCCGTGTGGGCCGGAGTTTGGCGTCTTCAAAGCATATTCCTTAAACTCTCCCGTCTTCGGATCGAGACGGCCGAGTTTATTTGCTCCCTGCCCGGTGTACCAAAGCGAGCCGTCGGGCGCGAGTGCTGGATCGTGCGGTCGAGACTTGGGCGTCGGCACTTCGTACTCTTGAATCTGCACGATCAGCGTCCCCACCGTTGGGGAGGCGGCAAGCGTGGCGGCTAGCATGCACAAGCACAGTCTGTTCAGATACATTGGACGCCCTCCATATCAGACAAATTGTATCCCCGGAAGCTGCTGTTGAGCTCCGGTGGTTTCCTGTCTCATTTTCACGAACAATTTAAATCTTCGTAACATTCCTGTCACACAGCCTTCCTTACTATCGGAACTCGAGGTCAACCTAGAAAAATGAAAAGAACAATTGCATTGCTCTCCCTCGCAGCGGTCTGTTTCGTGGGCATCGCAGTCGCCCAGAACAACGACCACCGCCGTATCCAACGGGTTCTGCTAGTCAGCATCGACGGCATGCATGCCGTTGATTTCGCAAACTGTGCCAACGGGATCAGCACCGTGAACAATGGCGCACCCTACTGCCCGGCGCTTGCCGCCCTGGGCATGACCGGGATCAACTACGTCGCCGCCAGCACGTCGAAACCTTCGGATTCTTTCCCGGGCCTGACCGCGATCGTGACCGGCGGAAGCCCGGCCCTAACCGGCGTCTACTACGACGTCGCTTATTCCCGGAATTATGATGCCCCCGCGAAAACCACCGGCAATGGGGTTGCGGCCGGCCCCTGCAAACCCTTCGGGACACCAACCGGCACGACAACCGAGTATGAAGAAGGCATCGACCGTGACCAGACCAAAGTGAACGGTGGCGCGCCCGGAGCGGCGCTGACCGACGGTGGCGTCGATTCCATCGATGTCCGCAGATTGGTCCGCGACCCGGCGAATGGCTGCAATCCCGTGATGCCGTGGGAATTCGTGCGCGCCAACAGCATTTTCAGCGTCATTCACCAGGCTGGCGGATTCGCGGCATGGTCCGACAAGCACCCAGCGTACGCCTCCGTCGCCTCCGGCATAGGGCTAAGCGCGCTCGACGATTTCTACGCGCCTGAAATCAACTCCAACGTAATTGGCCTTCCCGGCGTCATCACGCCCACCGGCATATCCTGCGCTGCAGTCCGCGATCCAGGCTCGGACGTGACGGCCTGGACGAACAGCTTCGAGAACATCCAGTGCTACGACACCTTGAAGGTCGACGCAGTCCTCAACTGGATCGATGGCAAGAACCACCGCGGGACCAAGACAACGCAGGTTCCCACCATCTTCGGCATGAACTTCCAGGCGCTGAGTGTGGGCCAGAAGCTGATTGAGGCGAGCAACAGCACCACCGGCGGATATCTGGATGCTACTGGCACGCCCAGCGCCGCGCTGCTGGACGAATTCAAATTCGTTGACACCTCGATTGCGGCATGGGTGAGCGAGTTGAAGGCAAAGGGCCTCCTGGAGTCGACTCTGATCGTGATTACTGCCAAGCACGGTCAGTCTCCCATCGATCCTGCCCGCTACGTCGCTCAGACTCGCAACGGCACTTCCCCGGCCACCGTGCTGGCGCAAGCAGGCTACATCCCAGACTCGGAATCGCCCCTCGGCACCGGAATTGGGCCAACGGAAGATGACGTCTCGATCCTTTGGCTGAAGAGTTCCTCCGATACTCTGGCCGCCGTCAATCTCCTCGAACAAAACGCTTCACCCGCAGGCATCGCGCTCGGCCAGTTTTACTATGGCCCTTCGCTCACCATTAACTACAACGATCCAACCGTAGACCCGCGCAGCCCGGACATTATCGTGACCCCGAATGTCGGTGTCACTTACTCCGGCAGCCACGCCAAACAGGCTGAGCACGGCGGGTTTGCCCACGACGACACGAATGTCGTTCTGCTGTTGTCCAATCCGGGCTTCAAGCCGAAAACGGTAAGCGCCGCAGTGGGAACTGCACAGGTAGCGCCTACCATCCTCAAAGCCTTGGGCATCAGCCCTTCCGCTCTGGATGCGGTTCGCATTGAGGGAACGGGCGTGCTGCCGGCAGTCCAATTCTAGCCGCTTCAAAAGGCAGGTCAACCGACAGCGGACGCTCTTCGGAGCGTCCGCTGTTTTTTGTTCGGCATGTAATAACTATTTGCGAAGTCCGCAGGGGCAAGTTGGCGCGGGTTTTTCACTTTCCGGTTTCGAGTTGCGGAACATCGACCCAACCTCGCGCCCGATGGCTTTGCATCTCGGAGTTGAGGATGGTCAACTGGCGCAGCCCGTCGGTGAACTGCGGATACTCCGGCACTCCGGCAGTCGCGCCGATCGAAGCGTAGAACCTGCGGAAGACCTGCTTGAAAGTGTCGTCGTAGCCTTCACTGTGGCCGCCCGGCAGATCGGCGAACTGGCGCGCCGCTGGTTTCAGAAGAGAGGGATCCTTTACAAAAATCTGATTGCCGGTGTCGCGGTGACCCGCCCAGAGTTCGTCAGGCCGCTCCTGGTCCCACGCCACGGATGATCGTGTGCCGTAAATCTCAATGCTCAGGCGATTCTTGCGCCCGGCTGAGACCTGGCTGGCGGTCATGCTGCCACGGGTGCGCGTTCCCATGCGAAAGATTACGGCTCCGAAGTCCTCCGTATCGACCGGCGTTTCGATATAGTCTTCCGGGCCGAGCAGCTTATTGGCGAAGGTCTCGACGGAATGCTTCGGCTGCTTTCTCGTAGGATGGAATGTCTGAAGATCAGCGCACAGCGACTTCACACGCAAGCCCGTGATGTGTTCCGCCATATCAAACCAGTGCGAGCCGATATCGGCCATGCAGCGCGATGGCCCTCCAGCCTTGGTCTCCACGCGCCAGTTCCAATCGGTGTCGTACAGTAGCCAGTCCTGGGAATAGGTTCCCTGAACAACGAGAATGTCGCCCAGATCTCCGGCTTCGCGCATGCTGCGCATCTGCTGCACCATGGGGTAGTAGCGCAAATTGTGGCAGACGCAATTCCGCAACCCCTTCTGTGCCGCGAGAGAAACGAGTTCTTCCCCTTCTTCGACGCTCGTGGCCAGGGGCTTTTCGCAGAGCACGTGTTTGCCCGCGTTGAGTGCATCCTTAGCCATTGAGAAATGTTGGGCATTGGGTGTACAGATGTGGACCGCATCGATCTTGGGGTCGCGCAGAATCTCACGGTAATCCGTCGTAGTCCTTGGAATGGCAAAGCCAGCGGCTAGTCGCCGCGCTGCCTCGGCGTTTCTGCCCGCGATCGCCACGGCTTCCACGGACTCAACTCGTCGCACCGCCTCAAGATGTACGCGGCCCATGAAACCGGTGCCGAGAATCGCGGTTCTCATCTGTTTCATCTTAGGTTCGCTTTCGCACTTGAATCTCTCAATACTGCATACTGCGTCGATCGGTTCCCGAGTCGATCCATCCAAGCTATGTCCACCAGGCGGCACTCGGTTTCTCGCGGATGACAATTCCGTTTAGAAAGTCGGCGGCCTTGGTCAGACCCTCTTCCGGCGAGAGCAGACTATCTTCGTGCTCGATGGAAAGGACGTAGTCGTAGCCAAACATGCGTAACGTGGAAATGAGTTCGCACCAAAACTCAGCGCCGTGACCGTAGCCGCAAGTGCGGAATATCCAGGCGCGGTCCCGCTCTTGGGTGTACGGTTTGGTGTCGAGCACTCCGGTGCGCGGAAGATTGCTGGCATACATCTGAGTGTCTTTGGCGTGGACATGGAAGATGGCGTCCTGCAGCACGCGCACGGCGGCGATGGGATCGATGTTCTGCCAGAACAGATGGCTGGGATCGTAGTTGCAACCCACACTTGGTCCGGCGATGGAGCGCAGCCGCAGCATCGTCTCAGGGTTGTAGACGACGAACCCCGGATGCATCTCGACGGCGATCTTCACGCCGTGGTCGGCGGCAAACTTCGCGTGCTCGACCCAGTAGGGCGCGACCACTTCGTTCCATTGCCAATCCAGCACCTTGAGGTAGTCGGGCGGCCAGGGGCAAGTCACCCAGTTGGGGGCCGTGGCATTCGGCGAATCTCCAGGACACCCTGAAAAGTCAATCATCATGGGGACGCCAAGCTTTTCGGCCAGCAGAATTGTCTTGCGGCTCACCTCGCGATCATGCTTGGCGCGGTCGCGATCCGGATGCAGCGGGTTGCCGTGAGAACTCAAAGCGCTGATCTTCGCGCCGTGATCCGCCAGGACCTTCTGAAACTCAGCGAGTGCGGACGGATTATCGAGCATCGAGAGCTTGCAGTGGGGGTCGCCCACGTAGTTTCCCGTCCCCAGTTCGACGGTATCAATATGAAGCGCCGCGAGTTTCTTGAGAACCACGGGGAGCGGCAGTTGCGACAGCAGGGGAGTGAAGACTCCAACGCGCATAACGCTGTTCTCTCCTTTAAATGGAACGGCATCATTCTATCGCAGCCGCCTTGTGGTACCTTTTAAGTTTCGACCCGTGTCACGAAACGAAAATGTTGGAAGGAGATCGCTTGCGTTCAACTCGAATCGCGTCGCTCATATTGTTGTTCCTGCCGGTTCTGATGATCGCGCAGAATCAGGCAGCCGTCGATCCCTCGCTGCCGCCCCCGCCGCACGAAAAGCAAGTGCGTCTCAAGCACATTCTGGTGGTTGGACAGACCAAGGGATTTGAACACGACTCGGTGTCCGATGGTATGGTCGCCATCTACGAAATGGGCCGTGAAAGCGGCTTGTGGGATGCCTCCCTGCGCACCGATGTTGAACTCATCACGAAGAAAGATCTGGGAAGAAACACAAAGAACCTCAATTACTTCGATGCGCTGGTCTTCGTGAGCACGACCGGTGAACTGGACCTCGATGACAGCCAGAAGGCAGACATGATGGAGTTCATCAAGGACGATGGAAAGGGCTTCGTCGGCGTTCACGCGGCTCTCGATACGAATTACAAATGGCCGGAGTATGGCGAAATGATTGGGGGATGGTTCGACCAGCATCCCTGGTCCACGTTCAATGCGCCGATCGTGAACGAAGACCCGAGCTTCCCGGCGGTCCGTCAGTTTCCGAAAGCGTTCCTCAAGTATGACGAAATCTATCAGCCCAAAGAATGGTCGCGGGAAAAGGTCAACGTCCTGCTGAGTCTCGATCCCTCGAAGCTAAACTACGCCAACAACCCGCGCATCCACAGAACGGACCATGATTTCGCCGTGGCCTGGGACAAGATGTATGGCAAGGGGCGCGTTTTCTATTCCACGCTCGGGCACACGCAGGAAGCGTGGAGTGACCCCGACATCCGCAAAATGTATTTTGAAGCGATCAAGTGGGTGCTGGGCATGACCGAGGGCAGCACGGCCACTCATCCGCGGCCGCAGATGCCCGCTGATCAGCACTGAGGCCGCGATGAACTTTCTGGTCTCAAATCGAGCACGCACAACTCGAGCATGTTCAACTCGACATGGCAGCGCTCTGGTTGCAGCCCTGTGGCTTGCGAGCCTCGCGCCTTCCGCTGCGCAAGCGCCCGCGAACCCCAAGCCATCAGCAAGCGGAGGCAAACAAAACCGGGCCGCGGCGTCCAAATCGTACCCGGCAGAACTGGTGCAGCAGGGAAGCGCCCTCTTCCGGAAGGACTGCTCCTTCTGCCATGGCCGCGATGCTGGCGGCGGAGAGAGCGGGCCGGACCTGACGCGCTCAAAATTGGTGACTGCGGATGTGGATGGAGACAAAATCGGTCCGGTTGTGCGCAATGGACGGCCCGACAAAGGCATGCCGCCCTTTGATCGCTCGGATCAGCAGATTGCCAGTCTGGCGGCTTTTATCCACACCCAACTAAACAAAGCGCTTGCGAGCGCTGCGGGAGGCAGGGGAAGTGGCGGACGCAAAGGCGTCGATGTCTCGGATCTTCAAACTGGAAACGCCGAGGCCGGCAAGCGATACTTCGAGGGCGCGGGCGGTTGTGCAACCTGCCATTCGCCGACCGGAGATCTGGCCGGACTGGCATCGCGATACAGCGGTCTGGAACTCGAGGAGCAGATGCTCTATCCCAGGCACGCGAAACGAAAAATCTCAGTAACGCTCGCCTCCGGTCAAACGATTACTGGCATCGTGGCATATCTCGATGAGTTTACGGTTGGGCTCATCGATTCCGCGGCTTCGTATCGATCCTGGCGGACACGCGATGTTCAGTACAAGGTGGACCCGGCGCTGAACGCTCACGTGGAGCAGTTCCCGAAATACACAGACGCCGACATCCACAACCTGATGGCCTTTTTGCAAACGCTGCGCTAGGCGATGACCTGTTGCTGGTGAGAAAGCTCTTGAGGGCCCAGTCGACATGAATTTTGCGAGACATGCTTTCCTGATTGCCGTGAGCGCATTTCTGGCGCTCGCTTCTTCCCACACCTTGCTGGCGCAAGGCGCAGATCAGCAAATGCTTTTGCACCCGCCCGCCGACAGTTGGCCGGGATATCACGGCGACTATTCCGGTAGGCGTCACAGCCCCCTGAGTCAGATTACGCCGCAGAATGTTGGAACTCTCGCACTGGCTTGGGCGTTCCAGACGAACCAGACCGCACCCATCAAGTCTTCGCCGCTGCTGGTGGATGGCATTCTCTACTTTACGGTCCCTGAAAACATCTGGGCTTTGGATGCACGCTCCGGCCATCAGGTCTGGCACTACAACAAACCGACGAGCCAAGGCGAACACATCGGAAATCGCGGCGTAGGCATGTACAAAGGCTACCTCTTCTTCTTGGCTCCCGATGCACACCTGGTATCGCTCAACGCTAAGAACGGAACCGTGCGCTGGAGCGTGGAGGTTGCGGACGTCACCAAGGGCTATTGGACCAGCATGGCGCCGCTTGTCGTGGGAAACCACGTGCTCGTGGGTGTCTCCGGAGATTTCGATAACTTGAGCGGCTATATCCGGTCGATCGATCCGGAGACCGGCGCCACTCAATGGCAGTGGAACACCACGCCTCCGTCTGGGACACCGAATCAAACGACCGGCGGCATGACGTGGATGCCTGGAACGTATGATCCCGATCTTAATCTGGTTTACTGGGGAACCGGCAACCCGACTCCGGTGCTGAACGGTTCAACGCGGCCGGGCGATGATCTCTACACGTGTTCCATCGTTGCGCTGAATCCGGACACGGGCAAGCTGGTGTGGTCCTTTCAGGTGTCGCCGCATGACACCCACGACTGGGATGCGGTGGAGACTCCGGTGCAGGTCGACGGCGATTTTCACGGCGAACCGAAGAAGATGCTCATGCAGAGTTCGCGCAACGGCTACTTCTTTGTTCTTGACCGCACTAACGGAAAGAATCTGCTGACTGCTCCTTTCGGGCCCGTGAATTGGACGCTGGGAGTCGATGCACAGGGTCGTCCGATTCCAAATCCCGCCAAGGAACCTGCTCCCGACGGACGCCTGATTGCGCCGGACGAAGGTGGTATGACCAACTTCCGTTCGCCTAGTTTCGACACCAAGAATGGTTTATTCATCGTCGATGCCCATCCCAGCTGGAGCGTTTACTTCGCCAAGCCGGCCGACGGAGTTTATGGATGGGCGGGCGCGGACTACGACGTTTGGGGCAAGGGCGTTATCGAGGCCATCGACTACCAAACCGGCAAGATCCGTTGGAGCCATGAACTCGGGCCGGAATCTGGCGCAGGAGTGCTGACCACAGATTCGGGGCTCACCTTCACCGGCGATGGTATGGGCAACTTCCTGGCGCTCGATTCGAGCGATGGCAAAACGCTTTGGCACGCAGGCTCAGGGTCGCACATCGTGAGTTCTCCGATTACCTACGAACTCGACGGCCGCCAATATGTGCTGACCAGCAGTGGCGGAGTGCTATTCGCATGGGCACTGCCGCAACCGCAATGAACAATGAACCAGGAGACGAGTGTGGTCATAGACGCACATCAGCCGAGACCTGCGCGCTTACGGCTCTTGGCAGTGTTGTTCGGGCTTTCCCTTGGCGTGCCGCAGACTGTGGTTTCGCAGGATTTTCTGCGGGTCGAACCCTACCAGGAACGCGGTGAGGCCGAACCCGAGAGACCCGGAAAGCCAGCCGACAAACAAACGATTGCCGACGCGATGGAGCGGTTGAGACGGAGCGTGAACGGGAAAGCGATCGTGCACAACTGCCACCAGTCGAAGGGCCATGACGTTAAAGTGGAGGAAGGCTCGGAAATCACACAGATCACCGGCTGCGATCTAATCCTAAAGACGCGGAAGATGACTACCTTACAGGACGGCCCGCGCGAACTGGAGTTCACGCTGTATGCGCACTTGGCCGATCTGACCACACCTGCATCCGTCGAACCGCAAAGCTTTTCCGAATGCAAACCCGCTACGGGCGCGATCCTGAAAGTGATGAGCCGCGCACAGCCAGGGAAAACAGTGCGAGCAACCCGCCGATTGATTTCCGACCCTGGGAGTGGAGCCAGCAAGTCGGAGCAGTCGAAAACTCAAACGACCAGAAGCGATCTCAGCTTTTTCTTTTCCGACGCGGTAGCGGCCCGAAAGGCTGCCCGAGCATTAGATCAAGCTCTGAAGGTGTGCGGCGCGACAGAGTGGCCGGACGAAGACGATCTACCTTGATGCGAACAAGTTTTTCACATGTCGCATCCCCAAAGTTGCAAGAGCTTGCAACCCTGTGCCTAGTCGTGGTTTTCCGCCGACAAGACCGCGTATTTTGTTGACAAGCGGCCATTTGCATAAGAAGATTCGTAGCGCTTCAGCATTCAGTGGCCTTGTGGAACTCGGGGGAGAAGCCACGGGTCGATTTCTTCGTGCGGGCTGTGGACGGAAATCTAGCTGGGCTCAAACCGATTAACTTCGATTCGCATTCCTGGTGCGAGGGGATAAGTCTGCCCTTCGTCTTTACTGTTTAAAAAATTCGCAGTTATGTTGTGAAACTTCAGGGCCATGTTCTGGGAGGAATACGCCATGTTCGTCCGTCGTCTGGTCGTTTCGGTTGTTCTGATGTTCTGTTGCGGGGTTGCTGTCGGCCAGTTCGCGGGCCAGAACATCAATATGGTTTCAGGCACGAACTGGCCCGCGGGAGATCCTTTCCTACAGAGGCAGAACGAGCCGTCCATGGCGGTTTCCAGCCGCAATCCGGAGCATCTGATGGCGGGGGCCAACGATTACCGCACGGTGGATATTGCCAATCCGCTGGCGCCGACCATTCTGGGCGACGCCTGGCTGGGTGTCTACACTTCGCTGGATGGCGGTGAGACCTGGAAAAGCACCCTGCTTCCGGGGTATCCCCAGGATATTTCGTCGGTCGGCACCAGTTCGCCTCTGCACTCTTTTACCGTGGCTACCGATCCCACCGTGCGGGCCGGAACCAATGGCATGTTTTATTACAGCGGGCTGGCATTTGATCGCGGAACTGGGATGCCGAGCGGCGTATTCGTCGCTAGTTTTCAGGATCAGGACAACAAGGGTAATGGCGATGCCCCGATCCTTATGAAGAACGCTAACGGCACGACTCACGGCAACCCCTTCGCATACATCGGAGCGACGCTGGTGGATTCCGGCACCTCGGGCCAGTTCCTCGATAAACCCTGGATCGTGGTGGATATCCCGCGCGCCGGCCGGACAGCCACTTGCAAAGTCAACGGCGTGACCTTCAGCAGCGGTTACGTTTATCTCCTGTACACGCAATTCAACGGATCGCAGAACAATCCTTCCTCGAAGATTAAAGAAGTTACCTCCACCAACTGCGGCGCCACCTGGAGCCAGCCTCAAATTCTGAGCCAGAGTCAGAAACTGGCGCAGGGCACCGTTGCCGCCATTGACCCCAACAACGGCAACGTCTATGTGTCCTGGCGTCAGATCGCAGTCGCGGGCAATCCGAACCAACTCGATGCCATTCAGTGGGCAGTTTCCACCAACGGCGGGAACTCGTTCGCATACGAGCCAGCGGCGTATATGTTTGTTGAGCCCACGACCTCCAATCCATATCCTCCAGGAAGCGTCTTTGACCAGCCGCAGGCAAACGCCACCACCTTTCGCTCGCTGGACGTCCCTACGATAGCCGTCGATGCCAACAGCCGAGTCTGGATTGCCTTTTCCCAACGCGTGAACGGCCCGACTGCAGGAACCTATGGCTCGCGGATCATGATCACGACATTGCCCAAAGGTTCAACCAAATGGACAACGCCGATGGTCGCAGACAGCAGCGCGCCGAGCACGAAATATGGCCATCAGTTCATGCCATCGCTCAATTTTGCCTACGGCAAGATGGCTTTAGCGTGGTACGACTCGCGGCGTGACAACCTGGAGAACGTCTTGCAATGTCCAGCCAACGCCACCTGCACGAAGCTTTCCGATCTTACTCCTGTGGATGAGCCGATCCCGGGCAGCACGATCTCGAATCCGGTCTCGATTTTTGCCCCGTTCCTTTCCGATCCCAGTTCCGGAATTCGGCACACCATCGACGTGTTCGGCGGCATCATCGATCCGTCGTCGGGGCCGAAGCAGTTTGGCGGCATCCAGGTTTCCCAGTACGGATATTGGGTCGACCCCTCGAACAACAATCAGATTGAGCAGGGCTTTTTCAATCCGCCGAACCTGCCCATGTTCGTACAGGGCACAACGCCATTTGTCGGCGACTACATTGACATTGCGGCGCAGAACATCATTCCAAGCGGCAATTCGTGGGCATTCAATACGCAGGGTACGGATTCCACCGGGGCCACGAATGCCCCGGACTTCCACTTTACCTGGACCGACAATCGCGACGTCGTGCCGCCCCCGGTAGTCGGTGGTAAAGAGGACTGGACACAGTACGTACCGCCCAACTCAGACATTACTCAAACGAGCACATACTCTGGCACCGGCAATGCCTGCCCAACCTGCAGTACTGTGCAACCGGCCTGTACCGCTGTGACCGACGATAATGGCAGCCTGTCCGCATACAGTGGCGACCGCAACCAGAATGTGTACACCTCTCGGGTTACCAGTGGCTTGGTCGTGCGCTTCCGCGAGAACTCCAAGCCGCTGAGCAAGTCCATCAACCGTTCATTCTCGCTGCTGGTGAAAAATACCGTGCCGCCGCTCCAGTCTTCTCCGCTGGGCTCGCCTTCGTACTATCGGATCTTGCTCGGCGTGACCTCCACCGGTCAGGCGCCGAGTTGCACAGTCTCCGGCGGGACCGCGAATCTTCTGCCTACAACGCCAAACTGCTACGTCGACGTGGCGGTCAATCCCAACACGACCCTGACGCAGGCCATAACCGTGAACTCGACCAGCGCGACCGCCGGGCTGAACGTGTTAGTGGCGCAGATTCAGAGCATTCCGTCTAACGGCGCGAACCCGGTTTTCGCAGGCTTGCAAGCGCTGGCATTCATCAACGGCGACCCATCGAATCCCTCGGTTGCCGATCCGGATTTCGTCACCGCGGATAGCAGCGATCCGGACGTCACTACGCCCTACGGGAATTTGCCGATCGCGAATGGCGAAGAATATAACCCCACCGTTGATGGACCGCCGGATCCGAACAGCCCAATTAACACGCCGCGGATCGGAACGCCGGCCATCTTCACTCCCCGGATTGTGACGCAGGCCAACAATTCGCCCGCCATCGACACCCCTACCAACACCCCGCGCATCAATACTCCGCGGATCGCCTCGGTGCAGGTCGTGAATCCGACCATCGTGAATGCGATCAATACTCCGCGGATCAACACGCCCCGCATCAACACGCCAAGAATCGTGAGCCCGGACATTTTCACTCCCCGGATCGCCGATCTTTCCGACGGCGGGCCGAACAGCCTCACCGATTACAGCTGGACGGTCAATAACAAAGGCAACACCACCGCCAGCTACAGCACTTCGGAATTGATCAAGTCCGCCGGGGTATCGTGCTGCCCAGCCGGCGCCTCCGGGCCGAACTGCTCTGTATGCCAGTTGATACAGCACAAGATTTTCGAGAATCCTACCGCCGACCGAGACTCGAACAGCGGCAATCCAACCTGCGACCTGAACGTGCAGCAGGGTTACATTACGGTCGCTAACATACCCGATCCGTCATTCACGACCGGGTCGGCGGGAGGCTCGCCTTCCAACCCATCGAATTCCACGCTCTCGCTGTCACCGGGCGAAGGCAATCGTGTAACCCTGCGAGTCGTGGCCCCGCCGGTTACGGATACCGTCGCGCCGTTCAAGACTCAGGCGACGAGTTTCACATCGGACACCGGCCAGAACACGCCCGCCGGCTCGCTCACCATCGCAACCGGCACGTTGCCGGTAGCGGTTGTTGGGCAAAAATACACGAACACCGTCCTGTCTTCGGTGGGCGGATTCGGTTCAGACGCCTGGACCGTGCCTGTTAGCCTCACCAATCCGGTTGCGGTCGAACCGCCGCCTGCCCCGAACTCGTCCGAGCCCTTGCCGGTATCGCCGTTGACCTTGAGTCCTTCCGGCCAGATCAGCACGAGTGTGGTAACCGCGGCTACAGGCACTTACACCGTCAATGTACAGGTGCAAGACTCGGCGGTGAGCGGCACGGGAGTTAATACTGTTGCTAACCCGGCGCTCGACGTCCAGCAACTGCAGCTCGAAGTGAACCAGTTCACGATTTCGAACGTGACTGTCGCGATCAACAACAACGTTGGCTTCACGGACTACATGAAGGCGGGAGATATGGCGATGGTGTCGGTCACGGTCAGCAGTGACGGCCCGGCGACCGCGACCAGCGTAGTCCCCACCCTCACAGTAAACGCAGTTGGGGCGGGGATGCCGAGCGGCCCCACGCCGACGGTCACTTGCGCGGCACCAGTTCCGACCAGTGCCATCATCATCGCTACCGGGACGCAGGTGTTTAACTTCACGTGCACCGCGGCCAGCGGAAACGGATACGTCACCTTTACCGCGAACGCCACCGGACAATACAACAACGCGGCGGCGAACGTTCTCGCCACGGCTACGTCTGTTTCCGAGCCGGCGGTGACGCCAAACGGAACCGCGCCAAACGTCGTCGTCGACACGGTCGCTCCAACGCTCACGTTCGGGACCACCACATCAACGCAAAGCGCGCCCGGCTGGTATAACGCGCCGGTGGTTATTCCATTCAACACCGCTGACAACCTGTCGGGAGTGATGTCGGCTACTGCGACCTCTCCCGCCACCAGCACTGGTCTTAATACTGGGGCGATGACGCTTACCACCGAAGGCAAGCTCGTCACTGGGGCGATGACCGTCACGGATTTCGCGAAGAACACAGCGTCGCCCTTCGTTTCGGCTGGCTTCAACATTGACGAGACGAAGCCGACGATCAGCGGCTTGGCCAGTCCGGTGGCGAACGGTGCAGGATGGAACAACACGCCTGTAACCGTCACGTTCACCTGCAGCGATCCCAATCCGACGAATGGGCCGGCGGGACAGCAATCCGGACTTGCGACGTGTACTTCGCCAGTCATTGTTCCCGGTGAGGGCAACAGCCTCAGCGCAGCTGGCACGGCGGTTGACAATGCAGCCAACTCAGCCAGCACGACCGTGACCGGGATCAAGATTGACACGACGCCGCCAACCATCATCGGCTCAGCCACTCCTGTGGCCGATACCTATGTCTGGAACAACACGTCCGTGACGGTTGCCTTTGCCTGCGTCGATCCCAACCCACTGCACGGTCCTGCCGGGCAGCAATCTGGGATAGCGACTTGTACGTCGCCGGTCACCCTGTCCGGCGAGGGCGCGAACCAAAGTGTCGCGGGAATGGCAGTCGACCAGGCCAGCAACTCTACCCCTGTGAGTGTGAGCGGGATCAACATTGATAAGACCCCGCCGGTGGTCACTGCGAGCTCCACATATTCTCCGAACGTGTGGACAAACCAGAGCGTAACTGTGATCTTCACCTGCACCGACAACCTCTCGGGGCCAGTCATAACTCCTACGATGAACCCGATCATCACAGGCATTCCGGCTGTCGGTTCGACGCTCACCTATACGCAGCTGAATTCTCTAGCCTCGGTTGCAACCGTAACCCTTACGGCGAACACTCCGTTCGCGGGGACAACTCTAAACGCCTCGTGCCAGGATCTAGCGGGCAATAACGCGCAGCCCGCGTCCTTCGGGCCGATTCTGATCGACACGACTCCGCCGATGGTCACGGCCACGGCCAACCTCAACAACTCAAACGGCACGGCCTACGCGGCGGGAACCTGGACCAACCAGTCGGTTGTGGTCACGTTCGCTTGCAGCGATGCGCTTTCCGGCGTGAAGCCAGGCTCGATCACGGGCAACACCAGTTATGGATCGCAGGGTAGCTACACAGCGAATGGAAGTTGCCAAGACGTCGCCGGCAATGTTGGGACCGGATCGTTCGGCCCGGTGGAGATCGATACAACGACCCCGTCGGTCATGATTACGGCGCCGACGCAAGCTACTTATATCCTCAACCAGCCGATTACTCCCAGCTTCAGCTGCGGAGATGGCAGTGGCGGAGACTCCGTGACTTGCACGCCTTCGCCGGCGGGCAACCCGTATAGCGCTACACCGGTCGGTCCCTCTACTTTCACAGTAAACGCCGTGGATCAGGCCAACAACTCCAGCAGTGCCAGCGTCAACTATCTGGTGATCTACAACTTCACTGGGTTCCAGGCGCCACTGCAAAACGCGGTCATGACCCCGTATCCCGCAGCCAGCTATACACCGAGCGATTCGGGCTTCTTTGCAATCGGCGCGACCATCCCGGTTGCGTGGCAGTTGCAGGATGCTTCGAACACGGTCATCTCGGATCTCACAACGCTGACTTCGATCGTGGGTTACCCCAACGCAACCTGTGCTGGTCCGGCGTCAGGCAACGGCACGACGCTGTACACCTCCGGCTCGAATAATCCAGCATTCGCTTTTGCGAACAACACTTTCACGTTCAGTTGGAATACCACAGGCATGGCCGAGGGCTGCTACAACCTTGTCGTCACCACCAATGACACAGCGCAGCGGTCCACCATCATCCACCTGGGTCAAACCTTTGCCGTTGGAACCACGCCCTATGCGATAGCCTTCGACGGAGCCAATATGTGGGTCCCGGGTTATGGGAGCAACAGCGTGACTAAGCTGCAGGCTAGTGCTGGCGCGGTGCTCGGCACCTATCCAGTCGGGGCCGGTCCAGATGGAGTACTCTTCGACGGAACCAACATCTGGGTCGCGAATACCACCGACAACACTGTGACCAAGCTATCGGCCACGGGCGCAACACTCGGCACGTATTCGGTTGGATCCCAGCCCTGGGGGATAGCGTTTGACGGTACCAACATCTGGGTGACGAATAGAGGCAGCAACAATGTAACCAAGTTGGTAGCTAGTACTGGCACGGTGGTCGGCACGTACGCGGTTGGAAATGGTCCCTATGGAATCGCCTTCGACGGAACCAATATGTGGGTGGCGAATGATTACGACGGCACTGTGACCGAGTTGTCGAGCACTGGCACGGTAGTTGGCACGTATACGGTTGGAAGTTCCCCCGTAGGAATAGCCTTCGACGGAACCAACATCTGGGTCGCAGACCAAACAAGCGGAGTCGGAACCGGAACCGTGACCAAGTTGGCTCCTACTGGCACGGTGATCGGAACGTATCCGGCTGGGCCTGCCCCCAACGACATACTCTTCGACGGAACCAATATCTGGGTGACGAATAACGGCAGCAACACCGTGACCAAGTTGTTAGCTAGTTCCGGCGCAATTGTTGGCACGTTCACGGTTGGAACCGGTCCCTATGGAATCGCCTTCGATGGAACCAACATCTGGGTCACGGTTCCGGGCAGCAACTCCGTGACCGAGCTGCCGGCCTTCTAGCGGGTTGCACGGTCACTTCTGGGGCGCCCCAGTTCTCGCCTTGTGGTTTGAGAACTGGGGCCTCTTCGCGTGCTGGCCCGGTCTTTCCAATACTCTGATTTTGAGCTGCGCCTCGTCGCGGGAGAAGGCTCCGGACTATGGCTTCGCCAGGCGCTTCTTGGCGTCGTCCACCATGGGATCCTTGGCGTTCTGCACTTTCATCGCGAGGAAGTTGCGATAGGCGTCGGCGGCGGCGCTGGTGCTCTTCAATCCCTCCAACGCGCGGCCGAGATAATAGTAGGTCGGCGGGAAATAACGGAAGGTCTGCTGCTCGTCAATATAGATGTCGGTGGCTTCTCCGCGGCGCTTCAGGCAAGTTTCCAGCTCGGTGCTGGCCTCGGTGAAGGCTCCCGCCTCAATGTAACCCCGTGCCAGATCAAAGCGCGAGAGCCATGAATCCTCCAGGCGCTGAGATTCGCGGTAGAGCTGAATCGCCTCTTTGGCGTGACCCCGGCTCAGCTGAATATCGCCCTCAATCAGTTTGCCGAACGCCTGCGGCAGAGCCTCCAATTGCTTCGAAAGCTCAGACGCCAGCGCGGCCGCGTTCGCGGAGTCGCCCGCCATAACATAAACGCGGGCAGCGGCAAAAAGGACGTTGGGCTTGCTCATGGCGACGCCCTTTTTCACCGATTGCAGCGCATCCGCTTTCTTGCCCATCATGACCTGGGCCTCCGCGACCATGACGTACTTTTTTCCGGCCGCATCGGTCGCCTTGGCTACGACGTCCCCCTCAATTCCTCTTTCCAGCGCGGCAATCGCTTGCTCCGGATCGCTGCGGTAGAGGCCGAGATCTCCCAACCCGCCGGCTGCTGCGGAAGCGCTGTCGGCATTGACCGTTTCGATCTTGTGCCAGACGTCTGCAGCCTTATCAAAATTTCCCTTGCCGGTTTCGCAGAGCGCAAGGATGGTGAGCGCATCCGGGTAAGCAGGATTGATCTGCAGGGCCACGTTGGCCTCGCGCTCGGCAGTTTCGTAATCGCTGCCGATCAGCGCATATAACGACGCGTTGGTGCGGTAGACGATGTTCCTAGGATAAATCTCCACCGCGCGCCGGCTGGCGTCAACCGCGTTGGCCATATCGTGCTTCAAGTAGTAGGCGTGGGCCAGGGCGCCGAATCCCATATAGTCCGAGGGATACTGCTTGACCAGCGTGCTGAATTCGTCCACCGCCTTGTCACCATCGGAAACTGCAAGATAGTAGCCACCGCGCGTACGGTATTTCTCGCGGTCGGTCATGCGGTCGATGTGTTCCATGGCGAGCTTATAGTACTTGGTCGAGTCGGCCAGGTCGCCAATGTTAAAGTACAGCGCGCCCAGGTTTCCGTAGGCACTGCCGAAGTTAGGATCAAGTTCGACGGCGCGTCGGAAGCCCTTGATGGCTTCGTCGGTCTTGCCGGCATTACGGGCTTGCTGCGCCTCGGCATATTCGTGAGTGGCTTCGAGGGAGCCCGTGGTAAAAGTCTCAGCCTCGGCGAGCTTGGCGGATTCCGAAGCTCTATCGCCCAGGGACGTTCGCATCTGGCTGGCCAGAGCGGCGACCGCTCGCAGGATGTTCGCCTTGTCCGGGGCCTCGCTTTCTTCAGTCGCGATGGTCTTACCAGTCAGGGCATCGCTGACTTTGCTGATGAGTTTGTAGCCCGAACCCGCGGGCGTAATCGCACCACTCACTACCACCTGGACGCCTTCCCTTACGGCAACGAGCCTGGCGTTGGCCTCATCGAGCGCGGTCGCTCCCGACTTCAATTCGGCGAGAGTCGTCCGCGCCTGGGCGCGATTGAAAACGCTGATGAAGGGCGCGCCTTCCAGTTGCAGCGCGACCGTCGGTTCGATCGTGCCGTCGAATACTTGGTCGGAAGTGTTGTTGCGGAAGTCGGCCAGCAGAACCGTTAGGTTCTTCGGAGTCTGGGCCGTCTTCGGGCGGGATTGCACAAACCAAGCCCCGGCTGCCGCGATCACTACCGCCGCCAATACAAGAATGCCCATCGCCAACCGCTTCTTTGGAGCGGCGGGCTGCGCAGACGTTCCCGGTGGCGGAGTCGCAGGCGGTATGGACACTGGCGGCGACGAACGGATGAGCGAAGGCGCACGCCTGCCTTGAATTTCATCAATTCGGTCGAGAACTTCCTGGGCGCTCTGCCAGCGCTGCGCCGGGTCGCGTTCCAGGCATTTCGAGACCAGTTCGCTGATCGGCTGCGGAATCGTCGCATCCCAATCGGAGGGCGGCGCCGCACGCTCCTGCATGCGTTTCAACAGGCTGGCGACCACGCTATCGGCGTGGTAAGGCATTTTGCCGGTGAGGAGTTCGTAGCAGATCAAACCAGCCGTAAATATGTCGGATCGGGCATCAAGTTCCTTGGCCTGCGCCTGCTCCGGCGACATGTATTCCATCGTGCCCAGCATCGTCCCGGTGCGCGTCATTCCGTCCCCACCGACGGTGCGGGCCAGGCCGAAATCCATCACCACCACCCGGCCCTGAGCATCGCGCATGATGTTGCCAGGTTTCAGATCGCGATGGATCACGCCCTCCCGGTGCGCTGCCTGCAGGCCGCTCAAGGTCTGCTTCATAATCTCCACCGCTTCCGCTACCGGGACCTTCCCCTGCCTGCGGAGGATCTGGTAGAGGCTCTCGCCCTCGACGTACTCCATGGTGATGTACTTGATTCCGTCGGCTTCTCCCAGGTCGAAGATGCGGATCACGTTCCGGTCCGTGACCTGGCGGGCGAGGATGAGTTCCTGTTTGAAGCGTTGGAGAATTTCGGGATTGGTGGCCAACTCCGGCCGGATCACTTTCAGGGCGATGACGCGGTCCAGTTCCACGTCTCTGGCCTTATACACGGCGCCCATGCCACCTTCCCCCAGGATTTGGAGGATCTGGTAGCGGTTCCCGAGCACGGTTCCTGGCGGAAGCAAAAGAACGCTGAAGGAACGGGCGGGCGGGGCCGCCGAGACCGGAGTGACGCGACCGCCGGGAGGCGCCTTCGGGCCGGTGACGGGCGTAACGGGCGCAAGCGGCGGCAGCGCTCCCTCCAGCATGGTCGCTGCTTCGGAAAAGTCGTCGTCCGCCGGGGAAACGGGTCCCGGCATTCGCACAACATTGTTCTTTTCAGCGGGCGGCGGAACTCCCGAAGCTCCGCTATCGGGCACAAGAGTGCCGGCTTCGTGATCGTACTTCTCCGTTTTGGGATCGCTCATGCCGTGTTCCGCAACACGCGACAGTTCTACCCGGCCAGCCAAGAACGAGACTGACCCGCATCAGCCTCATGAATACTGTTCATCTCGACAGGCCGCAAGAATGCCCATGCAGTATATACTGCCCCGCCAACAGCTGAGCATGCAAAACGCGGTGAGAGCGGGGGTTCACGACTTAGGTTCGTGAGTTTGGGCGAGCGAACTGAATCGGGAATATAGACTTTTTGAGTGCGGGAAATTGAGCCTGTCGGATTGGCGTGCGGACCTAATTTTCAATAAGAGCCGAGGGCGGCAATCCCCCCATGGTTCGCCGCTTCCCCGGCTCTCAGTGCGTACTGCACTCTCATCATCGGATCACGCTGTGGGGCGTGAAATGCCCGCCCCGCATGAATCCGAGCACGAAATGGTTAGGTCCCGGTGCCAGTCAGCGCGATTATTTGCGGGCTGCCTCCACCGTTGTCGGTAATCTTGAGGCTGCCATTGAATGATCCAGTTGAAGCGGGGGCAAATTTCACCTGGACCGGGCAGCTTGCCCCGACAGCGAGCGTTGCGGGGCTCACTGGACAGTCGTTGCTCACCAGTGAGAATCCCGTGCCCGTCACTGCGATGGAAGTGAAGTCAAGTGTGTGGGACGGGAACGAGCCGCCGCTGATGTTTTGGATGGTTACCGTCTTGGTCGCGCTCGATCCGTGGGCGACGGAACCAAAGGCGACAGGATCGGGACTAACGCTGACCTCTGAACCGGTACCGGTGAGGCCGATCTTCTGAGGCGTATCGGTCGCCGCATCGGCAAAGCTGATCCCACCCCCCCGGGCGTTGATGTCCTTCGGAGAGAAGGTTACGGTCACGCTGCAACTCGACCCGGTCACCATGGTGGCGCCGCAGGTGTCGGTGGTGGCGGTGTAGTCTGTCGGTGAAACCGTGACTTTGGGCGTCAGGCTGGCGACTCCAGAGTTGTACAGAGTTCCGGTTTGGGGGGCGCTGGTTTGTCCCAGTTGCAGTGTCGGAAATGGAAGCGTTGAATGCCAGACGGCGGCCGCGGGCGTATTGAGATACACGGTGTAGTTCGCAGCATTATTCAAGACCGCGAAATCGTTGAAGCCGTCATTGTTGAAGTCACCCGCGACAATCGCTTCTGGCGAAGCGGTGCCCCCGCCGCTGGTGGGCGACGTAATCTCGTAGCGAATCTCCGGAAGGAATGTGCCGTCTCCTTTCCCCAGAAGAATAGTCGCCGTGCTTTCTCCGTTGTTGGCCAGCACGAGGTCCGGAATTCCATCCGCATTCATGTCGGCGACGGTAACGGCCACGGGAATCTGGCTGTTCGGGATGGTGTACGACACTGGAGCCGCGAAAGTGCCGTCACCTTTTCCCAGGAAGACGGACAAGCCGCTGTTGTAAACCACGACCAGATCCAGAATTCCGTTCTTCCGAAGAGAATCGGTCGCAATCCACAGCGGTGTAAAGGGCACACTGATATTGGCCGGCGAGCCAAACGTCCCTGCGTTGTTGAGGAAAATGGAAATGTTGTTGCCCACGCAGACGGCAAGATCCATCTTGCCGTCGCCATTAAAATCGCCGGGCACCACGCATACGGGCGTGACGTTGGGAGGCAGCGCCAGAGTGGCGGAGGCCGCGCCAAATTTTCCCGTGCCGTCGTTGGGCAGGATGGAAATCGTGTCGTCCGTATAGTTCGCGACAGCGACATCCATGTGACCGGTCAGACGAAAGTTGCCGGCCGTCACGGCAATGGGGTTCTTTCCTGTCGCGTACGTGGGTGAGGTTGCCGGGAACTTGCCGGTCTTGTCGTTGATCATCACCGAGACCGTGTTGTCGTTGTAGTTTGCGACCACCAAGTCCGCGAATCCGTCACCGTTGAGATCGTCGGCCACAATGCCGCGGCTGCTGTTTCCGACCTGATATTGGGTCGCCGTGAATGCGCCGGTGCCCTTGCCTTGAAGGACCGTGACAACGCCGTTGCCGGTTGTACCGCCAAAGGCATTCGATATGGCCAAGTCCAGTTTCTTATCGTGGTTAAAGTCCGCCGAAGTCATATAGTAAGGTTGCCTCCCGCCGGTTGGAGTCGTGACCTGAGGATCGAAGCTGCCCTTGCCGTTTCCCAGGAGAATGGAAACGGTGTTCGTACCTTGATTGGTCACCACCGCGTCAAGTTTGCCATCGTGGTTGAAATCGGCCAGTGCGATCGCGGAGGGCTGAAAACCGACGGCATAATGAGCGCCGGGATATACGAAGCTGGGGTTTCCCTTCGTCGCAGTATTGTTGATCGCGACGGTGAAGGTAGTGTTCGCGAAAAACTTGTCGCGCTCCACTGTGATCAGGTCCAGCTTCTTGTCTCCGTTGATGTCAACGGCCATCAGGGCAAAAGCTCCATCGTTGTTGGGCACTGGGAAGCCGCTCGTGCCGAAAGTTCCGTCTCCGTTCCCGAGATAGACGAAGACCTCAAACACTCCGCCGAGCGCGATGTCGAGTTTGCCGTCGCCATCAAAGTCGCCAGCCACCACTGCCCATACCGGTTGGGCTGCCGCGAGGCTCGCGCCTTCCGTGAAAGTACCCGTACCCGATCCCAGGAAGACGTTGACGTTCTCTCCGGTATAGGTGCCCACCGCGAGGTCGAGATGCTTGTCGCCGTTGAAGTCCGCCACCGCCACCGTGGTCGGATTCGCGCCAGTAGAATATGGGCTCCCGCTCGGCTGAGTGAACGAGACAGTAGTTCCGGCGCCGTTATTCAGAAGAACAGTCAGAGTGCTGGCGGTGTAGTTCGCCACCACGAGATCCATTTTCTTGTCGGCGTTCAAATCTGCAACCACTAGGGCCACGGGCCCCGTGCCCACGGCGAAAGAGACTCCGGGGTTGAACGTGCCGTCTCCTTTGCCGGTAAAGACGACAACGCTGTTGGCGCCATTCAGTACCACAGCCAGGTCGAGCTTCTTGTCGCCGTTGAAGTCCGCAGCCACCAGGGCTGTCGGAGCAGTCGACGCTCCGGTCGAGAACGGCGTCAGTTCCTTGAAGGTGCCATTCGGCTGGCCCAGAAATACGGAGATGGTGCTGTCCACATTGTTCGCCACAGCAAAGTCGGGCATGCCATCGCCGTTGAAGTCGCCCACGGCTACGGCTTGTGGTGACTTGCCGGTCGCGAGTTCCAGCTTGTTGAAGAAATAAGCTTGCGCGAGAGCGCTGTAGGTCGACAGAACGAGCCCGGCGAAAACCACGAGGCGAATCAACTTTGCCATAAGTACTCCTTCGGGTCGGAGGCTGGATTTCCCGATATCCCTGTGTTGCTCCTGCTATGGACGGCGCGTCATTTCTTCCAACTGTTCATGCGGAAAGCCGGAGCGGATCGGCTCATCGCGATCTTCTTTTTCTCGAGAGCGGCACCGGATGCTCGCCCCTCGCACTACCCTGTGAGCCTTCGGGTCGGTCCGAGCGGGTTTTCTTCCTTCTATCTCTAATTGCGGAAACAAGGTTGAGAATGGCTCATCAAGCCAAAAATAAATCGAGAAAGGATCTGGACCAGCCGAAGTCTCGCCCAAGACGAGAAGCGGACCGAGTATTTCTATGCGGCGAGAGGGAGTGAAAAAAGAACACGCCTTTTGTAGCTAGCAGGAACGTGTGACATCCGGGCCAATCTAAGACTGCCTTTGTATCTCTTGATCCAGTTGTTTCATCAGGCGTTCTCTTAATTCCTGACCTACCGACACCCTTGCGTCAAGCTCCGCTTTCGTTACGATGCCTTTCTCGACTAGCAACTCAGCGATGGCAGAGGACTCCGCGAGTGCCTGTGTCGCAAACTTCATCGTATCGGCCAGCATAGGGATCAGCGCGGCGAACTCGCCTCTGATAGGCTTGTCTACGTCCATGGCTGCATTCTCCTTCGGTGGTGTGCTCTGACGAGTGCATGAAGTCTAATCCCGGGACCGCTGGTGCGCTATCCCGATCTGAGAACTCCGCACAGGACGCCACCCGCCAACCACACGCTGACGTCGGCTACCCTCGGGACCCGATTTGCCCGAGTTTTCCGTAGGTAGAAGAAGAACAATCTGCCGAGCGACGACCGGATTCATGATCCTTCGTCTCACCGGGCACGTGTTTCACTTATGTCCGAAAAGGGTTGCCTTTTGCCGGAGATGCAGTACAATCTCTCTCCGGCCGCTCTGGTCAAATGCGACGTGATTCAACCGTTTGCATCAGGTGTTCGGCTCCCCCCGCTAGACCGCCAACTATCGTTTAGACAATCGGCCCCAAACTGCTCGACGACGACGGAGGTTCCCATGAAGCGTGCTCTGGTACTGTTCCTGATCGGGTTTTTTCTTTGCCTGGCTGCGACCCTAAGTTGGGGGCAGGTTCCGGCTGGCGACGCCCAGCCGCGGCCCAAGCCGCGCTTTAAAGTCATGCGTATGAAGAACGGCCAGGCCCTGATTCCGGCAATCCGCCAGCAGTCCAGTAGCGGTACTATCATCCCCTTGTGGAACTACAGCCTGGTGTCGCCGTTCGACAAGCTCTCGTACTCCGGACAGATGGTAGGCAGAAGCCCCTTCTACCACGGCTACCGCTCGACCGTGATCCAGAGCTACCTGATCCCGGTCAAACTGACTTTCTCCGATGGAACGGTGCTCGATCCGATGGTTTCTAACTCCTGCCTGGGCGCGACCACTCTGAGCGTGGTCCAGAATTCCCCGATATTCCAGACCACCGACTGGATTATGAATGGCGTGGATGTTGGGACGGCGCAGTACATTGACGCCTTTCAGCGCGCAAATTTCTGGAGCGACGTTTCGGTGGCCGGCAACAGCTATCACAACAGCCTGGCCTTGAACACGGAGGCCAAGATTAGCGTCAGTGTCCCCGCCGCCGACGGCGGCGTCTTTCCCTTCATCTGCAATGAAGGCCAGATCGACATCAACTGGTGGGACGGACTCGTTGAAAATACGATCCTGCCTTCGCTGGTCCTCAAGGGCGTCGGACCCAAGGGCGTGCCTATCTTCCTGTTTGATAGCGTCGAGATGTGCGACACGTTCTCCAACGGGAATTGCGGTATTCTCGGCTACCACAACGCGTTCACTCCCGGCGGAGTGCTGCAGACGTACGGGGTCGCCGACTTCGATAACTCAGGGCTATACGGCGGCGACATTTCTGTTCTGACTCACGAAGTAGGCGAGTGGATGGACGATCCTCTGACCACCAACCCCACTCCCGCGTGGGGCAATATCGGACAAGTGTCCGGGTGCCAGAACAATCTGGAAGTGGGTGACCCGCTGACCGGCACATTATTCCCTGCGGTCACCCTTGGAAATTTCACATATGACCCGCAGGAACTGGTTTTCTTCTCCTGGTTCTTCAGGCAGTCGCCTTCGATCGGATCCGGAGGCGCGTTCTCGAACAACGGTACATTCAACACGAGCCCGCCATCGTGTCCTTGAAGCTCAGGCCTTCTGAAGAAACGAGAACTGAAAATGCTGATGACGGAGGCTCCCATGTTTTGCCGATTTATGTTTGACCGATCTCAAGTTTCGCGGCTGTGCGGGTTGATGGTTCTGCTGTCCCTGGCGACGGTTGCCTGGTCCGACACGACGACGGGCGTGACCAGTAAGGCCAGCCAGGGCCCCAATGACTCTGTGCCGTGGTCGCAACTCGGGGCGGACGGCACCATTCTAGCCTCCAGCGCCAGTGCAACCTCGGTAGGTGGGGTCGCGGTGAACGTCGGCCTTGCCGGCCCGAATAGCACAGCCTCCGCGGTTTGTGCGGCCTCTCCAACCTGCAGTTGGTCGGGAACCGGGTTCGCCTCCGGCGATCAGCTCATCTGGACCTCCGACGCCTCGGCAGGAGGAAACGGACCCTTAAAGCTGATGTTTGGCACCAGCGTTTCCGGGGCGGGCGCCCTGATTCAGGCGGACGAGCCTGGTCAGTTCACTGCGGAAATCCAGGCCTTCAACGGCGTTACTCTGCTCGGTTCATTTACGGTGAAGAGCAACACCAACGGCGATGCCGTTTACATCGGCATACTCGATCAAACCGGCTCGAACATCACGTCCGTGACTTTCAGTCTGACGGCTTGCGGTTCAGCCGATGCAAATTGCGTTCTTTCAGATTTTGCGGTGGACACGGTTTTTCTCAATGTGTCGTCCGGGTCTTTCGGGCTGTCGCTTACGCTCGCAGGAACAGGCGCGGGCACGGTGAGCAGCAGTCCGGCCGGCATCAGCTGTCCGGGCACCTGTAGCGCGAACTTCAACAGCGGTACGGTCGTGACTCTGACCGAGACCGCTGCGGCGGGCTCGACCTTCGCCGGCTGGAGCGGAGCTTGTTCTGGAACCGGCACCTGCAGCGTAACCATGTCTGCGGCTAAAGCCGTTACTGCAACGTTCAACTCGAGCAGCAGTCCGGCTGTGACCCTCACGCCTACGAGCCTGAACTTTGGCGCGGTGGCCACGGGCGTGACCAGCGCGATAAAGACGGTGACGCTGAAGAATTCCGGCAAAGCGACGCTGACGATCACTTCGATTGCGATTACCGGGACCAACAGCGGTGACTTCCCGGAAACTAATACCTGCACCAGTTCACTGGCCGCGGGTGCCGCTTGCATCATCAAGGTTCAGTTCAAGCCATCGGCTACGGGAGCGCGCAGCGCTTCGGTGAGCATCACCGACAATGCGGCGGGCAGTCCGCAGCAGGTACCGCTGAGCGGAACCGGAACGACCGCCAAGCTTATTCCAACACCGTTGGGCTTTGGTACGCTCGCGGTCGGCCTGACCAGTCCCGTGAAGAAAGTGACGCTGACCAACATAGGCACGACCGCGATGACGATCAGCAGCATCGCGGTCACCGGGGCCGAAGCCGCAGATTTTCCGGAGACGGCGACGACCTGCGGGAGTTCTCTGGCGGCGGCGGCGAGTTGCACGGTCAGCCTGACGTTCAAGCCATCAACGACGGGCGCTCGCAGCGCGAGCTTGACGGTTACCGACAATGCCGCAGGCAGTCCGCAGCAAGTGCCGCTGAGCGGAACCGGCACCACCGCGGAACTTACTCCGACCAGCCTGAGCTTCGGTAAGGTGACGGTGGGCACCACCAGCTCCGTCATGACCGCGACGCTGAAGAACGTAGGCACGACAGCGATCACGATCACCAGCATCACGCTCGCGGGTCTCGACCCGGGAGACTATGCGCAGACCAACGGTTGCGCGAGTTCGCTGGCGGCGAGCGCGAGTTGCACAATCAGTGTGACGTTTAAACCGACCACGACCGGCGCCCGCAGCGCGATATTAAAGGTCACCGACAGCGCTGCCGGCAGTCCGCAAACTGTCCCATTGTCCGGAACCGGCTCGTAGAAGAAACGAGCTGTCCATCAAAGATACCTCGCAGGTACACGGTACTGCGACGAGGCGTAGCCACGATTCCTGAGTGCTTCACCAGATAGCCCGCCACCCAAAAAAACAAACACGCCCGAGATCAAGGGTGCGATGACGGTGGGGGAAAAAACTTCAGTCAACATCGACGGATTGCGCTCGACGGTGCGGCCCATAGATCTGACCCCAGTGCTGATGCTGCACATTCAGGCCTGCGAGTTGGCTCTCTCCGACGGTCAAGCGCCAATCATCCAAAATGCGGCTTTCGGCCTCAACCCTCGGGGCCTGCCGACCTCGCATGAAGCGGAACCCATATTGGTGAGGGCACTCTCCCTTCATCAGCTATGCGGCCGATATGGAATTAACCGATCGTAAGATCGGAACCCCGATGACAACGTGATTCAGGTGGATAAACAATAAATCACGACTCCGCGGACGAGGATGGGGAGCGAAGAGTGGTCGGGTCAGGGGAGACTAACTGGAGTTCGGTCGTCCGATCTGGCGGGTCAAATGCGTCTTCGTAAGGCTAACTTGAATCCCATGAGAGTAGAATTGTGGGAACGTTCTTCCATCGGTAACGACTCGCGGTCTTGACGATTGACGATCAACGATCAACGAGCAGCAGCCGGCCCCGTCATAGTTCAGCCGCCTTACGGAAAAGCTTGTCCCAGGAGTCATCTTCAATGAGCACCCTTACTTCGAACCTCTCATCCGAAATCTCTTCTCTCAGTCCCTATGGTGAGACGCGATCCACCATCGGAGGCAAACCGCTTGGCGCCGAAGAGTTGCGCAACACGAACGCATACTGGCGAGCTTGCAACTACCTCAGCCTCGGCATGATTTATCTGCTGGATAATCCTGTGCTGGCGCAACCGCTGCGGCCGGAGCACATCAAGAACCGGTTGCTGGGACACTGGGGTTCGAGCCCGGGGCTGTCGTTCATCTATGTTCACCTGAACCGGCTCATCAAGAAATACGATCTCGACATGATCTTTCTGGCCGGGCCGGGGCATGGAGCACCGGGAGTTCTTGGGCCGGCGTATCTGGAGGGAACGTACTCCGAGGTCTATCCGGAAAAGAGCCAGGATGTGGAAGGCTTGCGTGATTTCTTCAAGGAGTTTTCGTTTCCTGGCGGAATTGGGAGTCACTGCACGCCGGAGACGCCGGGGTCGATTCATGAGGGCGGGGAACTCGGCTACGTGCTATCCCATGCCTGTGGTGCCGCGTTCGACAATCCCGAATTGATTGTCGCCGCGGTTGTGGGCGACGGCGAATCCGAGACCGGACCTCTGGCAACTTCCTGGCACATCAATAAGTTTCTGAACCCTGCACGCGATGGAGCGGTTTTGCCCATCCTGCATCTGAACGGATACAAGATTAATAATCCCACTCTGCTGGCGCGCATCTCGCACGAAGAACTGGAGAGTCTGCTCCACGGTTATGGCTGGACGCCCTGCTTCGTCGAAGGCTCCGATCCTGAGAGCATGCATCAAGCCATGGCGGCGACGGTGGAACACTGCGTTCTGAATATCAGGCAATGTCAGCAGGCCGCCCGAAAGCAGGGTGTGGGCGACCGGCACCGCTGGCCGATGATCGTATTGCGCTCACCGAAGGGTTGGACGGCGCCGCGTGAAGTCGAAGGCCATCGGTTGGAGGGATTCTGGCGAGCTCACCAGGTGCCGCTGCCCAATGTGAAGAAGGATCCCGAGCAACTTCGTACCCTTGAAGCCTGGATGCGTTCGCTCAAGCCCGAAGACTTTTTTGATGGCAGCGGCAAGTTGGCTGCTCAATTTAGAGAGTTGGCGCCGGAAGGCGGCCGGCGAATGAGCGCAAATCTTCATGCCAACGGGGGACGGCTGAAGAAAGCCCTGTGTCTGCCCGATTTCCGCGACTACGGGGTCAAATGTGAGAAGCCGGCGAAGACCATGGCGGAGAACACGCCTCCGCTCGGCGCCTTCCTGCGCGACGTGATGAAGGCGAACATGACCAATTTTCGAGTCTTCGGCCCGGATGAAACCACGTCGAACAAGCTCGATGCGATTTACGCGGTCAGCAAGAAATTCTGGATCGAACAGTTTTTCCCCGAAGATGCGGATGGCGGCGAACTCGCCACCGACGGCCGGGTGATGGAGATGTTGAGCGAACACACCATGGAGGGAATGCTGGAGGGCTACCTGCTGACTGGAAGGCACGGTTTCTTGTCTTCTTACGAATCCTTCGTGCATGTCATCGACTCGATGTTCAACCAGCATGCCAAGTGGCTTGAGATTTGCAACCATTTGTCATGGCGTGAAGCCATCGCCTCGCTGAATCTCCTGATCACGTCAACGGTATGGCGACAGGATCATAACGGCTTTACGCATCAGGACCCGGGTTTTCTGGATGTGGTGGCCAACAAGAGTGCGAGCGTCACTCGTATTTACCTTCCGCCCGATGCGAACTGCCTGCTGTCGGTCGCGGATCATTGTCTGCGCAGCCAGAACTACGTCAACGTGATCGTCTGCGACAAGCAACTGCACCTGCAGTTCTTGGACATGGAGTCGGCCATAACGCACTGCACCAAGGGCATCGGAATCTGGGATTGGGCTAGCACCGACGAATCAGGCGAGCCCGACGTGGTCATGGCGTCAGCTGGCGACATTCCTACGCAAGAGGCCCTGGCTGCGACCGCTCTGCTTCGCAAAGAGTTTCCTGACATCAAAATCCGGTTCATTAATGTCGTGGACCTTTTCAAACTTCAGCCCAGCACGGAGCATCCCCATGGACTCCCCGATCGCGATTTCGACTCTTTGTTCACCGTCGACAAGCCGGTCATCTTCAATTTCCACGGGTATCCTTATTTGATCCATCGTCTGGCGTATCGCCGGACGAATCACGACAATATCCATGTGCGCGGGTACAAAGAAAAGGGGAACATCAACACTCCCTTAGAGCTGGCTATTAACAACAACATCGACCGCTTTAGCCTGGCGATGGATGTAATTGACCGCGTGCCAAGATTGCAGAGAATCGGCGGCCATGCCAAGGAACGATTCCTCAACCAGCAGATTGAGTGCCGGAATTACGCTCACCAGTACGGGGTCGACCAGCCCGAGGCGGCGGGCTGGACGTGGCCATACTAGTTGGCAAACAACTCACGATGGGTGAGGTTCACCCAGGATGACGCGCACGGTGTCGCGCGCAATCAGCAACTCCTCGTCGGTGGGGATCGCGTAGGCGAGCAGCGTGGAATCTTCGGTGGAAATCTTGCCTTCGCGGGCTACCCTCTCATTGTTTCTGGAGGCGTCGATCTTCAGACCGGCCCACTCCATGCCCTCGCAGATCAATGCACGAATCTCGGGCGAGTTCTCTCCAATGCCGCCGGTAAAAACCACCGCGTCTGCGCCACCCATCGAAGCCAGGAATGCTCCGATGTATTTTCGGGCCCGGTAGCAGAAGACCTCGATAGCGAGCCGCACCCGCCGGTCCTCGTGCTCCTTCAATTCCGCCTGCAGTTCGCGCATGTCGTTGGTGAGTCCAGAGATTCCAAGCAACCCCGACTGCGTGTTGAGCAGCGTGTCGACTTCTGAAGGCGACATCCCCTCTTTGCGGGCGATGACGTTGACGATCGCAGGGTCAAGGTCGCCGGAGCGTGTGCCCATGACCAGACCTTCCAGCGGGGTCATGCCCATGGACGTGTCCACTGAATTTCCTGCGCGGATCGCGGTGGCGGAACAGCCGTTTCCCAGGTGGAGCGTGATGATGTTGGTTTGTTCCCGCGTGAGTCCCCGCAGCACGCGGTATCGGAAGGCAACAAAGCGGTGGGAGGTTCCGTGGAATCCGTAACGTCGAATGCGGTGGCGGCGATAAAGGTCATAAGGAACCGCGTACAGGTACGCCTGCTCCGGAATCGAATGGTGAAAGGAGGTATCGAAGACTGCCACCTGGGGAATGGTCTTGCCGAAGATTTCGCGCGCGGCCTGAATGCCTTTAATATTGTTCGGATTGTGCAAGGGCGCGAGGTCGATGCAGTCTTCGATTCCCCGTAGCACCTTATCGTCAATCAGCGCTGATTCCGAAAACAGCTCACCGCCATGCACGACGCGGTGTCCAAGAGCGTTGATATCGCCCGTGTTCTTGATCTCGGGGACGCCGGACTTGTCGGATGCGATGAACCGGACCAGATAGTCCAGTGCTGCTGATATATCGCGTAGTGGGGCGGTAAATTTCTGACTCTGGCCCTGCCGGTTCTGAAACTGGATGATGGCTTCGCCGCCAATCCCTTCAACTTCCCCGCGGCAGAGACGATCGTCCGTGTATTGCTTGATCCGCTCAAGATCGGTGGCAATCACCTGGAACTTCAAGCTCGAGCTTCCGGAGTTCACGACGAGAACATTCATACGCGGCATTCTCCGACTGGGGCAGGACGTACCAAGATAACCTCTTCTTGGCGCCGCCCACAATGATGTCGGAGAGAATGCCATCACGATTACATCGCTTCGGCGAATCGCGTAGAATAGCCAAGAAGAATGTCCGCTACTTCCACGCCCAACGACGACCGAGGTATTCCAATCTCACCAAACGCTCTGGCTCCCCTGGAGTTCTCCAAGGGCTTCCTTTGGGGCGTGTCGACCGCTGCCCACCAGGTGGAGGGCAACAGCCAAAATCAATGGTCCGATTGGGAAGCGGCCGGACATATCCGTTCTGGCGATGCGTGTGGAAGTGCGTGCGACTGGTGGAACAACGCTGAACGCGATTTCGACCTGACGCGCAACATGGGCCTCAATGCCATGCGTTTTTCGGTGGATTGGAGCCGCATTGAACCACACGAAGGCGAATGGGATCTTGCGGCGTTGCGCCGCTACCGGCAAATGCTCGACGGTCTCGTCGATCGTGGGATTTGCCCCATGATCTGCTTGCATCACTTTACCCACCCGCGGTGGTTCGAACAGAAGGGGGCTTTCTTAAGCCCGGATGGTCCAGAACTCTTTGAGCGCTTCACTCGCCGGGTGGTGGGCGCGCTCGGTGAGCATTGCAACCGTTGGTTGACTTTCAACGAGCCCAACGTGTATTCCGCCATGGGATATGTTCTCGGCGAATTTCCCCCGGGCCGCAGCGGTGACATCGCCGCCTCAATAGAAGTAGTAAGCGCAATGGCTCGTTCGCATCTGCGCGCCTACCGTGCGATTCATGAATTGCAGCCGCACGCAGAGGTCGGATGGGCTCACCACTATGTTGCATTGGAACCCGTGCGCCGTGGGCCGGATCGATGGATCGCGTCACTGGTGAACGAGCTCTTCAACGAGAGCTTTCTGCGCCTGATGCAGTATGGCAAGCTTCCATTTCCCTTGAGCATGCTCGACGGAAAAGCAGGCGACGTGAAAGGTTCCTGCGATTTCGTGGGCTTGAACGTTTACAGCCGCTTCCACGTGGCTTTTGATCTCAGACATGCCGCTCAGGCTTTTGCGCGGCTGTTCGTGCCACCGCACGTTCCACAGGGGGACAGCGCCTGGGAGCGGCCGTACGGTGAGGCTTATCCTCTGGCTCTGCGGCGTGCCGTCGAGCGGGCGAAGGGCCTTGACAAACCGGTTTACATTCTCGAAAACGGAGTGCCCGATGCGCAGGACCGCATCCGCCCGTGGCTCATCGTGAATGCCGTCAAGGAGTTGCACCAGCTGATTGCGGAAGGCCACGACATTCGCGGCTACTTTCACTGGACGCTCACCGATAATTTCGAGTGGACTGAAGGCTGGCATCTACGATTTGGTCTGGTGGCTCTGGATACTGCGACGCAGGAACGAACGATGCGTAACAGCGGACGCCTGTATAGTGAAATCGCCCGCGGGAACGGCCTCTCGCCAGAGATGATCGCAAAGTACGGGCAGTTGGAATCTGCAACCGGAAAGACGTCTTAGGCCGACCCACTCTTTGCAATGCCCTCTGAGCTATCCGCGGTCGAGCAGTGGCTCAGTGCGACCCCGCAAACATCGCGCCCCGCCCTATGAGATCGACGTTTCCCATGGGAGCGACCGGCATATATTCCGGCATGTGCCGCTCAAACACTTCCTCAAGGATGACTGGGACTTGAAACAGCGCACGATTGGTATGCGCACGGGCGTTGTCGCGAAGCTCCTGGAACCTGGAAGGCTGCAGGAGGTGTTCAACTGCTCCCGCAATTCCCCGGAAGCTTGGCAATACAATGCCGAGCCGATTTTCAGTGAGCCATTCCGCGTTGTAGCGCTCCTGGGGCATGGTCTTCGCGTTGCTTTCCACGATGACTGGCAGATCGAACTGCAACGCTTCGCTGATAGATCCTGGGCCCGGCTTCCCAATGAAGAAATCCGCCAGCGCCATGTAATGATCTACCTGCGTGGTGAATCCTTCGACGAAGATACGTTTCCTGTCCGGAAGGTTCTTGAGTTCGGCGGCGAGGTTCTGGTTGTGGCCGCAGATCATGATCAGCTGGAGTTTCAGAGAGCTTTCGCTTAGCTTCTTTGCGATGTCGAGCATCACCGGCGCGCCGTGCCCGCCAAACAATACAATACCGGTGGGGCAATCTGGAGCCAACCCCAGCCGCTTCCACTCCGCAACACGATCGATTGCGGGTTTCTTGTAGAACTTCGACTTCATCACCATGCCGGAAGTCTGGAATACTCGCAGCGGCGAGTGGCCCATGGCCAAAGCCTGCTGCTTCGCCCGCTCCGTACCGCAGATCAAGTATTCCGACTCGCGCTCGATCCAGAAGTGTGGCGGGTAGTCGGCGAAATCCGTCAGCATGGTAACGAAGGGTGAGGCCGGGAGAGATTTGCGAACGCTCTCCGCGATCGTGCGGTTGAAGTGAGGAATGACCGACAGGACGAGATCAGAGGGATGTTCGGCCCAGTACCGCTGCAGGACTCGAACGACGCGGCCATGATTCAAACGAACCAGGCCTTGCAGCACAGGCAACAGCTGCGGGGTGAAACGCGTCCAGCCCCGGCGCAGGATCAGGTTGTAGACATCTTGCATGCGGATGCCGGTGGTGCGATGAACCGGATCGATCTGGTCCAGTAGTTCCTGCAGATTGAGCAGGGAAACGGCCCACGGGTTGGATTGTGCTTGCAGCGCGCTCTGGAGAGCATCGGCGGCGTTGCGATGTCCGCCACCGGCATCGAAGAAGACGATGTTCAGATTGCGCATGACTCACCTCATCATTCGGACATCCGCCCGGATGGCTGACGTTTCGACGTACAGCCAAAAACCGAAACGCGAGCATCCGTAACCCCACGATTCGCGATCTTCAATACAGGACGATGAAGGGATTGTTAAATGTTGATGAATGCGGCGGCAAAAGGTAACTTCTTAGGTAACGTCGCCGGAGTTCGATTCAGCGGCTAGCGCCGTGGCGAACGAGGGGGCTTAAGCTCGTGACTTGTGCCGACTGCGGACCTTTGGAATTCTCTACGCCGGCGCGGGAAAGATTGACCGGCATTTGACCGGGCATCGGGATTTCTCCAAAGAGTGCGCGGGTGGCGCTGGTCTCCGAAACCGTCACATTGGAGAAGGTACAAATGTAGTTCTGAATTGCGGGGAAATCGTCGGCGAGGTATGGATTTCCCATTGCCAGAACCACCGTTTTTTCCGCAGCGCGGCCGAGAATTCTCTCGAACAAAGCACTCGTCGAGTCCGGGAGAGACGCGGGATGCTTTGTGCCGCGCGCGACTTTCCTCGATCTCGCAGCTGAGGGCACGATGTACACGGCGACTACGACTTCCCCTGCCTGATCCACCGCTTTCAGTACGCTCTCCGCCCTTCCATGCGCCACGCGCGGGTCCACGTAGACTACTTTTGCATCGGGCATGCGGGACAGAATTTCATGCTCCAGAACACGACCATCGTCCGCTCGAACGTTGTCACAGAGCACGATCACCAGAACGGCTTGACGACCGGGCCCTCCTGGTTGGTGGAGAACAACTCTCTTAACAGACGTCCCAACTCTCAGCGGAAGCAGATTGCCGTTGTCGCGCACCAGGGTCACAGAGGCATCCGAGATTCGCTGACCGGTCGCTACATTGTCCGGACTGCCCACTAGTTTCGGTATCGCAGCCACATCGACCAGGCGAGTCGTCTGCAGACCCAGGGAAGCTTTGGCCTTCAATATTTTCAAGACGGACGCGTCGAGGCGCTGCCGGGAAATTTCGCCGGAGTGGACGGCATCGAGGACCGCACGGTAACTGGCATCCAGGTCGGCGGGCATGGTGAGCACGTCGTTCCCAGCCTTGAAGGCGTCCACCGCGGCACGGCCCACGTTTCCGGCGTAAAGGCGGGTCAGGCCTGCCATGTCAAGTCCGTCAGTGACAACGATTCCCTTGAAACCAAGTTCGTGCTTGAGCAAATTGGTGACGATGGCGGGTGACGTCGTAGCCACAAGGTTGGGGTCGGGATCGAGCGCAGGAACTCTGATGTGCGCCGTCATGACAGCGTCAACACCGGCATCGATCGCCTTGCGGAATGGAGGCAGGTCGACGGTGCGCAAGACCTCCAGATCCTCATCTACTCGTGCGACGCCAAGATGCGAGTCGGTTCCGGTATTGCCGTGTCCCGGGAAGTGCTTCGCAGTGGTTAGCATTCCGTTGGCCCGCGCACCGCGGATGTAGGCAGCCACCAACGCCCCTACCTGGTCCGGGTTGGCGCCGAATGCTCGCGTGCCGATAATGGGATTCGCAGGATTGGAATTCACATCGGCGACGGGGAATAGGTTCCAGTGCACGCCGATCGCACGGCTTTCCTGGGCCGTAATGCGGCCGAATTCCTCGGCATAGGCCACCTTCCCGGCAGCGCCGAAGGCCATGGCGTGAGGAAACACGGTTGTGCCGAAAAGATGCGCAGGCAGGACGCCCTGCTCAAAGTCTCCAGCGACCAGAAGTGGCAGCTTTGATTCCGACTGCAGCTGGTTGAGCTGGACGACCGTCTGATAGCGGCGGTCGCGATGAAGAAACCGCCCTCCCGTCGGGGCGGACATCGCCAGCGATCCGATGTGGTACTTGCGAATGCTGCTGGCGATTCGTAGGTACTCGGAGTTCCGAATACCGGAGTATCCCACCCGCAGACGAATCATGAAGAGCTGACCAACTTTTTCTTCAAGGGAAAGAGTGCCTAAGGTTCTCTCGGCCCAGCCTTTATCGTCCCTCTGGAGACGGAAGGCGGGGGATTCCGGGTGCTTTTCCCGAGCATGGTCCGACGGTCCAAAGAGGATGAACAACCCGACAGCCAATGCGATGCGAAGCGTCTGCACACCCCAGCATACGTTGAAATGTGGAGTGACGCCCCTGTGACTTGGAGCCGGGTTGCAATCAAAGGTACATGTTCAGTTGGCGACGCGAGGCCGCCGACTATAGCTGCCGCCTCAACTTTGAATAGCCAGAGTTGCCTTCGGAAGGTACTAAATCGACGGCTGCCGCATGAGTCATTTTCGTGTACGGGCTCAGTCGATTCACAGAAGATCAGCGGCGGCTTCGCCGGTATCGACTGCTCCTCCCATGAAGCCCTGCCACTCGGCGAGATGCTCGCCGGCAAACAGCACGCGACCGTGGGGTTTTTGCAGAATGGGGCGGACGCTGAACCACTGCCCGGGGCGGTAGAACGCATAGGCACCTCCGATCCAGTTCTGATTCTGCCAAGCCTGAGTTCGGGTCGCGACCGGGTGCGTGGCTGGCGTCTTCGGTCGTCCGACCGCGTGGAGGATGTCCTCAGTCAGCCATTTCGCGACGTCGTTCTTGTTCGGTTCTGCAGCCAGGTCATCCGCTTTTTCTCCGATCGCATAGCTGCACAAGATGCGGGCGTCGCCCTCCTGGAGATAGGTACTGTCAAAACAGAAATCGGAAACGCGGCTGGTGAACACGGAAAAGCCTCCGTCTTTGTGCTCAGGCCAGAATCGCGCGCGATACAACACCGCCGATTTCATGATCCGCGAATATTGCAGCTGATCCGCGGCATCGCTTTGTTCGAGGCTTAGTGGAGGGTCCCATTCAATGTTTCTGAGGCACGGCGCGGGAACGGCACAGATGCAGACATCGGCCCTGAACTTCTCCCCATTGGCGAGAGCTACTGTCACTTCTTCGCCTCTTTGCCGAACCAGCTTAACTTCGGTGCGTGTCCGAACAGACCCGCCGACGATGTTCCGGGCCAGTGCGTGAATCAAGCGCGAATTGCCGCCGGCAATTTTCCAGTCCATTTCGTCGGTGGCGTTTCCACCGAAATATTCGGTAGCGGCGGTGTAGGCCGAGGTCTGCCGGATCGACTCGCCGAAATCCGTGCTGTCCATGAGATCTCGCTTGAGCAGTTCGCGATGGCTGAATCCCCTCTGCCGCAAACAGGTCCACCAGTCCAGCTTGTCGAAGCGCCTCTTCTCGCTCTCGTTGCAGGTCTTGAACTCGGCAGCGAATTGCCGGAATCCCCTGTGCCCTTTTGCCGAAAAGCAGTCCTCTCCCGGGCGATACCGGCGAGAGCGGCTGTTCACATTCCAGAAAAAATAGGAATACTGGTGCGGCTGCAACTCCAGGCCAAACTCGCGCGCCAGCCTCTTCATGGCGTCATGATCGTCACCGATCCATTCGCCGCCTAATTCGCAGATGAGCTTTCTGGCCTGCGGAAACCGATAGGAAAAAACGCGTCCGCCCAGCCTGCGATGAGCTTCGAAGACGTCGACCCGCCAGCCCCGCCGCGCGAGGCGATAGCCAGCTGCAAGACCTGCAAGGCCGCCGCCGATCACAATGCAATGGTGTTTCTTTCGCGGCAGCGGAGCCATGACAGCAGAATGTCGCGTGCGCTTCGAGACGGGAGTTGGCGATTTGAGGGAGTCCATGGATTTGTAACTCCGTCCGGGAGCTTTCGGCCGGCAGCGTCAGAGGCTACCTTATTCAGCCGTCCCTACCGCGCCATCCGAGTCTTGTTCGGAAAACGTAACAAGATGCGATTCTTGGCGCTGGGACCGCGGAACGCATGTATGAAGGCGAATCGCCGCTGGGGACCAAAAGGCACAACGGAAATGCGGCAGCACACTCGGACGGAGACGCGCAAAAGCGTCGATACGCTTGAGGCGTCCCAGTCACTATTCGATAGCAGCCAGAAGGCATAACTGCATTCGGTCCTCTGCATGTGGGATCGACCGGCTCGTAACTCACTGGGAAAGACTGGCTCTGAGGTCGCGCCCTTGACCGCCGCCACCATCTACCATCCGCGGATGATTTCGGTTGCTGTGAGCCCATACTGCGAACTCGCGCGGTGGGTGCTCGACCGGCTGGGGGTTCCTTACGTGGAGGAGTGCCATGCTCCGGTGTTCAATGTACTTGCGACGCGCGGGTACGGCGGTGGCAGCGTCGTGCCGGTTCTCGATACGGGCGAAACCGCCCTGCTTGACGCGCGCGCCCTGGTTGACTACTACGAGGCTCGGGCGCCGCAGAATCTGAAGCTGTATCCTGGAGATTCCGCCGCAGAAACCGAAGCTCGCCAACTCTTCCATTTTCTCTTTGATACCTTCGGAGTGGCCGTGCGCGCGTGGGCCTATGCCTACATGCTCCCAGAGCGTAGCCGCACGATCCGGGCGTGGGTCAAGGGCGCGCCATGGTGGGAGCGATTTGCCGCGCCGGTCGTCTATCCTTTCCTGGCCGCAGCCCTGCGGAAGAATCTGCACCTCCAGCCCGACAGCATTGCGCAGCAACGGCCGATCATCGAATCCACTCTCTCGCAGATCGAAGCGCGGCTGGCGGATGGACGCCGATTCCTGATGGGGGACACACTTACCGCTCCGGACCTGGCCTTCGCCGCGCTCTCCGCGCCCATCATGATTCCGCCACACTATGGCGGACCCATGCCGGCGCTCGATCAGTTGCCCACGGCCATGCGCTCCACCATCGAAAGCTGGCGCGCTCGCCCCTCGGGTCAGTTCGCTCTTCGGCTGTATGAAAACCGGCCGCGCCGTGCGCCTGATCTAGTTGAGCTCGGCAAGCACGGGTCGGGGCGGACGTTGAAAGACAAGCTGCTCAATTTCTTGATCAGGCCCGGCATTTTGCGTCCCGCGTTCACGTTTCTGCGGCGCTTCTCTCCGATTCTGCTGCTTGGCAAACACGCCATCGTGACCCGGAATGCCGACGTGATTGAGGTGTTGAAGCGCGATACCGATTTCACGATCCGCCAGATCAATGGGCCAAAAATAGATCAGATCGGCGGTCCCTTCATTCTGGGCATGGACGCGTCGCCGCAGTACGACCGGGAGAATGCGACGCTGCATGAGGCTGTACGCCGCGAGGATCTAGAGAGGATTCGGCAGTTTGTCGCGCAAGCCGCCGGCGAACTGGTCGCGGCCGCGCGTCTCCGCCACCGCATCGACGTCGTAAATGGCTTCGCTCGTGTGGTAGCGACTCGGCTGGTGGCCTCGTACTTCGGCATGCCGGGCCCGAACGATCCTACGATGATGCGCTGGATGCGCGATATCTTTCACTACATCTTCGCCGACCTCACCAATGGCCAGGACGTCAAGCAGGACGCGCTGAATTCGAGCGTCGAATTGCACGCGCACATGGACGCCCAGATTGCGGTCCGCAAGTCTCAGTCATCGAATGGAAACGACGATGTGCTGGGCCGCTTGCTGGCTTTGCAGGATGCCGCGCATCCCTGGCTGGATGATCTCGCCGTCCGTCGCAATC